>ERZ857629.1166-NODE-1166-length-30566-cov-6.250991_pt1 | contig 30566 bp, 23 predicted proteins | sample MGYA00519700_ERZ857629 | MGnify/ENA primary metagenome ERZ857629 (study PRJEB31778, sample SAMEA3449351) | human gut metagenome | biome: human gut; feature: human-associated habitat; material: faeces | place: United Kingdom | collected 2010/2012 ... | reverse complement strand
TTGCGAAGTACAACTACGCTGAGTATCCAGGTAATCCTAACGGCAGTGACTACAACGTAGCAGGTATCTGCTCGGCAGATGGTCGTCACTTGGCAATGATGCCACACTTGGAGCGTGCCATCTTCCCATGGCAGAACGCATGGTATCCTGCCGACCGCCGTGCCGATGAGGTAACGCCTTGGATTGAGGCATTCGTCAATGCACGTCAGTGGATTGAAGAAAGAGCTTTGAAAAAGTAAAAAGTAAAAAGTAAAAAAGTAAAATGGCAAAAAATGAATAATAGCGTAAGTTATCTTACATTATTCAAAACATTTATGAAGATTGGCATAGTCACCTTTGGTGGTGGCTATGCCATGATTCCTATTATAGAGAACGAAGTGGTGGACAAGAACAAGTGGATGACGAAAGAAGAATTTCTCGACGCCATCGCTGTGACGCAGACTTGCCCGGGCGCTCTTGCCATCAACATGAGCTCTCTGCTCGGATATAAGTTGGAAAAGACTCCTGGAGCCATCATCTGCACACTGGGCGCTTCGCTACCATCGTTCCTTATTATATTAGCCATCGCCATGTTCTTCCACCAGTTTGAAGACAACAAGGTTGTGGCAGCCATCTTTGCAGGCATACGCCCTGCTGTCGTGGCCCTCATCGCTGTACCCACCTTCTCGCTCGCCAAGAGTGCTAACATTTCTCTTGCTAACTGCTGGATTCCTATCTTCTCGGCTATGCTAATCTGGCTCTTAGGCGTCAACCCTATATGGATTGTCGTCGCTGCTGCTGTGGGAGGATATATCTATGGCAAATTTATATTGCCCACGGAGTAAAGGTAAAAAAGTAAAAAGGTAAAAGGGTAAAAAAGTAAAAAGGCTTTTTAAAAGGTTAATCAATAAAAAATCTTAAAACGCAACTCTATGATATTTCTTAAACTTTTCATCGTTTTCTTTCAGATAGGCATCTTCGGATTCGGAGGTGGCTACTCCATGATTTCCCTCATACAGGGACAGGTGGTAAGGCAATATCACTGGATGACGATGCAAGAGTTTACGGATGTCGTGGCGATTTCGCAAATGACACCAGGCCCCATAGGTATCAACGCTGCCACATATTGTGGCTACACGGCCGTTCACAATGCGAATATGAGCGGAGCTATGGCCGTACTGGGAAGCGCCGTGGCAACCTTTGCCTTGGTTCTCCCCTCTTTGATTTTGATGATTTTTATCAGCAAGATGCTGTACAAATATATGAACACAACTGCCGTACAGAGTATTTTCATCGGACTTCGCCCTGCCATCGTAGGACTTGTAGGTGCTGCCGCCATACTCTTGATGAACAGCGAAAATTTCTCCACGCCAGCCGATCCGTGGAGATTCTACATCTCTATCGCCCTCTTCATCGCCACCTTCGTGGGCGTCAAATTTGTGGGCATCAACCCCATCCGCATGATATGTTACTCAGCTTTCGCTGGATTGCTGTTGCTATATTAATCGAGATTTTACTTATCAGAAACTGAACAAACAATCAACATATCCACGAAGGAATGAAAAAGCTATTATATTTTGCAGCCTTTGTCATTGCTGCTACCACTTCCCTCTCCACTACTACAAGCTGCAAATTTGCGCCTTCACAGAACGACGGCGACACTGTAGCTGCCAGCGAGTTCTATCCAGAAGATACGACAGGTCTTCATGCCAAGAAAATGGCACGCATAGCGGCTCTGAAAGCCATTATAGACAGTGTGGGAATATACTACATCGGAAGTGGGTCTTCAAAGGAGAAACTGCAACTGGTTTCTTATCCTTCACGACGCGACACCTTTGAATACGGCAAGACTCGCCACGTCAAGGTAAAGGGTTGTGCCGATATCAACCACGTGGTTCGTGTTGATTTCTATCTCTTCAACGGAAAAGACTCACTTGTCAAAGCCGTGGAAGAATTCTCCTTGCAATAAGCATCTCTCTATTTAAGAATCAGACAACTTTCTTTTTTCAAGGATAAACCGAGTTGGCAAGAATCCGATTGGTTATTCAAGAACAGATTGATTGTATAAGAATTGCAAGAAACCGTCATCAAGTATTATGTCAAGAATAAGAGAAAAGACCGTATTCTCTCATTCTTGACAAAACATAAAAGCGGTGCGTTTTTTTACCTTTTTACTCCTTTACCTTTTTACCTTTTTACCTTTAAAAGTCTTTTACCTTTAAAATTATTCATCGCAAAGCTCCTTGATATGCTTCTTGGGCGTAACACCGAGTTTCTTCAGGCTCTCTACCCTTCTCATCACGTTACCAGTGCCATCGTAGAGTTGCTTTTTAGCCTTATCAAAAGAGCCTGAAAGACGCACAATCAAATCGCCCACACCCATAAAGGTTTCCTCAAAGCCTGCCACCTTATCATATAGGTCGGCAGCCGTCTTCACGATTTTCTCCACATTCTTATTCTGTCTATCGTACTGCCACAAGTTGTAAGCCAACTGGAGCGCCATCAGCAGGTTGCTGGGAGAGATAATGATTATCTTCTTTTGGTAAGCATAGCGACTCAAGTCGGGCTGTTGCTTCATAGCAGCCATGTAGCTCGTCTCATTGGGTATAAACATCAACACAAAGCCGATAGCATCTTCCACCAGTTTGGAATAATCCTTCTCTGCCAATTCATCAATATGCCGACGCACACTCTGGGCATGCAGTTTCATGAGGCGTTCCCGCTCATCGTCATTCTCAGAAGCCACAGCATCCGAATAGGCTGTAAGCGAAACCTTCGAGTCGATGACTACACTTCTGCCTTCTGGGAACCTCACGATGACATCAGGACGGAAGTTGTTGCCATCCTCGTCTTTCGTATTTTCCTGGATGAAGAATTCCTCATCCTTACGCAATCCACTGTTCTCAAGAATGGTTTCAAGTACCATTTCGCCCCAATCACCTTGCATCTTACTATCGCCCTTCAGCGCACGAGTGAGGTTGGCAGCATCCGAACCTATCTTCGTCGTCTGCTCCTTGAGCAACGACACAGCTTGCTGCTGTTCCTGCTGAAAGAGTTTCATTGTAGCCTCAAAGGTGTTCTGCAGTTCTTTCTTGTTCACCTCGTTCTGCGTCTTGCTCTCCTCTACTGATTTCTTAAAGTCGGCAAACTGCTCTTTGATAGGTTTCAGAAGTTCATCCATCTGCAGACGGTTATTCTCTTGCAAAGCAGACTGCTTGGCAGCCAACTGTTCTGCAGCCGTCTTCTGGTGTTCTGCATTCATGCGCTGCATGTCTTGCTTTAGCGTTTCCATCTTCTGCGCCCATTGCTGGTCGCTCTCAGCACGCAGTTTGGCAGCATACTGGCGTTCGTTCTCCATCTGTCCTTTCAGCGACAGCATCTCCGAAGCATGTGCTTCCTTCAAAGCCTGCAGTTCCTCGGCATGATGCCCTCGCTCATTTTTCAGAATGATGTCATGATGTTCCTTCAGATTTTCTTTTTCTCTCTCTGCCTGCTGGCGTAAATCTTCTTTCTCCTTCTCTGCCTGTTGGCGCACTTGTTCGATCTGGCTCTTAACCTGTTCCATCTCTGCTGCCAACACCTGAGCTCTTGCCACAAGCTGTGTTTTCTCCTCGCTTGTTGTCTTTGCCACCATCTGTTTGCCGAGAAAGAAGCCCACGAAGATGCCAATGATGAGGGCGATGATAATCATGATTTCCATTGTTTTGTTTACTCCTTGCGTTTACTATTTTCTTTATATAAGGACTCTCAGCCCACAATTACATGACGCAAAGATACGCTTTTTCTGACGAATATCCAAGCCCTCATCCTTTTTTTAGCTAAGGTAGCATTTTGTTTCTATCAGTAGTGCCAAAGATTCCATTCAACATCCAGGGAGCTCTCATCTTCATTCGCCTGTTGCAGTCATAAATGCGTTTTCCATAACTACGTTTTAAAAGTAAATGCACGACTGTTTCACAACAGCCGTGCATTCTATTAGTTTTCACATACAAATGTTAACTAAAAATTAAACTATTTATTTTTTTGCTATATATTTTTTTCCATGATGTATCAGGATGCCACTATCCGAAAAACGATCTACCACCATCCCATTCAGATTGTAATAATGCGTATCATTATTCACTCTTGAATCTGCATGCACAGGGTCGATGCCTGAAGATATCTCTTCCTCAGGATAACTTCCCTTGACATATACCAAGTATCCCTTGGCAGGAATTGTCTTGCTAAAAGTTCCAGTGAAAGTTTCGTTATGACGGCTCACACCTTTCTCTATTGTTTCACTATCCAACCAGAGGCTATATTCGCCTTGAATACCAGAGAGTGAAACTTTCTTGGCAGTAGCAGCCGTATTGAGTACTACCAGTACCTCGCTGTTACCAGCCACTCGCTTATAAGCAAGAACCTGACTGTCATTGGTGGTGAGGAAACTGACATCTGCATTTTCCGCAGGTACTGATGAGTCGAATAACGCCTGTTGGGTATGCTTGATGGCAGAGAGGGTGCGAATGGTGTTATACATTTTGTAATCCACAGCCGACCAATCGATTTTAGTATCTGTAAAATAGCTTAACGCCTGGTCACCGCCTATCTCTTGTCCATTGTATACGAGGGGCATTCCCCATATCGTAGATACGTAAACGGTCAACAGATAACGGTTATTGCCATACTTCGCTGACAAAGTCTTAGCCTTCTCGTTCCAGTTCTGGTCGTGATTGGTAAGATAGACCATACGCGACACATTCATCGTCTTAGAATCTTTTATCAAGTTTTGGGCATATATCTTCAGCGGATTTGCATAAGTGTTATTGGCACCATAGCCTGCAAGTTTGGTTTGAAATCCCCAGGCGTAGTCGTAGTCGAATCCAACGGTCTTGAGTCTTTCGTTGTTCTTATCAGTAAAATCGGATTCTCCAAGCATCACGATTTCCTTGCCGGCCTTATAGCTCTTGAGCATCGGAATGGTGCTTGTCCAATAACTTGCAGGAATTTCAGGACTGCTGATATAGTCGCAACGATAACCATCGATATCCACCTGGTCTATCCAGAACTTCAAGCAATCGTTCATAGCCTCAACAAGGCTTAAATTCGAGTAATCCAACTGATAAACATCACCATAATTGTTAGGATGAACCATTACTCCATTACTCTTCTTGTAATATTCTGGATGAGTTTTTACCCATGTGGCAATGGTGGCTGTGTGGTTTGGCACCCAGTCGAGCCATACTTTCATTCCCAAACGATGGGCTGCAGCAACAAAGTTCTTGAAGTCGGCAATGGTTCCATAAGAAGGATTCACTTGCTTGAAATCTACTGCAGCATAAGGACTATTCAATCCACCATCACGAGGATAAACAGGCATGAGCCAAATGATGTCAATGCCTACCATTTTGAGCTGGCTGAGTTTTTGCTGAGCTGCCACAAATGTTCCTTCGGCCGAGAATGAACCAACATTCATCTCATAAATCACTTGATGCCCAGAGCCATAAGTCTTGGCATTGATAACCGACACATAATCTGTGCCAGCGGCTGTCGCTCCTAAGACATTGGTCACTCCGCTGGCCTTCAACATGTTGCTGCCCCCAAAGTGGAGCAGCAACACAGCTATAATAAGGAGCCATTTTGTCATTAGCTCTTTTATATCTCCTCTATACGAATAGCAGCACCACCACTTCGAGCAAGCTTCAGATGCAAGGTATCATCGGCTTTCACTTCTATCTGGCGGATGTGCATGGGATAAGGATTGGTCTCAAAGTCAGCATCTGCACCATCTTCATAGATGACGGCTCGATATACCTTTCCCTTGTCCAAGAAATCGAGCTTGACATCAAGCGAACGACTATCAGCATTGGTCATAGAGCCTACAAACCAACGATTACCTCCACGCTCCTTACGACAAACGGTGATATACTGACCTATCTCGCCATGGGGAATGATGGTCTTACTCCATGTGGTAGGACAACTTTCTATAAAGGTCAAGGCGGGCTGCCCCTCATAGTTCTCAATGGCATCGGCAGCCATCTGAAGTGGACTATAGAGCACCACAAACTCTGCCAACTGCTTGGCCAAAGTGGAATGTGGATGGGTGCCTTTCACGACCTCACTGAAATTGAATATCGCTGGTGTAAAGTCGATAGGACCTGCCAGACAACGAGTGAATGGTATCGTTACCGTATGTTCAGGCAAATTACCACCTTTCACGTCCCAAGCATTATACTCCTGTCCACGCACTCCTTCTTGTGTCATCAGGTTGGGATAGGTTCTGCAAATACCCGTAGGCATAGCTGGCTCATGATTGTCTATCATGATCTGATGCTTAGCAGCACACTCAATCACCTTGCGATAATGACGTATGCCATATTGAGAACTGGGCTTCTCTACTCCGTCCATCAACCTGCCTACATAACCGGTCTTTACGGCATTGACACCCATACTGTGATACCAGGCGAAGGCTTGTTCCATCTCTTTTTCTATCAACTTGCCTTGTCCCCATGACTCCATATGACCTATCCATCTCACACCCTTCTGCTGGGCATAGCGGTTTACTTCTTCTATGTCAAAGTCGGGGTAAGCTTTCAGATAGGTTACCTTCTCGCCTTTTCCCCAACCTGGGTTCCATCCTTCAGAGAGCACACCAGAGAAACCGTGCTTGGCGGCAAAATCTATATACCGCTTCACATTCTCTGTGGTGGCGCCATGATGTGGACCCATCTCCCAGGTATTCTTTTTCTGATGGATACTCCACCATATTCCGATATATCGTCCAGGCTCTATCCAGGAGGTATCTTCTATTTTACAAGGTTCGTTCAGGTTGAGCATCACGCGATTGGTAATCAATCCCGCTGCTGTGGGAGAGAAGATAATAGTGCGCCAAGGCGACTGTAGACGATTCTCGCCATACACCTTCATACCATCACTCCATGGGGTAAGAGCTGCAACCAAATGATTTCCTCTTGGAGTGAGATTCAATGTGGCATAATCCTCAAGGGCGGCTTCATGTATAGCCATATATAAACGAGGAGAATACTCTATGGTTAGTGGCGTGCAGACGGTATCCTTCTGACTTATCAGCGATTTCTCATACTTGCCTTCATAATATTCTATATGATTGAGCGAAATAGACCAAGCAGGAGCATCGTGAGAAAGATTAAACTGGGTTTGCTCTTCGCTGATGGCTATTTTATGAAGTCCAAACTGCTCAGGAATAACATAACGGAATCCTATACCATCGTTGAAAACTCTAAAAACGATATTCAACTTTCGTTTCAGTCCACGGGTTTGCTGAAGCATGATGGTGGTTTCGTTATAGTGATTGCGAACAGAATCTTCCTCACCATACAGTTCGTACCACTTCGCATCATGCGAGTTTCTTTTTACACCCACTACCTTAAAATCTTGGTCCAAAGCACCATCAGCCAAGACATACCCCATTCGAGAAAGCGACAAGGCCTCCTCTTTCTGCCAAGACACCTTATAATAAGGTATACCTTTGTTGATTTGGAAAGTAACAGCCAAACCGCCATCAGGAGATTGGGTCAAAACCTTTGCGGCATGGGTAAATCCGCAAAGCATCATAGTTAATAATAAGAGAATATAACGATTGTTCATTGCTTAATTTGATTAGGTTTATACACAACGGCAAAGATAGATACTTTTTTCTTCGCAATCAATAGGTACAAACAAAAATCTAAAGCTATAAAAACGTTACAATCCTTATATTCAATAAGTTAACAAAAACACATCTATATGAATATCTAAATATCCACAAAATCTTTTTCTGCATGTTTTCCATGAAAGATGGGTTACGCACCTATCTCCATCACCCTTTTCTCGAAATCATTCTTATATATAGAGCGCCCCTTCAACTTGCTCCGATACGTATAGATGGTCGTAATGCTTGACTGGAGAATGCTGGCTATCTTTTGATTGTCTTGAATACCCAAACGAATGATAGCCAAGATTCGCAACTCCGTATTCAAAGACCTTCTATCTACAGGATACTGATACTCGGGCTGCAACATCACATTCACCTGCTCCACAAAGTCGGGGTAAATATTCAGAAAGGCTTCATCGAAATTGGTATTGAAGAGTTTATTATTCTCTGAAACAAAGTCGTTTGACTTGAGCATAGCAAACAGTTCTTCCATCTTATGCTCACGACCTAATCGATTGGCAAGCTTACGCTGCTCTTCTGCTCTTACGATAATCACAGAAACAAGTTCCATAAAACGACCAATATACTGTTCTTTGATGGCTCCATGTTGCTTCAGCAAAACATTGGTTTTCTCCAGCTGCCCCAAATAATTATTGAGTTTTTCATTGGCAAGTTCTACCTTTTCTTTCTCATGGCGATAACGACAGAGGTAACGGCGCATGAATATCAAAGCCACAACCAAGAGAATTGCCACGCTGGTGATGACAACAATAGAAAAAAGAAGAAACCTGCGATAATAATTATTAGTTTGATAATATTTCTCGATAATTTTTGGAACAAATTGTGCCACCTGCGCATTGCGGAGTCGAGTGCCATAGAAGTTGGCATCCTGTACCGAAGCATTCAGATACTTATAGGCTCTGTCAAACTCTCCTTCATCAAAAAGGACAGAAGCCAACTCACGAATCGAGGTATTCTCACGAATACAGCATTTCACATCACTGATAGCACTCAACAGAAGGCACTTCTTACGCATCTGCCGATCGCCCACCTTAGAATAAAAAAACGCCATTGTACTGTATACGATACTATAGGCACGCCCGTCAAGATCGGGATGTTTTTCTACGTATTTCTGCAATACCGTCAGTGCCTTTCGGTCTTCTCCATTCCATGCCAGAAGATCAGCTTGATTGCATGCTGCCGACAAAGAGTTCTTATCAAGGATATACTCACGGAGTTTTTTACGATAGAACAATATCTTACTCAAGTTGTCCGAATAGAAATCTGTTCCCACCGAAAACTCTGTACTGAACAACACCAAATCACTATAGGTCTGATAATAATCCTGCAAGTCCTGTCCACTCAACTCTCGAACGTCGATGCTGTCTATCAGCACGTAGGCATGACAAAAAAGTCCAGCCACAGAAAGTATATGTACCAATTTGAAGGTACTCTCGGTATACAGTTTCTTATTGTTCAACTGCTTGGCAATGATAAAGTTCCGATTCACATACTTGTATGCAGAATCGTACTTGAAAGCCAGGTATTCATCATAGAGTCTATTGTTGATGGCATATTCCTGCTCCAAGGTGATAGAAGGTACAGATAATCCCTCCTTGATGATCTTTATCTTGCGCTCTTTCTCTTGGGTCAGTTCTTGCTGCTGTGCAAGCAGTTGATCAAGTTCCTCAAAAAGAACTTTCTCATCGAGTTCCTTGCATAAAGAAACCTGACAAGCACAAAACAGACAAACCAACAAACAATAGACTCTATTCATGACAACAGATTATTATTATTACAACTTACTAAAAATCCCACTTCACACCTAAGCAAGGACGACACTTGAAGCCACCAGTAGAACCAAAGTTGTTGCTCAACTCTACCTCGCCACCCACACTGAGGTTCTCGCAGCCAAAGTGCTGACCGACATTATACCACAGCTGAGGTTCGGTGATGAAGACCGTATGCTTAGTAGTGGCAGAGCCATCCTCTTGATAGTCGACAGCATGAGTCTCCCACCAAAAATCGGCAAAGCCATCAAATTTCAAGCCCTTGACACCGAAAATATCATTACAAGTCCATACAGCTGTAAACTGCATTGGCACATTCTGATCTGTCTGACGAATGGTCTTGTAAAGAGCCTCTAAAGTCAAAGTATTTTTGTATGTTTTGTCATGTAAGAGGTATTCCACACCAAAGAGCCACGCATTGTTGATGGGATAGTTTTTAGTTATACCACCATTATATTCCACATGAAGGCTCCAGTTTTTCAGTGGAGACTCCTGCCAGAAATTGAGTGCACGCGAAATTTCCGTATAGGTTCCTCCTTGAGCAATATTCTTCTCGCCCACTACCATTTTGTCGTAGTTGAAGTCGTGGTCTACGAAGAAATAAGTACTACCCCACTTGTCCTGCTTGAACATTTCAAGGGTAAGGGTGACAAACTTACGGTCGGAACCGAAATCGTACAAAATCTGAGCGTTGGTCTGTGCCTTTGCCACTGAGCTGCAAGCCCAAAGAATCAGCAAAGCCATAACTAATCGCAACTGTCGGAGTTGTTTTAAAATCATTGTTTCTTATTATAGTTTTTAATATGTACGTGAAAGCCTCTTGCTTTCTTACCGTTTGCAAAGTTAATAAAAACTATAATAAGAAACAAACAATCTTAAATAATTATTGAACTTTCGCGGGGTTCAGAAGGTAACTACTCAGCCCCCTATAAAAACTTTTCGTTACTAAAGAATAAACTTGACAATAAAAAAGCCTCGAAATATGAAAGCGGCTTCGATAGTCAATGAAGCCTATTGCATTATTCTGATATCTATAACTTCTAACGCCTACGAAAGTTCAATTTATCAAAATTCAAGTATCATAGCCTGACGTGGACGAAGCTTCACGTTCTTATTGATAAGAACAGTACGACCATTCGTTACATCGGTGGCCTTTTCATTCGAACCGATAATCTCTGCATAGCGGGTCACATCCAGCTCATTGGCTTCTTTCTTGCCATTGATGATAGTCATGACTGTTTTGCCCTTATACTGACGAGCGATGACATATACACCCTTATAAGGACAGAACTGAGTCTGCTTGCCTTCTGTAATCACCTTGTTACCCTGACGCCAATGCAGCAAGTTGCTGAGCCACTGGAACATCTGGTTCTCTGCCTGGCTTCTTCCTTCTTCGGTGAAGGCATTATGCTTGTCGCCAGCCCATCCACCAGGGAAGTCTTTACGCACGTTGCCGTCGGTTACACTCTTGGTGCCATTCATCAACACTTCTGTACCATAATAGAGCTGCGGTGTACGGTTGATGGTAAGCAAAAGCGCCAAAGCCTGCTTCAATGCCACGGTATCCTTGCCCTCGCCGAGGAATCTGTCAGTATCGTGATTCTCAATGAATGCCATCACGCTCTTTGGGTTAGGATAGAGATAATCGTAGCAGAACACATTATAGAGACGGTTCATTCCGTTCCACCAGTCATCAGTCTCCTCGTTCTTGGCACTGTTGATACGGTCGAAGAAGGCGAAGTCCATAACGGTTGGCAGATAACTGTTCTTTTCTGAGAGCTTGCTGTCTTTCTGCCATGCAGCGGTATAGGCAGGCTCAGTAACCCAAGTCTCACCTACGGTATTGAAGTTAGGATATTCATTGTTGAGGGTCTTCATCCACAATGACATTGCGTCACGGTCGGCATAAGGATAGGTATCCATACGAATACCATCAATTCCTACGGTCTCTATCCACCATTCACTGTTCTGGATGAGATACTTGATAACATGAGGGTTACGCTGGTTGAGGTCAGGCATAGATGGTACAAACCATCCGTCTACAGTCTCTGCCTTATCTATTTTGCTGGCATAAGGATCCAATACAGGTGTCAACTTATAGCTGGTCTGTCGATACATATCATTAACAGTTCTCGCTCCATCTACAGTACCTATCTTCTTCACATGTTCAGGAGTCTGATACTCCGGAAGAAGCCACTCTGGGCAGTTAAACCAGTCTTTAGATGGCATATCGGCAACCCAAGGATGCTCGAAACCGCAATGATTGAAAATCATATCCATCACCACCTTCAAGCCTTTCTGATGAGCCTCGGCAATCAACTGTTTATACTCTGCATTGGTACCGAAACGAGGGTCTACCTTATAATAATCGGTCGTAGCATAACCATGATAGCTACTTTGCTTGCCATTGCTTGGACTGTCATTCTCTAAGACGGGAGTAAACCACAGAGCAGTGACACCCAACTGGTTGAAGTAATCCAAGTGCTGGCGTATTCCCTCCAAGTCACCTCCATGACGCAGACTGGGAGCATTTCGGTCGCAAGTCTTATCGCGCATAGTCTTGATGGCATCATTCTTAGGGTTACCATTAGCAAAACGGTCGGGCATCAACATATAGAGCACATCCTCATTAGAGAAACCGATGCGCTTGTCGCCTGCCATCTCACGGTCTTTCAACTGATACTTCACCTTCTTGCTCTGCTTGCCCTGCTTGAAGTTAAGAGTCATCACGCCTGCCTTGGCATTCTTCAGATTAAGATAAACCAACAGATAGTTGGGTGACTCTAAGCGAGCAATACTGTCCACGCTCACACCAGGATAATCTACTGTTACTTCTGCACTCTTGATGTCTTTACCATACACCATCAACTGCAATGAAGCATCTTTCATGCCCACAAACCAGTCGGCTGGCTCAATACGGCTCACATTGACAGCCGCCGACATACTCATTACGCTACCCATAAGCAACATGAATGAAACTAATTTCTTCTTCATTATAGATTTATGTTTTAAGTTTTAAGATATGTCACCTGTTATTTCTGATACAGAATCAAGGCAGATTGTGCATCCACCAAGGTCTCATGGCCCACAATAGGCATTCCGATACCCTCCTCATTGATAACACCATTGCAGCAAGCCACATGATATTCACCCTTGGGTATAGCAACAGTCTTTGACTCCTTGTTGGCATTGAAGATGACAATGATGTTCTTCCAACTATCTATGCCTTCTAACTCCTTGAGTCTGAAAGCTACTAAGCAACCTTCCTTTTCTGCGGCATTACCGGTTGGCAAGAACTCCAGATGGCTTCTTACAGCCTCAGCCTTAGCCAATCGGAAAGCTGGATGATTCTTGCGAAGCTGAATCAAGTTGCGATAATACTCAAATACTTGTGGATATTTCTTCAGATTATCCCAGTTAAATTCATTGATACTATCGGGTGAACAATAACTGTTGTGTACACCTTTCTTGTCACGCAACATCTCTTCGCCAGCTAAGATGAAAGGTACACCCTGCGAAGTAAAGACAGCAGTCTGAGCCAACAAGTCGAGACGTATCAACTCTGCCATACGCTCGCTTTCCGACTTCTTATCATCTTGAATACCAGGCACACTCGCCTTCAGACGGTCTACAAGGCACATATCGTCATGGCAGCTCACATAGCTGATCTGCTGTGTAGGCTCTAAAGCCCAAGGTTTCTTATCGTAATTGACCTGACTCATGTCTACCTGTGGATGAGCAATACCACCCACGACACCAAACTTCAGGCTCTCTTCCTCACCAGGTATTCCTGCTAAGAAAGCACCCTTGGTGTTATCAGAGAAAGGACCACGAAGGGCATCGCGCATATCATCGCTAAAGGCACCAATACCATTTAATTGATGGGTATTCGCCTTCATAGCGAGTTTCTCCGTAGGATAAGCACAGCTGCCTGCACTCCATCCTTCACCATAGATATAAATGCTTGGATCGATGCGGTTTACCATCTCACGGATTGCCAGCATGGTCTCTATGTCGTGAACACCCATCAGGTCGAAGCGGAAACCATCGATATGGAATTCATCAATCCAGTACTTCACGCTCTCCAGCATAAACTGGCGCATCAAAGGCTTTTCAGATGCAGTCTCGTTACCACAACCCGAACCATCGCTGTACTTGCCTTCCTTGGTCTTGCGATAGTAATAATCGGGATAAGTACGCTGGAAGTTACTTCCGTTAATATCGAAGGTATGGTTATACACAGCATCGAAGATGACCCGGATGCCAGCCTTGTGCAATGCCATCACCATCTCCTTGAACTCCTTGATGCGGGTTCTGGGATCATAAGGGTCGGTGCTGTAACTGCCTTCCGGCACATTATAGTTCTTAGGGTCATAACCCCAGTTAAATTGCGGTGTATTCAGACGAGTCTCGTCGACAGAAGCAAAGTCAAACAAGGGTTGGAAATGTATGGCATTGATACCCAACTTCTTGAGATATTCGATAGCCTTAGGCTCTGTCAGTGCTAAATACTTGCCTTGATACTTCAGCCCAGAGGTGGGCGACACAGAGAAGTCACGCATGTGGAGTTCGTAAATCACCAAGTCGGTAGGCGACTGGATGGCAGGGCGCACATCCTCGTTCCATCCCACGGGGTCGGTGTCATACAAATCAACGATAGCACCACGGTTTCCGTTGACGCCTACAGCCTTGGCGAAGGTTCCTGGCGTTTCACCCTTACCGATATCAAAGGTATAGAACTTACCCTTCAGGTCGCCCTTCACGGTAGCCTCCCATCGCTCATCTCCCATTTTTTTCATTTTCAGCGTCTTGTAAGCCTTACCGCCTTGTCCGTTCTTATAAAGACGGATGGTAACAGAAGACTTGCCTGCTGTTGGGGCATTGAGTACAAACATGGTTTTCTCCTTGGAATACATCATCTCATTGAATGTCTGCTGCGCATTCAATGAAGTAGGTAATATAGTAGCCGTCAATGCTGAAATTATTAGTTTTTCTATTCTCATACGGTTAATTAAGTGTTAGTTAGTTAAAAAAATCCGCAGATTTTTATTCCTTTTTTACGTATAAATATTTCATCATTTCCCCTTTTAAGTAGTCGTTTGCAGTTTTTTCTGCATAAAAGGAGTCGTTTTTGATTATTTTATGCAATAATAGGCAGAATTAAGTACGTTCATTTTGAGCGTATTTAATTCCACCTTGGCAGTTGGGCGGAAATTCAGAAGTTTCAGCATCCTTATTTCCGCCTATCTAAGTCTTATTTGGCAAGCAGTGAGATAGCGAAACCGCCACCACGCGCTTCGTTAATCTTCAAGACATCACCCTTCTTCACAGTCTTGTGAATAATCTGGTACGATTTAGGATTCTTCTCGTAGTCGGCATTCTTGCCGTCTTGATAGATAGCACAAGCATACTTCTTACCCTTATCCAGGAAGTCGAGCTTCACCACGGCAGTGCGGGCAGCATCGGTCTTACCACCTACAAACCAGTTGTTGGTGCCTTTAGCCTTACGTGCCACGGTGATATACTTAGCTGGCTCTGCCTCCAGATACTTGGAGTCGTCCCAGTCGCAAGCCACATCACGGATAAACTGGAAGGCATCGTCATACTTCTCATAATGTTCGGGAAGGTCGGCAGCCATCTGCAACGGACTATACATCACAAGATAGAGCGATAACTGACCTGCGAGGGTTGTATGAACATAACTTGGATTGTTGCTCCATTCCGATAGTTTGGTTTCAAAGATACCAGGAGTATAGTCCATAGGTCCTCCCTGCAGACGGGTGAATGGCAACATCACAGTGTGATAACTAACGCTTCCCCCAAAAGCCTCATACTCTGTACCTCGTGCGCTCTCATTGCCTACTAAGTTAGGCCATGTGCGACAGATACCCGTAGGACGCGTTGCCTCGTGCGCATTCACCATGATGTGATGCTTGGCAGCTGTCTCGATGACACGCTGGTAGTGGTTATTCATCAACTGGCTGTAGTGATACTCACCTCGTGGAATAATATCTCCCACATAACCGGTCTTCACGGCATCATAGCCATATTTATTCATCAGATTGAAGGCATCCTCCATGTGGCGCTCGTAGTTGAGAGCAGCAGAAGAGGTCTCATGGTGCATCATCAGCTTCACGCCCTTGGAATGAGCATAGTCGTTGAGCATCTTGATATCAAAGTCTGGATAAGGTGTTACGAAGTCGAAGACATCCAGTTTCTGATGACCGAACCAGTCTTCCCATCCTTCATTCCATCCCTCTACCAATACTTCCTGCAAACCATTCTTGGCAGCAAAGTCGATATAACGCTTCACCTCTTCATTGGTAGCTCCATGTGTGCCATTAGGCTTGCACTTGCTGTAGTCGGTCACACCAAGACGCACAGAAGGCAGGTCGTTGGTATAACTCCATGTCTTGGTACCTACAATCATGTTCCACCACACACCACAGTACTTGGTAGGATGAATCCATGAAGTATCCTCTATCTTGCAAGGCTCATTGAGGTTGAGTGTCAGCTTGCACGAAAGCATATCGCGTGCATCATCACTCACGAGAACAGTACGCCATGGCGTATTGAATGGAGTCTGTATAAATCCCTTTCTGCCCACTGCATCGGGAGTAAGCCATGACTCAAAGGTCAGTGTCTTTTCGTCGAGGTTGAGGTGCATCGTAGGATAATCCAGACAGGCAGCTTCGTGGATATTGATATAAAGTCCGTCCTTGGTCTTCATCTGCAACGAGGTCTGAACACCTGTATCAGAGAACACCGTGGTAGACGAGTTACTCTTATAAGCTTCGCGATTTTTAGCTATTACAGGACGGATGCCTGTAAGAGGCGTGATTTGGTATTCATACTCCTGAGTGTCGTAGTCACCAGGAATCCAGTAGGCAGTGTGATTGTCTGTCATAGCAAACTGGGTATGCTCTTCCTGAATTACAAAATAGTTAAGGCTTTCCTGCTGCGGGAACTCATAGCGCAAACCCATACCATAGTCATACACGCGGAATCGAATGGTGATGTTACGATTAGAAGAAGCCTGGTTCAAGTTTACCTCCATCTCGTTATAATGATTTCGGATGGTAGCAGTCTCACCCCATACAGGCTTCCAAGTCTCATCAAAAGAAGAGGTCTTGCTACCTGTTTCTGTAAATCCTTCCATCAGGTTTGTTTCCTTCATTCCCTTGCTGGCATGCTTGTCTTTAGCCAGTTCCAGTCCGAGATGCGAAGGCTTGCATACAGTCTTTCCTTTATAACTCATCTCATAGGTGGGTTGTCCATTGCCTGTCAGCGAAAAGGTTACCGATACATTGCCATTTGGCGACTTAACGGTCTGTGCTGCTGCTAAGAGTGGCAGCAGAAGACCTACTACTAAAACATTCAGTTTCTTCATATTGTTCAGTTGTTATTTGTCAGTTCTTGTTAGTCGTTACCATACACATTGCAAATTTACAAAAAGCAAAAATACCCTCCAAAAATATGGAGGGTATTTTTCTTTAGATATTTATGCAAACGTTTGCATTAATTTCTTCCAGACTGTGCAACAAGCCATGTCACACTGTCCATAAATTCCTTATTAGCAGCCAAATCTTCTATGCAAAGATGCATACGATAACGCCAGTAATGCTTAGGATTGGCAGGGATATTGATGCGCTCGGCATTGGCGTCAGGCAGACGCAGACGCTCATTGATAGCCAACCAGTCCTGAATGCTCAATACACAAAGCATAGATGGCGATGTGAGATGGCGTGAGATGATGTCTTGTGCAAGCCATCCTGGCAGCGGATGAGGGGCTGGTCCCTGACGATAGAGCATGGTGTTGTAATACTCCTGTGTGCGCTGTATGTTCTCATCCCACCACTGACGCAACGTAGGCATATCGTGGCTGGAAATGGTACATACCGAGCGATAAGGGTTGCGACTCAGATGACCAAACTTCACGCTGGGGTCCTTAGGCATACTCTGCAACTCTAATCCCAACATCTTCAACTCGTTCATCACCCATGGCACACAATCTGGCACCATACCAAGATCTTCAGCACACACTAACATACGAGTAGCCTGAACCAACTTAGGCAACTTCTTCATAGCCTCCTCATACCAGAACTGGTTGTTACGACGATAGAAGTAATCATTATAAAGACGATTGAATGCAGCTTTATCATTGTCCCAAAGTGACTCGAAAATGAAGTCGAACTGTGCAGAGATGCGTGGGTGGAACAATCCTGGATTGCGATGGTCGCGAACAAAGAGCACGTCGCTAATCAAGGCATAGAGTCCGTCACGCAACCATATCTCCTTCTCATCGGTAACACCTTCAAAGAGTGCTTCTACCTTTCGCTGGGTGTTCACCTCTGTCTTCATCTGATAGCGCTCATCATCCAGACGATCGAGATATTTGTTCTTCACCTCATCAGCACGCTCATGGAACATACGGTCGAGCACCCAGTCGGTGATAAACGGACGTGTAAATCTGTCCTGTTGAAAGTTAAGACCATACGAACGAATCTCGTCTGCTGTCATACCGATAGCTGGCGCAAACTGTCCGAGTAGTCCATGCACAGAGTCGATAGGAATCTCCCAGATACGGAAGAAGCCCAACACATGGTCGATGCGATAAGCGTCAAAGAACTTTGCCATGCTCTGGAATCGACGCGTCCACCACTGACAGTCATCCTTCAGCATCTCATGCCAGTTGTAGGTTGGGAATCCCCAGTTCTGACCATTCACAGAGAAATCGTCTGGCGGAGCACCTGCCTGTCCATTGAGATTGAAGTACTTAGGCTCCATCCACACGTCGCATCCATAACGGTTTACTCCGATAGGAATGTCACCCTTCAAGATAACCCCCTTAGCCATGGCATGCTCGTGAGCAGCCTTCATCTGTGTGTTCAGTACATACTGTACGAAGTAGAAGAACTCCACTTCTTTGTATGCCTTCGTCTTAGGGTTAGAGAGTGCCTTACGGTCTTTCTCATTCCAAGTATTGTGGTCTGGCCACAATGTAAAATCGGCTGTGCCATTCTTATCTCGCAAGTAAGAATATTGTGCATAAGGCACAAGCCATTGTTCTGTTTCCTGGAAGAATGCCACGAATTCAGCACTCTTCATCATCTTTTCACCTTCCTGTTTGAAGATTTGGTGCAAGTATTTTATCTTAAAGTCATTTACCTTTTCGTAGTCTATCTGGGGCAGAGCATTGAGTTCTGCTCTTGTCTTCTCTGCCTCAGCACGTGCCTTGGCATCCTCAAGTTCAGGCAATGCCTGCAAATCAGCATACTGTGGATGGATGGCAAACACACTAATGCAACTATAAGGATAAGAATCGGTCCAGGTATGGGTGATGGTCGTATCATTGATGGGGAGCAACTGCAGCACTTTCTGCCCTGTCTTAGCCACCAAGTCTATCATGCTCTTCAGGTCACCGAAGTCGCCAATACCCGCACTCTTCTTACTCCGTAGGGAGAATACAGGAACCAATGTTCCTGCAAGTTTGCGATTCCAACGTTCCAAGAACGACTGTCCCAACTCGTAAGAGATAACGGTTCCGCCTTTCATCTCAGGGATTTCTATACTGCGGTTGTAACCCGTCTCCCATACTTCAGTACCCTTCTTGTCGTACAGAGCTACAAACTTAAATTCCAAGTAGTTGACAGCCAAAGCCTCTACGTTGACGTCTACCGTCCATTCATTATACGACTGCTGCACCATAGGCACTGCACGCTTCACGTCCCATGCGCCTACAAGAGGATCAGAGCCTACCATTGCCAGACGTTCACCTGCCTTCAACTGTGGGGCACGAACAATCAGTCTGATGGTTTTGGCAAAGGTATTATCCTTAACCATAGCAGGCTGCTGATGATTGATACAGTCGGTAAAAGCACTGCTGTATAGATAAGAATCCTCGGGTATGTCGTGCCAACTATCGTAGATGGTATAATCGTTGGCACGCTCGGCAGTAATCTTCAGCTGATGCTTCACTACCAACCATTCCGTCTTGCAGCACTTGCCATCACGTTCTACACTATAGTAATAGGTACAGCTCTTGGTCTTAGAAGCCATCTCTAAGTCGCATGACCAGTGATGACCATCTACTGTGCCCAATTTACATTGAACTTCTTTATCGTCCACATTTAGGTTCAAGACGATATTCTCTCCATAGACCGTTTTATATTCTATATTGAAATGAAATACCATAAGAGGGTTATATAAGATTGTTATTTACGATGCGAAATTACTTTTTTTTTTCTACACACAAATAACTTTTCGCGCAAAATATATCAAAAAACTGCGCAATCGGTTGCACTTATTATACTTTCCTTGTATGCTTATCGTTGATGATAGTCACCGACAACGCACCGCATATCAATAAGACTCCTGCCACTATCATCATGTCACTCTGATGAGAACCGATAGCCCACAACACTTGTCCACCGCAGAGGGCTGCCACAATCTGAGGTATACAGATGGTTCCATTGAAGAGTCCGAGGTAAGCGCCCATGTGTCCATAACCCTGCAAAGCATTGGTAACAAAGGTAAAAGGCATTGCCAACATGGCTGCCCATCCTGCACCAATCATTAAGAACGGAATGAACTGCAAGTACTTGTCGTGCAAGAAAGGAATGAGGGCGAAGCCCACACCACCGATTATCAAGCTGACCGCATAAGCCATCTTTGAACTCTTAAACTGTGGAAGCACTACCACCCACAGCACACTGCCCACGGCCTGTACAGCAAAGAGGATGCCCACCCAGTCGCCAGCGTCCTGGAATGCCTTGGTACTGGCATCGGTAGTATTCCATACGGTTTCAGCAATGGCACCTGTAGAATAGTTCCATAGATAGAGGAAACCAGCCCAGCAGAAGAACTGTACCAAACCCACTTTCCAGAAGGTAGCAGGTGCATTCTTCAGAAGACTTATCCAGTCTGACTTGCCTTCTTCTTTCATCTCGGTCTCTTCGCTAACACCATTATACATGGCATATTGCTGAGGATTCCACTCCTTCACCTTCATCGTGGTATAGATGACACAGAGGATAAGGATGGCAGCACCCACATAGAACGACCAGATTACAGAGTCGGGCACAACACCCTTCTCGGCATAGTTCTTGATGCCCAAGAATGCAAAGAGGAATGGGAAGATATAACCAGCTATCGAACCCGCATTGCAGAGAAAACTCTGGATAGAGTAAGCCTTGGTCTTCTGCTCCTCGTTCACCATGTCGCCCACCAACATCTTGAAGGGTTGCATCGCCATATTGATGCTCGTATCCAAAAACATGAGGGCTATCAGTCCAAAAATCATCGCTCCACCCACTGTCAAGCCAAAGGAGCCTGCATTAGGCAAGAGGCACATCACCAAGACTGCCAACGCAGCACCCACAAAGAGATAAGGTATACGACGTCCGAAACGACACCACGTCTTGTCACTCAGCGTACCTACAATAGGTTGCACCAAGATTCCCATCAGCGGTGGGAGAATCCAGAAATAACTCAAGTTGTGTGGGTCTGCACCCAACGTCGCAAAGATTCGGGAGATGTTGGCGCTCTGAAGGGCGTAGGCTATCTGTACCCCGAAGAATCCGAAGCTTAGATTCCAAAGCTTCCAGAAACTAAGATTAGGTTTTGTCATCATACTTATATTTGTTTTATTGTTTCCGTTTATCGTGTCGTTCCACGTACCACCAGTCGGGTTCTCACCACTCGCTTCTCTACATCATCCATCGGGATAGAGCCTTCCACCTGGTCGATGAGGATATTGACAGCTTCCTCACCTACAGCAAATCCCCGTTGGTCTACCGTGGTAAGCATCGGATCACAAGCCTTAGATCGCTGACCATTGGTAAATCCACAGATACTAATATCATCTGGCACATTCAAACCCATACGCTTAACAGTATAGAGAATACCAATGGCAGTATCATCATTTACTGCAAAGAAAGCATCAGGGCGTTCTTCCATGCTCAGAAGTTCGGGGGTCACAGCCTCTGCCTCTGCCCGGTTGTCGCAGATTTTCACATAGGGGGGGAATTCTTCCAGACCATGTTTCACCAAGGCATCATGATAACCATTGTATCTATTCTTTGAGATTTCCAAATTCATCGGCGAACCATAGAAGGCTATCTTCTTGCAGCCCGAGTCGATGAGATGGGTCACTGCTGTAAAGGCTCCCATATAGTCGTCTACTACCACTCTCGAACAGTTTACTCCTGTACAGATTCTGTCGTAGAACACTAAAGGCACACCATTATCCATCAAACGCTGAAAATGATCATAATGCTTGGTATCTTTGGCTTGTGACACAATGATGCCACATACCTTATTCTTATAGAAGTCTTCACAGATGGCTACCTCCTTGTCGTATCGTTCGTTACTCTGCGCCACCATCACACGATAACCTCGTGCACGAGCCTCCTCCTCGATACCAGAAAGTACTGTCGAGAAATAATAATGAGCAAACTCAGGGACTATGACGCCAATGACCTTCATAGGTTGCACCTTACTATACCTCAGGGCTTCGCCTATGACATTGGGACAGAAGTTATGCTCTCTGGCATAAGCCTGTATACGCTCTTTCTGGGCAGCACTGATACGAGGGCTGTCCTTCAAAGCTCTGCTCACCGTGGCGATAGACACGCCTAACTCGCGAGCTATATCTTTCATCGTTATTATGGTCTTCTCATTCATAGATTGTTAGTATTGTGTACAAAATTATGCAAAACCTACATAACTTGCACGTTTTAGTTGACTTAAATCAAGAAAATCACGTGCAAACGTTTGCACAACTTAAACAAAAGTACAACAAAATCTCTAAACAACCAAATGATGTTGCAGAATATGAACAATTAACAGCCAAATCGAGCGTTTTTCCTCCGATTTGGCTAAAGAATCGCAAGTGCTCTACTCCAGCAGCACAGATAGACTTGTTGATAGAACGAGCAGACCATCTCATCAATCTTTGTGAGATCAAGTATTCACAATCTCCTTATACGATTACGAAGGAAGAAGAGTTACATATTCGCACCCGTATGGCTGATTTTGTAGAAGAGACAGGTGTTCGGCATGGCATCTTGCCTACGCTAATAACTACATTCGGCATCCGCCCCAATGTCCATTCAGCAATCGCACAAGTGCAACTGACAATGGATGACTTGTTTGATGATATGGGATAACTATTAAAAAATTTGAAAACATTTGGTAGCCTCGGTAGTTATTGCGTAATTTGCGCAACGTAAAAAGCGCAATAAGATTATGGCAACAGTTCATCTTGACCCACCACCTACCTGCCACCAGCAGCGTAAAGACTGCCCTGAAGGCTCTGGTGGACAAGCAACTAATCAGCAAGACCCCAAAAGGCTGCTTTGTCAACGACCGCTTCTTTGCGAAATGGTTGGCAAAAGGGGAATAAAGCACAGAAAATCCTGGAAAATCGAATATGATAGAGGTGGGCACAATTTGTGTTACCACCTCTTGTTTTTCTTCTTTACTAAACTTTAGCATGCGGGAAAGTTCAGTTAAATAGGATAATGTCGCTAAGTTTCCACTTTTCTTTTTAATCTCCAAATGTTTTTGGGGAAAATGAAGGAAAGAATGCAGGGCATACAAAAAGGGGGTCTCGGATTGGAGGAGAGTTGACTATTCTATGAGTGTTTAACCAAATCAGTAAAGTTCGACCAACTTTCAACTTTGAATCCTCTTAGATCTCTGACTGATTTCTTAAACCACTCTATTTTAGAAAGTTCCATAACTGTTTTTACAAGTGCAGCCAAATCATCATTCATCGTCATGTATGTACTGCCTTGCACCCACTCGAAACCATTCTTTTTTAGAAGCTCTTTTATTTCGTAGTAAGCTTTGTTGTAAGGTTCACCATAGTATTTCTGTAAATCAGAAATAACCATATCAAATGCTATTGCGTACATACTGCCTCCTTTGCAGGTTCAAATAAGTCTTTATATCCAAAGAAGATGTTCCCATCTGCGGTTTTTGCGGAGATGACAATTCCTACGAAAGGATTGTTCTCAACTTCAATCACTTCGCCCTGTGTCCAGTCTTTGGCATGTGTCAAGTCTGGAGATATTAATACTTTGTCACCTGTTCTCATATTCACAAAAATATAAATGTTGTACTTATCGCTGCAAAAAAATGCAAACGAGCGCAAAGAAAGCTTGCTTTCAATTTGCCGAGTGCAGCTTTTCTTCTGCAAAGATACGACTTTTCCTCGTAACCACCAAATGTTTTTTGGGGAAAATGAGGGAAAGAATGCAGGGCATACAAAAAGGCGGTCTCTGAATAGAAACCGCCTTTAATTGTTATTTTTAGAGAGATACTACTTCTTGATAAATTCACACTTGGCATAACCAGTGATCCAAGCATAGAGCTTGATGTCGTAAGTACCTGCTTCTGGCACGAACTGTACAGCTGGAGCATTATTAGAGAAGACAAACTTCTCACCATCATATCCCCACTGCATTTTCCATTCATCATTAGCACGGAATTTACATTCACCTTCTTCCAGCTTAATGTCCTTGACTTCCCAGCAGCGCTCTTCCACATTGTAAGTTAAGTCTACATCACTATCCCATCCGTTAGGAGCAGCAGTACCGATAATACCGATAGTAGTGATTGGAGTCAATGTGTAAGTCTTAGCAGACAAGTCTACAACAACCTCATAGTAACCTGCTGGCTCAGTCATTGTGATGTTTGGCGGATTGCCTTCTGTTTTGAAGTCTTCACCATAATTTGTACCACTCCAGTCTGGCGCTGTTGTGAACTTAAATCCGTTCTGGTTGAGGTACATGAAACCGCGGAATTGAGTTCCTTCTTGGTTGACGCATTCAAGAACATCATATCCATCCCAGCCGTTAGCATCGCCCTTCATGTAGAGGAATGATGGAGCCTTGTTTACCTCAGCCATATCTGTCTTCACATTTACAGAGAAGATATACTTACCAGCATTCTCAATCTTTCCAGATGCGAGAACCTCACCATCCTCGGCTACAACCTGCCATGTTGAGTTGTCGACAGTAGTGGTAATAGTGCCCTTGAAATTAGGATCCTCGTATGAAGAAGAACCATTGTTTGCCAATGGGAATTCAGCCTCACCGTCATTGATGACAAGCTTATAGCTTGACACAAGACCAGGAGATGTAAGAGTGACATCAACCTTACCTGCATCCACAAGAACAGCCTCGCCGTCTTTCATAGCACTTGCGAATACATGACCTACGAATGAACGTGCAATAGGGTCTTTACCATAGTTCTTTTCTACAAAGTTTTTAAGTACCATCTTCTCAGCCTTACCATCATTTGTGGTGTTGATGGTAGTTGTAGCTATTTCGTCTGCGCTAAGTTCTATACGAACATTTTTCAGCTCGAATCCAGCAGGCAATGTAGCAGAGCTTAAGTTGAAGATAGTAACGTCGTCGGTTGTTACCTGTTTCAAGTCGATAGCACTTACTCCTGTAGCCTGATAACCAGGTATGGTAATTGCACTTTCTGGAGTAGTGGTCTGTGCGCCCGCCCAATCCTTGTAGTCTTCATCACACGAAGCCAAGGTCAAGCCCATGAATCCAAGTAGCAGTACTAATTGAAATATTTTTTTCATGACTTTATTTCTTTTAAAAGTTTGATTTGTATGACCGTCTTGATGTTACTCGAAGACGGTCAATTTTTGATAATCTTATTCTACTCTTGCGTTCTCAGTAGAGAAGTTGATGTAGAACTTCTGTCCAACAGTAGCAGATACACGATACTGGTCTCCGCCAAGGCCACGGTAGTCTACCTTGCCCTTTTCCTTGTTGATGATGAACTCTGACTTCCACCATTCTGTGCCAGGTAACTTCACGTATGCACGGATATCACCAGATCCGAGGAATGCAGGAGAAACAAATTCGCCATCAGCAGTTGTAGGTACAGTGAATAAGGCTGCAGGATTTTCTTCGTCCCAAACTTGTCCCATGACATCACCTATCAACCATACATGAGGTTTCAATACGTTGACGGTATAGATAATGTCTCGTTTGTCAAGCTCGGTCTGGATATAGAGCAGATACCATCCTGGGTTATTGCTGGCAATGTTGCCATTGTTGTCAATGATATCGCCAGCAGCCTCACCAGTGATAGTGCAGCCCTCATAGCCCATCAACTGACCTTCTGAGTCAGATGCCTCATAGTTGAACTTGATACCATCACCATCGATCCAAACCAAGTGCCAGAACTCGTTCTCAGCTCCATTGACCTGAACCATCTTGATGACCTTCTTCTCATCCCAGCTCCAGTTGTTGAAGCTACCCTTTACATACATGGTTGTAGGTAATTCTACAGGAGGCAAGCAGAATGAAGTGCGGACACTCTTCAGTTCGATAGTATTTGAAAGGACTTCACCTTCACCATTTGAACTTCCCAATGAAGCACGGAGTCTGATGTATAGTGGTGTTGTAAGAGGGAAATCAGCTTCTTCCTTGCCAGCATTCAGCATCAGCTGTGTTACAGCATTTGCCAACTTGGAAGCTTTAGTCTCTATGTTTACGTTATGAGATGTTGCTGAAACTTCCAGATAGTCAGACATATCTGCATGGAGTGATGCCTGAATGTAATAGGTTGTTGCAGCTGTGTATCCATAATCAGGTTGCGATGTTGTCAACTTGAATGTTGTTGCGTGATCCAAGTCGTAGGTTGCATCGGCAATTGCAGGTGTGTTCAACACGAAAGAGCTTGGTTGCTCAAGTGTTGGGTTAGAGTCTCTGTCAGAGTCGCAGGAAGCTGTCAGAAACAAACCTACAAATAAGGTTGCTAATATTGATAACTTTTTCATATTATTCAATTTTTACTATGTTATTGATAGGTGATTAGTTTCCGTAACCAGGATTTTGCTTGATGTTGCTGTTGGCAACACACTCCTTGGTTGGAATACCATAAACATTGCGGCTTGCCTCAATGGTTCCACCATCCTTGCTACCACCTTTCCATTCCCATGTATAGTCAGAATCGCCACCGAATTTACCGAAGCGAATCAAATCCATGCGACGACGACCCTCGTAGTAGAACTCGCGAGCCCACTCATCGCAGATTTCATTAAGAGTGTACTTAGACTGTGTATATTTGCCAGCACGATTTCTCAGATAGTCAATAGCCATCTTACATTCGCCGTCGTTACCCAGACGCTTCTCTGCCTCTGCATAAGTAAGCCATGCCTCAGCTGCACGCATGAAAGGAACGTCCATATCAACGAACTTAGAGTCGTGAGTAGCAGAACCGTCTGCGTGAAGGTTGGTAAACTTGGCGCAAGAGAAGCCCTGCTTGAAGTCAGAAGGTTTCTTGATTTCCAAAGTACGATCCTTACCATAGAACATAGCGCGGTCGTCCTTTGCTGCACTTACCATTTCGTCGACATCTCCGTTAGGAGCCTTTCCTGAGAAGAACTTGTCAATCAACTGCTTGCGAGCACGGTTACCAGCCCAGTTCTCACTTGTACCAGTACTTGGCATATCATCCTTGTGTGTAGAAGCAATCAAGAAGAGAGAACCACCGTAGTTCTGTGTCTGGATACCATCCTGAAGGATAGGAAGGATAATCTCAATCTGAGCGCCATTTTTGTCATTGTCGCCCATGAACAGGTTCTTGTATGAAGGGCTGAGATCGTATGTAGAATCCATTACTTTCTTAGCATAGATTGCAGCATCTTCCCAACGGGCAGTACCTGTGTAAACTTCAGAGTTGAGATACAGACGAGCGAGGAGCAACCAAGCAGCAGCCTGGTCGGCACGGCCATAGGTGTTTGTACCTGGAGCCTTCATATCATCCTTAACGCAGTCAAGTAGCTCGTCCTCGATGAACTTGCAGATTTCTGCACGAGACTTCTGAGGAGCCAGTTCCTCTGACACTACAGTCATGAAAGGTACATTGCCGAAGAAGTCGGTTGCATAATAGTAGTACATGGCACGCATAAAACGAGCCTCTGCACGTTCAGTCTTGGTGTGGTCGTCTGTAAGTCCTTCTGTCTTTGTCAAGAACTCGTTGCAAAGAGAAATACCCATATACAAGCGATAATACTCACAAGTTACCATACCATGAGATGCATCCCAAGTACCGTAATTATATTCAGGAATACCTGCGTCACCCCAAGAACAGATGGCTTCGTCTGTAGGAAGCTCATTCATGCACCACAACTGGCGGAAGAAATCTGATGTACCTTCATCGATGTCTGCAATATCGGCATTACCATCAGGACCTTTCTGACCTGTCAATGCCATGTTGGCATAAATCTTACGGAAGTTCGCATCTTGATTGAATGTGATATCCGTATTCTTATCAATTGTAGGATCTACATCCAGGTCGCTGACACATGACGTTGCTGTCAATGAAAGAGCGAAAGCTGCAATAGGAAGTAGATTCTTGATATTTTTATTCAGTTTCATAACTATCTATTTTAAATGTTTAGAAGTTGAGGCTCAAACCAATCATAGCTACAAATGGGCGTGGATAGATGTTGTTGTCTATACCGCCAGAAACCTCTGGGTCGAGTCCTTTATAATTTGTGATAGTGAATACATTCTGTACTGTTCCGTATACACGACCAGTGATGTTGTATCCCCACAAGTCACGGAAAGAGTAACCGAGTGTAATGTTATCACACTTCAAGAAAGATGCATTCTGAACGAAGAGGTCAGACATGTAGTAGTTTCCTACTCCCTTGAAGCCGATACCAAGGTGGTTCTTTACGAAGTTGGTGAAGAAGCCAGACTGTGCATAAATTGAAGCTTCACCCTGATTACAGTTGTTAGAGTAGACATCGTTGTAAACATAATTGTTCAAACTTGCACGGAGTGAGAAGCTGAAATCCCAGTCTTTGTAGATCATCTTAGAAGAGAGACCCATCAAGACGTCTGCTGCAGGCTTCTTGTAGTAGTAGCGGTCTGCGTCGCTGATGATACCATCACCGTTGCGGTCTACGAATACATTCTCCAATGGTTTTCCATCCTTGTCGTATACCTGCTGGTAAACCAAGAATGAGTAAGCTGGATGACCTACTGCCTGTCCCTGGATGGTGTTACCAGTACCTTGAGAGATACCACCTGCTGGGATATAATAGCCAGGACGGTCGCCTGTTGTCATAGAGAGGATCTTGTTCTTATTCCAAGTTACGTTGTACTGCAAATCCCATACGAAGTCCTTCTTCTGGATAACTTTACCACCCATAGAGAATTCAACACCCGTATTAGAAAGTTCACCAACGTTGGTCATTACTGAGTTCTTGAAGTTGCTACCTGCAGATACAGTTACGTTTTGCAACAAGTCCTTAGTCTTGCGGTAGTAGAAGTCAACACTTGCATTGAAGCGACCGTTCAGGGCGCCAAAGTCCAAACCTGTATTCCAAGTAGTGGTCTTCTCCCATGTCAAACCGAGGTTGTAAGCATTAGGACGTGACGTGATACCCTTATCGTCACTACCAAAGATTGGATAAAAGGCATGCTCACGGTTTACTGTATATGATTTGAAATATGTGTACTCGCCAACACCTTCCTGCTGACCTGTGATACCGTAACCTGCGCGAAGTTTCAAGTCAGAAAGCCAAGAAACGTCCTTGAGGAAATTCTCCTGGTTGAGCTTCCATGCCAAAGCTACTGATGGGAAGTAACCCCAACGATTGTCCTTGTTGAACTTAGAAGAACCATCGGCACGGAAGGTTGCTGTCAACATGTAGCGATCCATCAATGTATAGTTCAGACGACCGAAGAAAGAAACGAGATAAGCCTCGTTTGCCCATTCGTTATTTACTTCGTTGTACTTCTGACCTGCATTTTTTGGATGGGTTTCTGGATACATACCCCAACCGATGTTGGTACCCTTGCGATGGAAGTGTTGCCACTCGTAACCACCCATGATATCGAAGTTGTGGATACCCAATTCCTTTGCATACTGTAAATAAGAAGAGAAAGACAAGTTGTATTTGTCGGTTACATCCTGTCCGTGATAACCATAATAGTTGTTGCTGGCAGAACGTGGGTCGATATTGTTGGTCTGTCTACCCTTAGACAAGTCCATACCACCATTGATGTGGATGCGCAAGTCGGGCAAGAAATGGAACTTATAGTCCAACTCCAAGTTACCAATCAAAGAGCGTGAAATGGCGCGATTCTGCTGTAAGTCAAGAGTAGAAACAGGGTTGGCTTGTGCAAGGTTGTTGTATGCCAAAGGCCATGAAGCGTCACCATACTCATTCTTACCTGTCCATTGGAAGTAACCACCAAATGAAGTCATGTAGTCTGCACCGTCTGCATAAACAGGCTGAGTCGGGTCGAATGTCAGAGCATCGCCTACAACGCTACCATCTGCATAGCGGTTCTTTGCCCACATACCCTTCAAGTTGGCATTGACGTTCAAGTGCTTGTCGAAGAATGAAGGAGCATAACTCAAGCTTCCAGTCAAACGGCTGAAAGTAGAAGTCTTGATTACACCATTCTGGATAGTAGCGCCCAAAGATGCACGGAATGGCTGTCCTGCTATATTTCCCGACATAGACACGTTGTGGTCTGTGCTGAAAGCATCGCGGAAAATCTCTTTCTGCCAATCAGTGTTTGCATTACCGAGCTTGCTGTATTGCTCGCTGTCGGTGCCATAAACATTGGCAATAAAGCTGCGATATTCGTCACCATCCATCACGTCAAGTTTCTTGATAACAGAACTGATAGACATATTTCCATTATATGAAACACGAATCTTACCAGATTTAGAACCCTTCTTGGTGGTAATGATGATGACACCATTAGAAGCACGAGAACCATAGATGGCTGTAGCAGAAGCATCCTTCAATACAGTGAAGCTCTCGATATCGTTAGGGTTAACCATAGACAATGGGTTAGACAAACCTTGCACACCATTGTTATCCATAGCCAAACCATCGATAACGATCAATGGGTCGTTAGAAGCGCTCAGAGAAGCACCACCACGAATACGAATTGTAGAACCACCACCAGGAGTACCACCATTAGAGATGATATTAACACCTGCAATCTTACCACTCATCATGTCTTGAGCATTGGTAACAAGACCATGATTCATGTCGTCTGGCTTAATGGCAGTAACGGCACCTGTCAAGTCGTTTTTCTTAGCACGACCATAACCGATGACAACGACCTCGTTCAATG
>ERZ857629.1165-NODE-1165-length-30570-cov-5.229887_pt1 | contig 30570 bp, 24 predicted proteins | sample MGYA00519700_ERZ857629 | MGnify/ENA primary metagenome ERZ857629 (study PRJEB31778, sample SAMEA3449351) | human gut metagenome | biome: human gut; feature: human-associated habitat; material: faeces | place: United Kingdom | collected 2010/2012 ... | reverse complement strand
AATTCGGCAAAAAGGCGGCGGAGACTCGCAGACGCAATTGTGCGGTGTTGCCTTACAAAATCAGCTCTTTTTCGTTTCCTGAGACTTGCCCTGAATTCTTTCCTCGATTCTTGTCAGGGCTTTCTGCATTCCGGCATAGGCATCTGCCGTGACCCGGTCCACATAATTGCCCTCATACGCGCTCATGGCATCCCGGATCCGGAATACCCGGCGGGCATCCTCCTGCCGGATGGCAACACACTCGGAGGATTTGACCGTGTAAATGGGCACATAGGAAAAGGCCGTGACCTTCGTTGTGCCGGAATCGGCATACTTGGTGATCTCCACATCCAGAATGATGGAATAATTGGTGCCCGCATGGGTGGCGTCGCCGATGAGGTCGCCCAGTGAATAGGCAACCAGCGTACCCGCCGACTGGCTGAAAGTGATCTTTTGCAGCAGATGGGGATGGGAACCGATGATCACATTCACGCCCTTCTTTTGCAGAAGGGTAATGATCCGCTCCTGCTGGGTGGTAATGTTCTCACTGTTTTCGCTGCCCCAGTGGAGCATGGCCACGGTCACATCCGGCTTTTCCGCCGCCACATTGTCCAGAATGGCAGTAATTCCCTTGGTGTCCACTTTATTGTAAACGTCGTTATAGTCCGTGTACAGCAAATTCACGCAGTTCTCGTTTCCGGCGGGCAGGCCCATGCCGCCGAGGCCCTTCGTAAAGGCCACAAAGGCCACCTTGATCCCGCCCACGTTGCAGATGGTATAGCCCTTGGTGGTCTTGAAATCCTGATTGCTGGCGTAGGCGCCCAATGGCTCGATACCGGCAGATCGAAGCTGCTGCAGGGTCTGGGTCAGACCGATAATACCGTTTTTCACCGTGTAGGTGTTGGCCATCTGCACCAGATCCACGCCCGCGTTTTTCAGCGCCGTGGCAAGCTCCCGGGGTGCGGAGGTGGTATCCGTGCCGTAAGGCTCGCCGCAGATGTTGCCCTCCAGATTCAGAACGGTCACATCCCCGCAGGAAAGCTCCGCCGCCACATCCAGCAGGGCGTCCGTAAAGTCATAGCCGTTTACCGCGAGACCCGACTGGATCACGGCATTGGTCACGTTCAGGTCCCCCGCCGCCCGCAGGTGGATCACCGTATTGGCAGGCTCACTGCGTTTGCTGCTCGCCGTCGCGGCGGTGGTTTCCGGGGCGGCAGTGGTATTTTCGGTCTCCGGCACGGAAGCGCTGAGGGCCTCCTGCTTTGCCTGAGCGGCCCCCCGGGCAATGGAAACAATGGCAAAGGCGCTCAGCGCCAGCACCACACAGGCGGCGATCAGCGTCAGCTTCAGCCGTCTGCGTTCCTTTTCCTGCTGCCGCCGCTGGGCTTCCCGCCGCTCACGGCGTCGGTTCATTTCATCCGGGTTCAGCGCCATGACGAGCCTCCTTAGAATCCAAATTAAAAATTTGCTTTATTATACTCCATTTTCCCGGGAAACACAAGGGGAAAAGCATGAAGAAAGTATTAATCTGCGGCCTCTCAGTCACGCCGCGCCGGCCGGGTATCTTCTGTCAGGCCAATGATTCCGCCAGATCGCAGATCTTTTCCGGCGCATCCTTGGGAATGCATTCCCGCTGGCGGCGGTGCATGGTTTCCCAGAAGTCCGGATCGTCCAACCGGGCAAGGACTGCCCCCAGAGCCTCCGGAGACGCGTCGGCGGAGAGCGCCATGCCGTGTCCGCAGTAGAACCGACGATTGATCGTCTCGCAGCCCGGGATCGGGGGCAGCAGCACCAGCGGGGCCTCCATCACCGCCGCCTCAGTGGTAGACAGACCGCCGGGCTTGGTAAAGTACAGGTCGCAGCCCCGGACATAGGCCGCCATCCGGTCGGTTTTCATCAGCAGTATGATCCGGTCCCCAAATTGCCGGTGCAGATGGGCATAGACTGAGGTGTTGCTGCCGCAGACCACGATCAGACGGAGATCGGTTCCGGACGTCAGCCGCAAAAGAACCCCGATGGCCTTTTCCAGCTTCCCCGCGCCAATGCTGCCGCCGGACACCAACAGGTACCGGTGCCCCGCGTCCAGCCCCAACGCCGCCCGGGCTTCCTCCCGGGAGACGGGCTTCCGGAACGCCCGGCTTACCGGGATCCCGAAGGGGTAAATTTTATCCGCCGGAATGCCGTAGCTTTCAAAATCCTCCCGCAGTTCCGGCGAGGGGATCACGTAGGCATCGCACTTGCACTCCTCCGTAAAGGGAACGCAGGCATAGTCCGTGGCGATGTAGACGGTTTTCGGCACCGGCTTTCCGTGGCTGCGCAGATAGGTCAGGATTTCCGCCGGGAAAATATGGGTGGTCATCACCACATCCGTGGGATGCTTCGCAAGATACGCCGCCATTTCCTCCGCCGGGTGGGCATTGGCAAAGTACACAGGCGACCGGAAGGGCAGCCGCCGGTAGGCGTTCCCCAGCCGGTAAATGGCCCCAAACGCCCGGGGGGCATTCTGGGCAATGGAAATATAGGCCCCGTCCACCCGGCCGGAGACCTTGCCCCCGCACAGATCATAGGGATTCAGAAAGGTAACCGAATGTCCCCGGGCCAGCAGTTCCTCCTCCACCGCATGGGCCGCACTGTTGTGCCCGCCCCCGGTACCGCAGGATAAAATCAGAATATTCACAAGTAAACTCCTTAAAATTGAGGTCAGACAGATACCGGAAGCTTGCAGCAGACCTCTCCTGAAGAAATCCCACTGGCATGGTCCGGTCATTGCGTACAATTCTGCGCCAAAGGCATGATGTGTGTGGATTTTCTACAGGGCGCTACAGCCCCGCTTTTTCGGTGATGAAGTCCACCACCCGTTCGGTGTTTTTGCCGTCGGTGTAGTCGTGGGCTGTGGGGAGAAACTGCTCCCGGAGGGGCAGTCCCGGGTCCTCGCCTGCCGCTACGGAACGAACAAAGCTCCGGAAATCCTCCAGCGTGTAAATTTTCCACGCGCCTGCCATACACTTTTCCGGATCCACGGAGAAGCCCGGATTCAGCCGGTACTGGTCGATGTCCTCCCAGACCACCGCGATGGGCTTCCGGCACAGCAGGTAGTCGTGATAAATGGAAGAATAATCCGTGATCAGCCCGTCACAGCTGCCGACAAACCGGTAAGAGGTGATACCGTGGGTCTTGAAAAAGCTGTCATCGATGAAGCGGATGTTGGAAAGCTGCTCCCGCCGGATATAACTCACGTCCTGCGCAAAGTGGGGCTTCACTACGATAAGCACCCCGTTTTCCCGGGCGCATTCGTTCAGCTGCCGCGCTTTCTCCGCGTCGTGAAGAATGGGCAGCGCGTTCACCGAGGCGGTTTTTGCCCCGTTTTTGTGCTGCCGGTAGGTGGGATACCAGACGAGGACCTTCCGGAAGTCCCCTTCCAGACAGCCGTGCAGATCCATGGGCGGCTCCGTCAGCACATCATTCCGGGGGAAGCCCAGCGTAAACCGCCGGGTGGAGGCCCCACCCTCGCAGGGAATTTCCGCATGGAGCAGCCCCTGGGAATAGGCAAGAAAGTAATCGATTCCGGCAGGAACCCGGTAGCCCGGGCAGGCCTTCAGCGGTCCGCCGTGGGACAGGAAGAAGGACACTACAGCACTGTGGGGCCTGGTCATGAATTTGTTGCAGGAGATCAGGCACTTTGCCCGCAGGGTGCACCAGCGGAACCGCAGACGGCTGCGGCGGCTCCTGCAGTCCAGATAGATGGTGCCGGGGTAATCCGGCAGATCTCCATGCTCGTCCTTCACCCACCAGACCAGCCGGTATTTTTTGCCGTAGCCCCGGCGGAGCATTTCTTCGAACACGGGCATGGTGTTGTCGGAAAAATCCGGCTCGCTCTCAAAGACGATGTACCGCTTTCCGGGCAGGTTATCCAGCAGAAACTTTCCGGTATTTACGATCCATTTTTTCATGGCTCAACCTCGTTTCAGAGAATGCCGGAGGAAATCCAGCAGGTAGAAAAAGCTTTCGTTCCGGGTGACCGCACTGGCAAGGACATACACCGCCCCGCCGGACACCACCTGCACCAGCAGCAGAGGAAGCGGCGCAAGAGGAAGCCTGCCCAGCAGCATCACAATCAGGCACATGACCCCGGACAGCAGCAGATTGGGCAGAATGTCCGCCAGCTGCCACCGGAAACGGTAGCCGATCAGCTTCCGGTTGGGGAAGGCATTCAGCGCCACGGCAATGAGGGTACACACCACGGAGGACACCGCCAGCAGCTGGGGCCGGTCCGACAGGAACAGGAAGGCGCACAGAACCGCCAGATAAATACTCTTTTTCAGAACCTCCAGCTTCAGTACAATATCGCTGCGGCCCAAAGCGCGGATCGCCTGAATGTTGCCCACATTGACCAGATTGAACATGTAGGACACGCAGAAGATCCGGATATACGCGGCGGAGGGAAGCCACTTGTCCGTCAGCAGCAGGGTCAGGAAGGTGTCGGAGACGGCAAACATGCCCAGCATCACGGGAAAGATCACATAAGACGCGGTTTTGATGTACCGGCGGGTAATGCCCCGGATATGGTCGGTGCTGTCCTGCACCTGCGCCATCACGGGAAACAGCACCGTCGCCATGGTATCGCTGAGAGTGGAGTTGATAAGCTCCGGAAAGCTCTTGCCCTTGGTGTAAAAGGCAAGATCCTCCGTGGTAAACCGAAGTCCCACGATCAGGGGGGTGAGCTGATCATAGATCACCGTCAGCATGGAGCTGAGAAAGTTCCGGGAGCCGAAGGCAAAGAGGCTCTTCAGCCGCTGTCCGGAAAACCGGAAGGAAATTTTCAGCCGGGTGGTGAAGAACAGTACCAGCGTGTCAATCAGACTGTTGGTCATTTCCTGTGCCACCAGCGCCCAGGCACCAAAGCCCCGCAGGGCCATAAAAATGCCCACGAAGGCGGAAATCACCGTGCCGATGATGGTGGAAAAGAAGAATTTCCGGAACTGCAGATGGCTGGAGGTGTAAGCGGACAGGACGGACTTGAAGGCGTTGATAAAGAAGGTCAGCGCCATGACCCGGATCACGGGGATCAGGGCAGGCTTGCCGTAAAGACCGGAGATCAGAGGCGCGCACAGGAACATGCCCGCGTACATGACCGCCGCCATGGCAAGGGTCGTCCACAGCACGGTGGCATAGTCCAGCTCATCCGCATCCTTTTTCTGAATCAGGGAGGTATTGAGTCCGCCGGAAATAAACACGTTGCACAGCACAAAGAAAATGGCAACGATGCTCACAAGGCTGTAATCCTCCGGCATCAGGATCCGGGCAAGAACCACGGAGACCACCAGCGACACAAGCCGTGCGCAGACCCGCTCCGCCATCGACCACATCATCCCGCCAAAGGCGCTTTTCTTCAAATGTTCATTGTTTTGGGGTTCCATAGACTGTCCTTTCAGTGGGGAAGCAAATTATTGGCCAGAGACAGCCTTGCGCATTTTCAGAATATGCGCAGGGCTTCCGCCCACGATTGCCCATTCCGGAACATCTTTTGTGACAATTGAACCGGCACCAACAATGCTGTGGTCACCGATATGAACACCGGGCATAACGATTACTCTGGTTCCAATCCATACATCGTTACCAATAACAATGGGCTTGCTGTCTGTAAATCCCTGCTGACACATGGGAATATCCGTTCGATCAAACCGGTGATTATGTGCCAAAAAAACGCAGTCGGGGCCCATCATCACATTATCGCCAATCTTCATTGCACAGGTAACGCAACGGATACCAATACCGCTGTTGCTGCCAATTTGAAGGTTTGGATCAAGCTGTGCACCGTGCTCAATATTCACGCCGATTCCACAGGAATCCAGAAAATGCCTTGCAAGGAAAGTGCGGAAGTATCGAGAACCCTTGGACTTATCTGAGGGCGGAAGGTGGATACCAATTCCCCAATACAATGCACGATAAAATTTTTTCCGCAATCTGATAAGCAGGTTTGCCATGGCAAATTCCTTTCTGCATTGAGATAATTTACTTTGCGGACAACTTCTCCCGTATCAGGAGCAGTATCATCAAAAGCGTAGTCCGGTGATGTCGGACCAACCAGACGAATATGGAGTTTCTGTCCGCGGTATATCGTTTACAGCAGGTACGGAAAGACGGATACTGCCCGACTATTCTGGCAGAGGATATTTTTTTTGCAACAGTCGGTTCCGGATTCTGTGCAGTATCTTCCAAAAACCATACAAAGTGATGCATAACCATCCTGTTTCGAATTTGCAGGCTTGGAGCATCAACAGCCCCCAAAGCTTCCATCGCACAAGTGAGATACCGGCAAAAAGCATCACATTGCTCCATATCAGGTGCCCGCTTACTAAGAGACCCCGCGGTGTCCACATTGTAGTGGTAAAGCCGTCGATACAAAAACCTGAGTTTTCCATCTACCCTGCTCAGATACTCCATCACAAAACAGAAGTCCTCGCCCAACCGCAATTCCTCGTGAAACCGCAAAGTGCCAATGGCCGAGCGAATGAAAAGCTTGTTCCATAGTGCACATGCAAGGAGCGTAAAATTTAAGATATTTTTTCTCTCTGCTTCTTCAGTAAGACAACTATGCTCAGATTGAATATCTTTACGATCAGCCTCGCAGATCACCGTATCCCCGGGGCGGTACTGTTCCAGCATGCTCTCACACAAATCAGGTTCCACCCAGTCGTCGCTGTCGCAGAACAGAACGAAGTCTCCCCGGGCGGCATCCAGCCCGGCGTTCCGGGCGGAGGATACGCCTCCGTTGGGTTTATCTATGACCCGGATCCGGCTGTCCGATGCCGCGTATTCCCGGCAAAGGGACAGGGACTCATCCCGGGAGCCGTCGTTTACCAGCAGAATTTCCAGATTTTCATAAGTCTGCCCCGTCAGGGAGTCCACACACCGGGCGAGGGTTTTCGCGGCATTGTAAACCGGGACGATGATACTGACTGTCTGTTCCATAAACGGCTCCTTGTATGAATGGAAAAGTGAAATTCAGCAGGGGCCCCCTTGCCCCCCGCATTTATGAGGGGGGAGGGCCACGCAGTGGCAGGTGGAGTCTCCCCACCGCTGCGGCGGGGACCTCCTCAGTCACGGCGTTCCGCCGTGACAGCTCCCCCGGAGGGGAAGCCGGGAGCGCTTTGCGCTGGTGTGTTAAGTTCCAGATTTTCAAATACTTGTGTATGTGTTGTGCCTCGCCTGCAAAATCAGATAAAGCATGACAAGTCGGACATGCCCCCGGCGATAGCACCACAGGTAAATCGGATTCCGTTTCTGCCGTATGCTGGAACAGCACTGCCGATAAGCGTCCAGCCTGCCGGTCTCCTCCGCTATTTTCAGCTTTCGCAACAGGGAAATATCACTTCGGCTGGCAGTGTATTTCAGGTAATTTTCAAAATGCCAATTGATGTGTCCATTATCCCGCACATCCATCGTCTGAACATCTGTTGCCCCCAGCCACCTCAGTCCTTTATCCATAAAATGAAAAAAAGTATCAATTTGTTCCGGAGAAGGCACACGCTTGGAGAGGGAACCATCCACGGAAATATCATAGTGATATAACCGCCGGTGCAGGATTCGGAGAACGCCATCCACCCGGCCCAAATATTCCAGTACGAAACAGACATCCTCCCCCAACTCCAGCCCTTCATGAAATCGGAGATCCCCCACAGCCGAGCGCAAATACAGCTTGTTAATAGGAGAACAGGCCACCAATGGGTAATGAAAAATCTCTTTTCGGGGCACATCGGTATAAGATTTCAAGTTGTTTTCTGCTTCATCATACCGATCAATCTCGCAGATCACCGTATCCCCGGGGCGGTACTGTTCCAGCATGCTCTCACACAAATCAGGTTCCACCCAGTCGTCGCTGTCGCAGAACAGAACGAAGTCTCCCCGGGCGGCATCCAGCCCGGCGTTCCGGGCGGAGGATACGCCTCCGTTGGGTTTATCTATGACCCGGATCCGGCTGTCCGATGCCGCGTATTCCCGGCAAAGGGACAGGGACTCATCCCGGGAGCCGTCGTTTACCAGCAGAATTTCCAGATTTTCATAAGTCTGCCCCGTCAGGGAATCCACGCACCGGGCGAGGGTTTTCGCGGCATTATAAACCGGGACGATGATACTGATTGTCTGCTCCATAGGCTTGCTCCTCACGTTTTTGGTTTCTGCCGGTTCAGGCAAAGACGGTTCCCCGATAGGGATCCAAATCCCCCATCCCGTCTGCGGAGGTTTTTTTGAGATTATCCGCAAATCGGGCGGCAGCGTCCGGGCAATCGATCAGCTCCCCGACGGCAGACGCCAGCGCTTCTGCCGATACGGGCACGATTCTGCCGGTGACGCCGTCCTGAAGCTGGGACACCATCCCCCCTACCCGGGTCGCCACGATCGGTCTGCACAGGATTTTTGCTTCCGTAACAGCAAACGGGTAGGCTTCGTAGTGGGACGGCTGCACGTAAATATCCGCACAGCGAATACACGGGTAAGGATTGAGCAGGTCGCCCTCCGGGAGAAAGCTTCCGGTAAGCCCCAGCCGGGCAATTTCCTGCCGGAACCGCTCCATACCGGCGCCGCCGCCCACCCAGTGCCAGCAAACGTTTTTCCCGGCAGCACGCAGAATGCGGCAGGCTTCCAGCGCCAGCTCCGGTCCCTTTTCCGGGGCAAGCCGGGCAACGGTGACAATGTGAACCGCGTCTTTTCGGAAGCTTTCCGGCGGAGCCGCCTCCGCGCTCTGCAAAATCCGCTCCCGGTCGCAGAGATTCGGCAGCACCAGAATCCGATCCGTCAGCGCGGGGAATTTCTCCCGAAGGATCTCCGCACAGGCAGGCGAAACGGCAACGATCCGGTCAAATTTTCCGTAGTACACCTGATCCCGGGCATAATCCCGGGCATTTTTTTCGTAGGCGCCGTTGTGGAACCACAGTACCTTCCGCCCGGCAGTAACCTTGTCCGCCACATAGTAGGGGGCAAGCCCGTTCTGGGAGTAGGCAACGGCAATATCATAACGCTTCGGAATGGTGGGAAAGGTCGTCCACAGGGGCAGCCCCAGCTTAATCCGCACCCGGTGGTCAAAATAGGACAGGAAGCGCCGCTTGTGGCGCAGCAGTCCGCCCCGGCGGCGAATTTCCGCCATGGTGAACCGGGTATTCAGCGTGTAGAGGAAGGGATCCAGATAGGTCACCTTCCGGCGAATCTGATCCCGCAGGGCATATTCCGGATTCATGACCAGAAGATCCACGTCAAATTCCGTCTCCGGCATTTCGTTCAGCAGATTCACAAGGGCGCGCTCAATGCCGCCGATTCCCAGTCCGTAGCACACGAACAGGACGCTTTTTTTGTTCTCCATGGAAGAGGACTCCTTTCGGGACGCGTCAGGGCAGCCGAATCCTTCGGAGGGCGCCTCACGCATATTCTCCGCCCCGGAACAGGCGGACGTACAGACGGAACGTAAGCCGAAACAGCCACGGCGCGTCGCAGATGGCGCCGGCAAGCAGCCGGTTCCGCCGGGTCAGCAGAGGGAAGCTCTCCCGCTCTTCCGCCAGAAGCGCCTGCACCTTATCCCGGTCGGCACGGAATTTGTTCCGGTCCTCCACGGTCAGCAGGGCGTAAATATACAGCAGCACCCGCAGCAGCGCAATTTCCCCGTCCTCTTTCAGTTCTTCTCCGCAGGCATCCAGAATGAGCTGCCGCACCCGGATGGGGTCGTAAATCCAGTGGGTATTCTTCCGCCCGGTGACGGCGGAACCCTTGCGGGTGATGTACCGATAGGGACAGAAATCCGCGTAAACGGACTGCTTTGCCTCCGAGAACAGGTAGAAATTCATCAAAATATCTTCGTTATTCCGGACGGTGCGATCCATCCTGTCCGGAAGCGAACGAAACAGCTCCCGGCGGTACAGCTTGGTACACAGAGAGGGTCCCACCGTCCGCTCCTCCAGCAGGTCCTTCAGTCCTGTCAGGTGATCCTGCGGGCGGACACCCCCTGTACCGTGATGAAGGGAGACGCTTCCGTCCAGCCTCACCTGCTGATACCCGCAGTGGGAAATATCCGCGTCATACTTCCGGGCGTTTTCCAGCAGCCGGGCATACATGTCCGGCTCGATCTCGTCGTCTCCGTCCACGAAGCCGATCCAACTGCCCCGGGCCTCCGAAACGCCCAGCATCCGGGCAGCCGTCACACCGGCGTTCCGCTGGTGAAATACCCGCACCCGGGGATCCCGCCCGGCGAATTCCTCCGCTACAAAAAGGCTGTCGTCAATGGAGCCGTCATCTACCAGCAGAACCTCCAGATTCCGGTGGGTCTGACCGAGGATGCTCTCCACGCACCGGGGCAGCCAGGGAGCCAGATTGAAAATGGGGACAACCACGGAGATCAAATCGTCGCACATATCCGGACGCTCCTTCACCGTCCTGAAAAGGCAGTCAGGACCTTTTTATTTTTCTGTAAATGGCCAGATAACCCTCCGCGCAGGCGTCGGCGCTGTAGGCCTTCACCAGCTCTTTTGAGATCTGACCGAATCGCTCCCGCAGTGCGGGATCCCGGGCAAAGCGGATCATTTCCCGCACCAGCGCGTCCAGATCTCCGTCCGGGATCAGAACGCCGTTGCCCTGCACGATGTCCGACATGCCGCCCACGTCCGTTCCCAGCACGGGAAGCCCGGCGGCCATGCCCTCCAGCACGGACAGGGGCAGCCCCTCCACATGGGAGGTCAGCAGATACACATCGGCGTCACACAGAAAGTCCTCCGGCTTCGTCTGGATCCCGGCAAAGGTGACCTTGCCGGCAATCCCCAGCTCCTCCGCCTCCCGGGTAAGCGCATCCCGCTCCGGGCCGTCCCCCAGCAGCACCAGCCGGGCACCCGGCACCGACTCCAGCACCCGGGGCAGCGCCCGCAGGGCAAGGCTCTGATTCTTGGCAGGAACCAGCCGCCCCACGCTGATAAAGCGAACCAGCCCGTCCTCCCGCCGGTGGTGGCAGAAGCGTTCCAGTTCCACGGGGTTATTTACATAGGGAAACACCATCTCCGGGCAATGGTAACAGGCGCAGCACAGCGCCTGATTCTGCCGGGAGATAGTGGCATAGTGAAGCTTTCCGGTTTTGCCGCACAGATACATGAACCGGCGCAGCGCGTTTGGGAACTCCTCCGCCGGGTGGGTGTGAATGGTATGCAGCTGGACTGTCCGGTGGGTCATGACCCAGGGAATGGTGTAAAATCCGGCGTAAATATGGGTATGCACCACGTCCGGTCTGATCCGGTTCAGGGTCTTCCAAAGCCGGAGCATGGCGCCCACGCTGGCGTGGCCCTGCTTGTCCATATAGTGGACGGGGACCCCGGCGGCGGAAAGCTTTTCCTCAAAGGGATGATTCTGCCGGGGGTACATGCTGATCATTTCCACATCCGCCCCGGCCTTCCGCAGGTGAACGGCGAGCTGAGTCGCCATATTTTCCGCCCCGCCGGTAACAAACACGGGAATCACAATGGCAATTTTCATTTGAGAACTCCTTTTCCGGTCTGAAATTCGCCGCACGAGAATAACCGGATGCCGGCCATTACAGCAGCTTGATGCCGAGGGCTTCCCTTGGTTCGGTACTCCGATGGAGGCGGAAGGAAGTAACGGCGGTGATGAGCAGGAAACCGGCGGTGACCGGTCTTGCAAGACGCATGACCACCATGCACACTGCGGAAACCAGATAGGAAAACAGGGTGCGGTAGAAATTGGGCGTGATCTTCACAACCACGGAGAAGAAAAGAAACACCCCGGCAAATACCAGCACCGGCTCCCACACAGGCAGGAGCCCCAGCAGGCAGCCGAAGGTGACGGCAATGCCCTTGCCGCCCCTAAACCGGAAAAACGCCGGGAAAATATGCCCCACAACCGGGGCGGCCAGCACCAGCACCAGTCCCATGCCGGTGGGATCGCCGCCGGTTTTCAGGTACAGCCACACGGGCAGGATGCCCTTCAGCAGGTCCGCCAGCACCGTGGCAGTCCCGCACAGAATGCCGCCATAGGCAAAAGCGTTGAAAGCGCCGGGATTATGATCCGGGCTTTCGGCAATCATTTTGTCCTCGACCCCGTGGAGCCGGGCAAACAGCCGGGCAAACAGGATGCTCCCGGACAAATAACCGAGAATTACAAATTGCAGGGTGTGCATAAAATTTCCTTCTTTACCTCTTTTTCCGTTCTTTCCGCTTCTCCCGCGAATCCGGAACCGGTAGACGGCAAACAGCGCTGCAATCTACGGATATCCCTCCGGGCGGCAGCGTGATTTTTCAGACGCACCGGACATGTTTCAGGATTTCCACCCATACCGTCCGCCTTATCCCGCAGGAAACGCAGAAATTCCCTTTTTACGGCTATGATTACTCATTATACCATAAAAAGGGAATTTCACAATAGGCAACTTACATTCCCTGCCCGATTCCGGCGCTTTGGGGAACATCAGGTTTTGATTTCTTCGAAAAATTTCTGATCTTGTTGCCGGCCGGGGCAGGCGAAAGCAGATGAGCAGCGCTCATGCCCCGAATCCATACTTCTCTACCGGCCCGTCAGGAATTTGCCCATTTCCTTTCGCGCCCGGGCAACCTCCTGTTCCAGTTCTCTTGCGGAGATCCGGAGAACGCCGGAGCGGAAGGAGCTGAGCTGAACGAGACTGTCGGAGGAGGCGACCCAAACGGCGTCGTTTTTGCCGATCCGGGCGGTCAGTTCTTCCAGATACCGGTCTGCCGTCTCACCCTCGCCGGTGTAGACCACCCGGATATTTCCCTCCAGCGCCTTTTCACCGGGATTTCCCTTGACCCGGTAGCCGTCAAAGACTACGGTCACCTGCGTTCCGGTAAAGCCTGCGTAGCTGCGCAGTGCGTTGCAAAGCTGCCGCCGGGCAGCATCCAGATCGGTTTTCGCCTGCTCCTTCAGGCTGTCCCAGGCAAAAAGGATATTGTATCCGTCCACCAGCAGCCATTTCTGCCTGGGCGGCGGCAACGGAATCTCCTCCTTTGCGCTGTGCACCGCCGGCGGAGTGTAGACCCGGCGCCGGGCGGGACCGAATTCCCGCTCCATAATGGCTTCCAGCTCCCGGTCGTCAATGGGCTTCCGCTCCAGCAGCACCGGAGGCTTTTCGGTTTTCAGGCTGCTGCTCAGGTGCATGTACTCCGGCACCTTGTTCCACTTTACCTGAAATCCGGCCCCGTGAGCGCAGAAAACCGAGTCCGGGGTATTATCCAGATCCGCTTCCGGGTCGTAGTCCGCTTCCCGGATGATCTGCCCGGCATTATGGCAGGGGGAATAGCCGTCCATGGAAAGCTGGAGCCGCCCCGTTCCCCGGGTAAAGGCCGCCAGCGTGTCGGCATAATCCCGCACCTCCCCTGCCGGGACTTTTCCGGACAGGGTGCTCATATCTCCAACCGCCTCCGGCGGGTCAAATTCACCGCCCATGCCGCGGATGTCCGTTATGACCCGCCCAATGGCAGCGGTGGGTGCGGTGACGGTAAACGCATACCATGGCTCCAGCAGCACCGATTCCGCCTGCATCAGCCCCTGCCGCACCGCCCGGTAGGTGGCCTGCCGGAAGTCGCCCCCCTCCGTGTGTTTGGGGTGGGCCTTGCCCACAAGAAGCGTCAGCTTCATATCCGTAATGGGTGCCCCGGTGAGAACGCCCCGGTGGACTTTTTCCCGCAGATGGGTCAGGATCAGGCTCTGGTAATTCCCGTCCAGCACGTCCGTAGGACAGACGGTGTCAAATTCCAGCCCCCTGCCCCGGGGCAGGGGCTCCAGCAGCAGATGGACCTCGGCGTAATGCCGCAGGGGTTCAAAGTGTCCCACGCCCTCCACCTGATTCCGGATCGTCTCCTTGTAGAAGATCCGCCGATCCGCAAGCTGTACCTCCAGCCCCAGACGGTCCCGGGCAAGGCTCACGAAAACCTCCTGCTGCACCCGTCCCATGATCTGCACATGGAGCTTGTCGCCCTCCGGCACCAGATGAAGCAGGGGCTCCTCCTCTTCCAGCAGCCGCAGCTTCGGCAGGGCCGCGGCAACCTCCATTCCGGCAGGCAGCACCACCCGATACGTCATGACCGGCTCTGTCAGCGGCGGCAGCACCGGTGCCTGTGCACCCAGCGCCTGCCCCGCCCAGGTGGCAGTGAGCCCCGTCACGGCAGCCAGATTCCCGGTGGAAACTTCCTCGACTGCGGTAAATTTCTCCCCGGAATAAAGCCGAAGCTGCTGTGGCTTCTCCGACAGGATCTCCCCCTGGGCGTTTGCGTAGGAAATGGGCATCCGCACCCGCAGGCTCCCGCCGGTGACCCGAAGCCAGGTGAGCCGGGCGCCCTGCGCGTCCCGGGAAATCTTGTAAACCAGCGCGCCAAAGTCCGCGCCGGCAGATTTTTCCGGGGCAAGCCGGGTCAGGGTATCCAGCATTGGCTCCACCCCCGTCAGCCGCAGCGCCGAACCGAAACACACCGGGTACAGCTTCCGGGCGGCAAACAGCCCCCGCAGATTTCCGTCCGTCACCGGACTCCCGGCAAGGAACTGTTCCAGCAGGCTGTCGTCGCAGAGAGCGGCCGCCTCCTCCAGCGCCGCCGGAGGGAGATCCATGGGCACACAGCCCGGGCTGAGCCTCCGCCGAAGCTCCGCAAGCACCTGCTCGCGGTCAAACCCCGGCAGATCGGTTTTGTTCACAAACAACAGTACCGGCACCCCGTACCGCTCCAACAGGTGCCACAAGGTCAGGGTGTGGGACTGGATTCCATCGGTTCCGCTGATCACCAGCACGGCACAGTCCAGCACCTGCAGAGTGCGCTCGGTCTCGGCGGTAAGGTCCGCATGTCCCGGCGTGTCTACCAGCACCATGCTCTGCTCCTTCCAGCTCAGCCGCGCCTGCTTGGAGAAAATGGTGATTCCCCGGGCGCGCTCCAGCGGGTCCGTATCCAGCGCCGCGTCCGCGTGATCTACCCGTCCCAATGTTCGCTTTGCTCCCGACAGGTACAGCATTGCCTCCGAAAGGGTCGTTTTCCCCGCGTCCACATGGGCAATCAGCCCGACACACAGAGGGCGTTTCCCCGCATTCGTCTGTTCGGGCATAAAAAGTGCCCCTTTCCGCATCATGATAGCTCATTATAGCACAAAGGAGAATATTCGCCAACAAGTTTCTTTTCTACCTGTTCCCGAAGAGCACTTCAGCTGTCACCTGCCGCCCTCCGGGAAACAGCGCCGTTCGCCGAGGTTGGCAAAAACGGGTTTGTAATTTCAATCCGCACCCCCTATGCAGGGGGCGACTCCGTCACAATCCGGTCGTCCGGGTTTTGTATGACATTTCAATCCACGCCCCGCAAGGGGAGCGACCGGACGGCCAGCAGGCCATTGCCGAGGTCGTCCTATTTCAATCCACGCTCCCCGTGGGGGGAGCGACCTTTTTGTATCAGTCCCCCACATACATACACTAATTTCAATCCACGCTCCCCGTGGGGGGAGCGACCACAACACAAGCCAATCAGCATACCCGGTTCAGTATTTCAATCCACGCTCCCCGTGGGGGGAGCGACGCTGCCAACAACCCGGAACTCCGCCGGAAACTGAATTTCAATCCACGCTCCCCGTGGGGGGAGCGACTTGGCGGTGCAGTAACCAGCGTTAACGGCGAAACTGATTTCAATCCACGCTCCCCGTGGGGGGAGCGACCATATCCCCCCTGTTACCATCAATTATACATTATATTTCAATCCACGCTCCCCGTGGGGGGAGCGACATTCGTTCCAGATCAAAGATACCGCGCGGAAAGATTTCAATCCACGCTCCCCGTGGGGGGAGCGACTATTTTTGGCGCGAAATAAAACAAAAAAGAGGGAATTTCAATCCACGCTCCCCGTGGGGGGAGCGACCCAAAAAGTTACGCAAATGGCTATTTTTGGCGCATTTCAATCCACGCTCCCCGTGGGGGGAGCGACTATTGCTGATCACTTAGGCTATCCTACCGGCGTTATTTCAATCCACGCTCCCCGTGGGGGGAGCGACTGTTCATGCCGTTCTGGTACAAATTCGTCATACAATTTCAATCCACGCTCCCCGTGGGGGGAGCGACTTGTTGCGACTTTTTATGGCGTTGTTAATCCCGATTTCAATCCACGCTCCCCGTGGGGGGAGCGACCAAATTGTAGAGCTGCTGGAAACTCAGTTCTCCGATTTCAATCCACGCTCCCCGTGGGGGGAGCGACGCGGGGCCTCCGGCTCCTGCTGCTGCACAATAGATTTCAATCCACGCTCCCCGTGGGGGGAGCGACTCTTCGCACAAAATCGGGACCAGCTTTCCAACGTTATTTCAATCCACGCTCCCCGTGGGGGGAGCGACTGATTTGGGACCATTTTAAGCAGTTTTGTGGCGAATTTCAATCCACGCTCCCCGTGGGGGGAGCGACTCGGAATGCCTACCAGCGGAATCGGCTAAAGGAATTTCAATCCACGCTCCCCGTGGGGGGAGCGACAATAATCAATCATGCCGTCGCAGTCGTCAAAGTTATTTCAATCCACGCTCCCCGTGGGGGGAGCGACCGCCAAGGAAAAAGCGAATTTCGGTACCAGAAAAATTTCAATCCACGCTCCCCGTGGGGGGAGCGACTGCAAATCGCAATCAATGCGAGTTGCGAAAATGTATTTCAATCCACGCTCCCCGTGGGGGGAGCGACACCAGCATCGGCAGCAGCTTTAGCACTACTACCAATTTCAATCCACGCTCCCCGTGGGGGGAGCGACAACTGTTTAAAATGTTCCCAGATCAACCGATTAGATTTCAATCCACGCTCCCCGTGGGGGGAGCGACCACCAGCATCGGCAGCAGCTTTAGCACTACTACCAATTTCAATCCACGCTCCCCGTGGGGGGAGCGACGATGATCCACGGGGCAAAAAGGCCGGGAAGTAGCATTTCAATCCACGCTCCCCGTGGGGGGAGCGACAGTTCGGAGGCATCGGCCCAAAGGTTCACAGGCTATTTCAATCCACGCTCCCCGTGGGGGGAGCGACGACGATTAGCGGCGGCGATACCGGTATTATTGAGATTTCAATCCACGCTCCCCGTGGGGGGAGCGACTGGCGATGTTGCTAACATCAAGACTGAGCTAGTCGATTTCAATCCACGCTCCCCGTGGGGGGAGCGACCAATCACATTGGGATTGCCCATCTTGGTCTTGTATTTCAATCCACGCTCCCCGTGGGGGGAGCGACCCGGAACGTAGTCCCCATTGGTACCCTCCACTGTATTTCAATCCACGCTCCCCGTGGGGGGAGCGACTTGTTAAGGGCCGGCTGATTGCTCAGAAGCCAGAGATTTCAATCCACGCTCCCCGTGGGGGGAGCGACATGAAAGGATTGGAGCCGGTTTTGCGTCCGTATGATTTCAATCCACGCTCCCCGTGGGGGGAGCGACCTGCGCGACCTAGTCGTCTCTCCGGTTGTAATCTATTTCAATCCACGCTCCCCGTGGGGGGAGCGACCCGGAGCAACGTTCAGTTCGGGGAGGGGGGAGCCGGAACATTTCAATCCACGCTCCCCGTGGGGGGAGCGACGAATACCGGCGAAAAAGCGGTTGAAATCATTGCCATTTCAATCCACGCTCCCCGTGGGGGGAGCGACACCCGTGGACTTATCAACCACAACAAACATTTGAATTTCAATCCACGCTCCCCGTGGGGGGAGCGACAACGTGATTGTCAGTTGTTTCTCAAACGTGTACGTATTTCAATCCACGCTCCCCGTGGGGGGAGCGACTGCAGGAAGTCGCTCATGTTGTCCAAGATTTGCTTATTTCAATCCACGCTCCCCGTGGGGGGAGCGACCGTTCAAATCACGGGTACGGTTGGCCGTACGTAATTTCAATCCACGCTCCCCGTGGGGGGAGCGACCATCGGGATTCCAAGTGCCGACACAGTACAGTTCATTTCAATCCACGCTCCCCGTGGGGGGAGCGACGTCTCAGACCGGGCCTTTAAAGCCCGGATATCGAATTTCAATCCACGCTCCCCGTGGGGGGAGCGACTCCATGCCTATCCCGGCAGCTTTTCTCCGCCGTTTATTTCAATCCACGCTCCCCGTGGGGGGAGCGACCTGGTGTTAACCGTTTCAATTCTTATCAGATTTTATTTCAATCCACGCTCCCCGTGGGGGGAGCGACTCAATCTCCAGTTTCCACCCCTGTGACCTCTGCTATTTCAATCCACGCTCCCCGTGGGGGGAGCGACGCGAGAATCCGGAAAATTGGACATATCAACACCATTTCAATCCACGCTCCCCGTGGGGGGAGCGACCTATTTTTGGGCAGTTTCACGATAAAAAACAGGTATTTCAATCCACGCTCCCCGTGGGGGGAGCGACCCCCGCAAGGTTACCAGCCCAGCCCCTGCACGGTATTTCAATCCACGCTCCCCGTGGGGGGAGCGACTGAGCCATTTAATGGGCCACCACCAAAAACCGATATTTCAATCCACGCTCCCCGTGGGGGGAGCGACTTGACGACACCAGCGGAATTTACTGGATTTTGAAATTTCAATCCACGCTCCCCGTGGGGGGAGCGACCGGACGACGACGACACCATAAAGCGGCGGTGCCTATTTCAATCCACGCTCCCCGTGGGGGGAGCGACCACACCACCAGACGGGCGAGATATAGGTTTTGGACATTTCAATCCACGCTCCCCGTGGGGGGAGCGACCATATCAAGGAGAATCTGGTCAGACAAGGCAGAAATTTCAATCCACGCTCCCCGTGGGGGGAGCGACCAGTCCGTTTCCGGATTATTTAACCACGCTTCATATTTCAATCCACGCTCCCCGTGGGGGGAGCGACCCCGCCCGTCCCCATTCTGGCTTGCAGGGATGGAATTTCAATCCACGCTCCCCGTGGGGGGAGCGACCAGATTTGCGACGTTGCCGGAATCCCTGATGTAATTTCAATCCACGCTCCCCGTGGGGGGAGCGACAATCTGTTTGACCGTCATTTTTACACCCCCTTATATTTCAATCCACGCTCCCCGTGGGGGGAGCGACCATGTGCCGCCAGTTGCAGCGCCACCAGAACGGCATTTCAATCCACGCTCCCCGTGGGGGGAGCGACTTACATTTTAGCATTACGGAAAGGATTTGTCAAATTTCAATCCACGCTCCCCGTGGGGGGAGCGACGCGATACGTTTACTTTATTGATAAAAAATGCAAAATTTCAATCCACGCTCCCCGTGGGGGGAGCGACTTACCGTGATCCCGGACGGGGTGGAAAGCGCCTATTTCAATCCACGCTCCCCGTGGGGGGAGCGACTGTAAACTCCCGGGTCGTCCATTTGTCCCTGGAAATTTCAATCCACGCTCCCCGTGGGGGGAGCGACCGCATGTTCCGACCGGGCAATAGCGGAAGCCGCCATTTCAATCCACGCTCCCCGTGGGGGGAGCGACCCGGTGATTACAAGGGACTGATTGGCAAGGAAACCATTTCAATCCACGCTCCCCGTGGGGGGAGCGACCACAAAACAAGGATTATCGGAATGCCTACCAGCGATTTCAATCCACGCTCCCCGTGGGGGGAGCGACGTTTGCTACCAAGTATTTTCCTGCATCGTCCGTATTTCAATCCACGCTCCCCGTGGGGGGAGCGACCCAGTAAATTCCGCTGGTGTCGTCAATCTGGTTTGCATTTCAATCCACGCTCCCCGTGGGGGGAGCGACCTCCCGCTGGTACTGGCATGGTACATTATTACGATTTCAATCCACGCTCCCCGTGGGGGGAGCGACCAAAGTCTCCGGACAATACAGCCTCAACCGCTGTATTTCAATCCACGCTCCCCGTGGGGGGAGCGACTTCCGGGGCATCAGCCGTGGTGTGGTTGTGCTGATTTCAATCCACGCTCCCCGTGGGGGGAGCGACTCTCTTGGTGCTTGGAACTTCGCGGATGACTATGAAATTTCAATCCACGCTCCCCGTGGGGGGAGCGACCGCAAAGATGCACAGTTTTGGGTGCACATCTTTGGCGAAGGTATATAATTTTTGCGCATTTTCGGGAAATTGGGCTTTCCGCATGGGCCGCTTCCGGCGAATCAGGCGGGAAACAGCGTTCGAAAAGCCGTGCGAACCTTCCGGGGATTTTCTGTTTACCGGGACTTCGCAATCAGAGAATCAGGGGTGCTTCCGGCATATAGGTTTCCTTTCGGCCGAAATGCTCCACCTTTTTCTCGTACTGATTCCCCAGATAGTAAAAGCGGAGACTGTCCTTCTTCGGATCCATGATCGCCAGAAGCTTTGCCTGCAAAAGTCTGCACTGCCCGGCGTCCAGCAGGCACTCAAATACGGAATTCTGCACCCGCTGTCCGTAGTCCACGCACTTTTTGGCGATCTGCCGCAGCCGCTTCCGGCCCGCGGCGTCCTCCGTATTGACATCATAAGTAATCAGAACCAGCATACCGTCACTTCCATAAAAAGGGTGGATAAGCCTCCAGGTCCCCGCGAATATACCGGGCAAGCAGCAGCGCCTGCACATAGGGGATCATGCCCCAGCGCAGCTTTTCACCCAGATAGGGATGGGTCAGCGTATCCTGCTTTCGCTCTTGCCAGCTTTTCAGAAATTTCTTCCGTCCATCATCGGTGAGCAATACTGCGCCGCTGTCCTGCATCTGAAAATCCTCCGGCCGGATCATCCGGTTATTCACCAGCGTCAGCACAAAGCGATCCGCCATACAGGGGCGCAGTTCCTCCATCAGATCCAGCGCAAGGGACTGCCGTCCCGGGCGATCCCGGTGCAGGAAGCCCACATAGGAATCCAGTCCCACACTTTCCAGCGCGCTGGCACAATCGTGAGCAAGCAGGCTGTAGGCAAAGGACAGCATGGCATTGACCCGGTCCAGCGGCGGACGGCGGCTGCGTCCCCGAAAAAAGAAATCCTCTTTCCGGTTCAGCAGCATGGCGTCGAACACGCCGAAATAGGCGGTGGCCCCGGTTCCCTCCAGCCCCCGCAGACTGTCCGGGTCAGAGACGGTCAGTACCTGGGGAAGGAGTCCCCGGATGTCGGAGGCGACTTTCTCCAGCCCGCAGTCCTGCACTCGAGGCGCGTGATCCCGCAGCGTGCGCTGGATGCTGGCGGCACTGTTGCTCAGTTTTCCGAAGATCATGGTGCGGGCAATGCCGCAGCAGGCAGTTGGCTCATCGGCGATCCGGTACTGTACCCGCCGAAGCAGCACATTTCCATTGGCTTCCCCGCAGACCCGGGCAAGAAACCGCCCTCGGGGCGTACAGAATGCCAGCCCGATTCCCTTTTCGGCGCAGGCCCCCATGAGGGCGGGGGAAGCACCGGAATAGGAAAAGGTAACGATGGATTGCAGGGTATGCAGCGGGTAACGGGCAATCACCGTTTTTTCCCGGTTGGCCAGTACGTTTTCTCCCTCCAGCGACAGGTAAATATCCTCGGAGGTCACAAACAGGGTGTTGAGCAGCTGCTTCATGGCGTTTCCTCCATAGCCTCCCGCAGATAGGCAGAGACGGAACGGGTTTTCATCAGCCTGGGCAGACACAGATCCTTCATGGAACAGGCGTTGCAGGACTTTGTTGGTTTGACCTTCGGCGTGTAGCCACGGCGGTACAGCTCGTGCATTTCGGCAAGCATCTGGCGGACCTGATTTCGGAGTTCCGGTGTGAAGGCGACTTTCTCCCGCCGCCGGACTTCTCCGTAATAGAGCGCTCCCTCCGGAATGTCGCAGCAAAGCATGGACTCCAGACACATGGCCTGCCCGCACAGCTGCAGGGTGTCTCCGGTATCCTCCCGGGGACTGCCCCGCTTGTACTCCACCGGATAGGGCTGCCACAGTCCGTCCTTCCCCGCGATGGGGATCCCGGTACTGCCCCGGTGATATTCCAGCACGTCGCATTGCCCGGAGACTCCCAACTCCGAAGAGCAGACGCTGACGCCCCGGGTAATGAACCGGTCTCCCCGGCTTTCCTGAAACCCGGTATTGTGGGCATTCTCATGAAAGACCGCCCCGTCGATCGTCCGGAAGTTCTCCGCCCACTGGTGCTCAATATGGATGAGGGCCCACTGCCGGCGGCAGAAAACGAAGTGCTGCAAACCGGACAACTGGAGATAGTCCTCCTCGTTCCAGGTCACCCCATACGCGTACAGGTAACGCCCTCTGGCAGATTCTCTTCCTCCACCCGAATCCGGTAGTCGGAGTAGGCTCTGGGTGTCAGAACATTCTCTTTCCGTTCCGCCTTTACCAGTTCAAACAGCTTCCATGCGGGGGCATTGCCCAGCTCGGAATCGTGGCGGAATACGATCAGCTCCCGCACTGCCATTTTGCCCCGCGCCGCAGCATGATCCAGCTCGAACATGTTGAGGATTGCCTGCCACAGCAGATTCAGGTCATCCTCGGAAAATCCGGTGGTTTTCCGGGCAAGATTTGCGGAGACGAAGCCCTCTGCCCGGTACAGGCCATAGGGAACAATGTACTTTCTGCCCATTTCCGTTCCTTTTTTCTCGGCATCGGCCTCCGTGGTAATGGCGACCCGGGTAATGGTGACTTCCTGCGGAACAATGGGATCTACGCTGCGGGCAAATCCCAGCTGCACGGGTCCCCGGACCTGTCCGCAGTTCAGCGCACCCTTGACAAAGGTGGTCATCACCGCGCCGAAGGTCCGGATGTCAAAGAAGTTCTCACACATGAAGTTCCGGATCTTCACATCCAGATCCGCGTCCTTTTTCTTTGCCTCCTTCAGCTTATCCGCATCCACGCCGAGATAGGTACAGGCTTCCTTGTCACTGCGGTTCAGAGGTACCCCATCCTTGACGTAAATGCGGTAGCCCGGCACATCTTCCTTCACGGTCTCCACGTAATTGCGGATCTTCCGTTTCAGGCAGACATCCGTAACCAGACCGTAGCCGGTTTCCGGGTCGATCCGGGGCATATTGCCGGCGTCCGGATCTCCGTTGGGGTTTCCGTTTTCCACATCGAAGAAAATCACGAACTCATAGCGGTTTTGAATGGCACTCATTTATTTTTCCTCCTTTTTGGTATAGCGGAATTGTTTCTGATGATAGTAGCCCAGATTGAAAGAACCCTGTTCCGGCAGGCTCAGCCGGGTGGGATAGCTTTCTCCCAACACATTTTTCAGCTTGCCAATCTGATTTTCCTTGACGATCCGCGATCCGGTATCCAGCTTGCGCAGATGCTTCATGCTGAGGTTGTCCAGAATCGGGAAAATGACGGCAGGGGTCGCGGATGCGGAATTGAAGTATTTATCCCGGATCGTTGCATTGATTCCGGGATTTGCCCGCTCCTGCACCTCTTCATAGACAGCGAACAGGCGTCCCAGCGTATAGGGAATGTTGGTGCTGTTTTCGTTCAGACTCACGGTTAATACCTCCTTCGGACATTGTTCATGGGAATTTTTCAGATAGTAGGCTTTCAGGATCGCGGCGCGCCCCGGGGTAATTTCCCGTTCCGCCCGGATCCGGAGCATGGTGGCCTCCAGCAGAGACGCCGGGTACCGGGTGCCGGTAAAAATTGCCCGGGCAGTGGCACCCGCCATAACGGGAGAGGGGGCCTTGTCCGTAGTGTTCTGGTTGGCGGTTTCCCGAAGGAGCGCCCACAGAGGCATCATTTTAAAGGAGCTGCCCACGATTTCCAGCCGCCCGTAGTGGCTGCTCACATTTCGGATCAGCTTTCCAAAGGAATCCCGGTAGAAGAACCGGACGGACAGCCGGGCGGCATTGGGGGCAAGTCCCAGAATGTAGAAAGCACGGTCCGGATCCAGCGCCAACTCCTTGCAGGGAAGTCCCTGAGAAAGCTTCTTGACCGCGTCATGCAGGTCATCTTCCGTCCATCCCGCCGGAGGTGCGTCGCCAAACAGGGAAAAGTCGGCAAAATCCGTATACTGGGTATCGGCACCCTCTGCCCAGCAGACCACGGTAGTATCGCCGATTCTGTGCACATTGGGCTTGTCCGCAAGCAGATAATTCAGGGCCGAAGTATAGGCAAAGGCGGCATATTTCCCAACAGGGGCATTCAGACTCTGTTCCTTGCCATAGGAGCAAAAGGCGGGAGCGTTGAAGGAAACCATAGCGGCTCCGCTGGATTGTGCGCCATAAACGCCCTTGATAGCCGGGTGCGTCGCTTCGGGTGCGTCCATGTTGCCGGTAACGAGACATTGCTGCCGTTCGCCGCTATCCCGGTTGTAGTGGGTATTCCATGCAGCCTGAATGGCAGGATCCTCCCCAGCAAACAGGCCGCTGACCTGAAAGGTCAGATTGCCGCCCTTTAAAATCTCCGAAAGGCTATCCGCAAGGGCAGGACAGGAATCGGCTTTCTCCGGATCCCAGCCATCAAAGAAGCACAGGATCGCTTTGGCTGCGGGTGTATTGACACCATCCAGCAGTTCGTGATGCAGGGTGCGGCATTCCGCGAAGCATTCTCTGCTTCTGGCAGGCTTTCCCTTTTCGTCCACACCCAGCAGGTAGCTGGAATTATCCCACAGGAAATTAGGGAGAACGCCGACCGTTCGTTTTACAGGGGACGGAAGCAGGAGCAGATTGGGGCGCAGAACGGTTTTCTTTCCTGTCTGCTCTTCGTGTTGGGTAGGCATGACGGTCATAAGCGTGCCATCCCTGTCCAGACAGAGGGCATAGCTGATTTTCGCCTTGCTCCAGCCCGGGGCAGACAGCTTTCCCTGCCCAACCAGATCCTCAAAAAGCCGGGTCAATGCCTGCAAAATCATTGCCGCACCTCCTGACTGTACATGGGCGGAACCTCCAGAATGCCGTCCCGGAGTGCTGCCCGGAAAAAGCGGGGCGTGATGTTTTCCGGGTCGGAATAGTCCAGATCCAGCAGCATCCATCCCAGATCCTTCTCCCCCCGCAGTTCCTCCGGGCAGGGCGGAACCTGGGGGCAGGGGCCAAAGTGGGCCGGAAATTCCCGGACTCCGAAGCAGGGCTGATGATAAAACTGCCCCTTTTCCACGCGCCGACGCATGATGTCCTGAAATTTTCCGGGATTATCCGTGGGCGTTGCCCGGGCTGTCATCTCAAAGTGAGCGTCGATCACATAGCGGACATCCCGCAGGACCATGGCCGCCCGCTGCTGAATGCTGTCCGGGGTGGCCAGGTAAATTTCCTCGCCGGTTTTCATGACGGTTCTCATCTTCTGGGCGCTGATCGTATCCTTGACCTCGTTGCGCCGGATGTTGGTAAAGCGGATGGGGGCACAAACGTGGATCCGGTCTATAACCCACTTCATTCCCGGATGCCAGTAGATGCTTTCCAGCAGCCCCCGGGCGGCGGATGGGGTCATGACGTCATAGCTGACCCGTTCCGTTTTCATCTCCGGTCGGGAAAAGCAGGCGTAGTCTCCCCAGACCTCAACAGAAATTGACATTGGCGTTCTCCTTTCTTTTTTCTTGAATTGTAGCACAGAGCAAGTGCGATATTGTGGACTTACTTCGGGTAATTCTCAAAGGAAAAAAGCTTTTCCGGATTCCGCCGTCAATGACAGCCCCGTTTTCGGACTGTACAGACCGGTATCCGCCAGAACCGCACTGTCCGAAGACAATGGCAGGAGTGCTCCCGCCAGATCCAGCGCGCGGTAGTGATTTTCATAAACGTTCACCCCATACTGCCCAGCCCGGCGGTAGTCCTGTTTCGTGGCAAAGCCGTCCAGCAATCGATTGCAAAGCGCCTTGCCATTCTCCAGCGGGATATAGACCGTCCGGGAAGTATCCTCAATCAAATGGAAGTCCCTGGCAACGGTTTCAAAGGGAAACCCGCATCCGGCAATTCCGTTCCGCAAAGCCTGAACGGCACCGGATTTGTCAGTGTTTTCGCCGACGTTATAGCGGAGAATGGAAAAATATCGTTCCATGGTGTCGGGGGTTCCCGGGTCGCCGCCGCCAGACATGGCGGAAGCCGCAGCAGCGGTATTTTGCTGCTGCAAGGTCGGAATTGGATTCTCCGTTCGGAAATAAGTGACGATGCTCTCCTCCGGACTGCGTTTACCCTCCCGGTTGCAGCGCCCGGCTGCCTGCGCAATGGAATCCAATCCGGCAAGCTCCCGATAGACTGCCGGGAAATCCACGTCCACGCCTGCTTCGATCAGGGAGGTAGAAACGACCCGGCAGGGAAGTCCCTCCCGCAGGCGCTGACGGATCTCATCCAGAACAGCTTTCCGGTGCGCAGGATACATGAGGGTAGACAGATGAAAACTTCCCTCCTCCGGAAGCAGGGCATACAGCTCCTGAGCACCCTTGCGGGTATTCAGAATGCACAACACCTGCTCCTGTCCGGAGAGCTGCTCCGCCAGAGAGGCGGTATCGAGGGTTCCACCGTCCCGGTAGGTGACCCGGCGGAAATTCCGAAAAGATTTCTGAATTTCCGGACAGATCTCCCGGATTTCCAGCTCCGGGCAGAACTGTCGGAACAGATCCCCCAGCACCGGCTGAGTAGCGGTGCACAGGACTGCGGTGGCCCGAAAATGGGCAACCAGATTTGCCATAGCCCCCACACAGGGTGTCAAATGGCAGAGGGGGATCATCTGGGCCTCATCGAATACAATTACGCTGTTTGCGATGTTGTGCAGTTTCCGACACTGGCTGGAGCGGTTGGCATACAGAGATTCAAAGAACTGAACAGCGGTGGTAACAATTACCGGGGCGTCCCAGTTTTCCGCAGCCAGCCGCTGAAATTGGTTGTCTTTGTTCGTCTCGTCCTCTTCATCGAAGGTCACGCCGCTGTGGTGCTCCACCACATTGTTGTCCCCCAAAATCTTCCGGAATACGTCGGCGTTCTGCTCGATAATGGAGGTATAGGGCACCACATAGATCACCCGGTCCAACCCATTTTCAACGGCGTGTTTTAATGCAAACGCAAGAGAGGACACGGTTTTTCCGCCGCCGGTGGGGACGGTGAGGGAGTATACGCCCCGGGGCTGGGCAGCAGCATCCATGCATTGGGACAAAATTGCGCAGCGGTTCCGGTTCAACTCGGTTTTCGCCGGAAACCAGGGGGCAATATAAGTGTTCAGCCGCTCCAGCAGGGTTTCCAGAGAATCGTATCCCTGCCGCTCCACCGTGCCGCCGGACATGAAGCTTTCCGTATCCAGAAAATCCGCGTCCACCAGACAGGAATAGAGCATCCGGGTCCAAAGAGAGCAGGTAAATGGGTCCGGAAATTTGGGAGCAGGCTCCGGGACAGGCAGGGACAGTTCCACTTGATAGGGAGGGATTTCTCCCCGCAGCCCTTTACGCATGCGCCCGATACAGGTGGGAGTTCCGGGCCCGTCATTGCGGAAGTTTCCAAAATCCGGAAGCCCGCTGTGATGCCCGATCACGCAGCAGGCGGAAAGATTTTCCCGGATTTTCGCACATTCCAGAGCCCCGGCTGTGGCATGGTCCACCCGGGGTCCGCCGTGCAGCCGTTTTTGAAAGGCCCCGGAATTTTTCCCGATGTCATGGGCATAGCCAAGAAGCTGCCCACGCTTTTCTTCTCCGAACTTTGCGGCAAACATTCCGCTGAAGCGGGCGGTCCCACGCAGATGGGCCTCTACCGTCTGTTCCCTCCCGTCAGGAGAAATATGCGCAAGCCAGGGCTTCTCCGCCACAAAATCGTCTCCTTCCCTGCGTCCATAAGTGTTTCAGTATTTATTTCAGAGTACCACATCCGGATTCACTTGTAAATGATTCCGGATGTACAAATTTCATGCCGATTTTTGGCAACTGTGCCGTATTGCCGAAAGACAGAAAAAATCCCGAAGGCAGCTTTTTTGCCTCCGGGATTTGACTGTATGGCTTTATTTTCCTTCCGCGGCGTCCAGTTCGGTCAGGTATTTGTTGACGCTGACCAGCTTGACGACGCAGGTGAATACCTGCATGGCAAGCTCCAGATCGCTGTTCGCCGGGAAGGACGGGGCGATGCGGATGTTGCTGTCGTGGGGATCCTTGCCATAGGGGTAGGTGGCACCGGCACCGGTGAGGATCAGGCCGGCTTTCTTGCACCGGGAAACGATCTCCCTGGCGCAGCCGTCCAGCGAGTCAAAGGACACAAAGTAGCCGCCCTTGGGGTTGGTCCAGCTGCCGATGCCCAATCCGCCCAACTCCCGCTCCAGCGTATTGTGGACGATCTCAAACTTGGGCCGCAGAATTTCCGCGTGACGGCGCATGTGTTCCATCATGCCGTGGATGTCCCCGAAGAACCGGACGTGCCGCAGCTGGTTGACCTTGTCGTGTCCAATGGTCTGAACCTTCATCTGGGCGCGGATGTCCACCAGATTGTTCTGGGAGGCGGCAAGGGCTGAGATGCCGGAGCCGGGGAAGCTGATCTTGGATGTGGAAGCAAATTTATAGGCAAGGTCCGGGTTGCCCGCCCGCTTGCACTCGGCGAGGATCTCGATCAGGTGATCCTGATCGTGGTCATACAGGTGGTGGATGGTGTAGGCATTGTCCCAATAGATCCGGAAGTCCACGGCGGCGGGCTTCAGCCGGGCGAACCGCCGGACGGTCTCATCGGAGTAGGAAATGCCCTGAGGATTGCTGTACTTGGGCACACACCAGATGCCCTTGATCGCCGGATCGGAGGCAACCAGCTTCTCCACCACGTCCATATCGGGGCCGGTAGGCAGCATGGGCACATTGATCATCTCAATGCCGAAGTACTCCGTAATGGCAAAGTGCCGGTCATAGCCGGGAACGGGGCAGAGGAATTTCACCTTGTCCAGCTTGCACCAGGGGGTGCTGCCCATGACGCCGCTGAGCATGGAGCGGGCCACGGTGTCGTACATGACGTTCAGGCTGGAGTTGCCATAGATGATGACCTGATCGGGGCGCACCTCCATCATGTCCGCCATCAGCTCCTTGGCTTCCTCAATGCCGTCCAGCACACCGTAGTTCCGGCAGTCGGTGCCGTCCTCACAGGTCAGGTCGCTGTCGCTGCTGAGCACATCCATCATACCCATGGAAAGGTTCAGCTGCTCGGTGCAGGGCTTGCCCCGGGCCATATTCAGGGAAAGCTTGCGTTTCTGATAATCATTGTATTCCGCCTTCAGCTTGCTTTTCAGTTCCAGCAGCTCCTGACGGGTCAGTTCGGAATAGGGTTTCATAGTATCCTCCCGAGAAACAAAATTTGCAAGTCCGTTTATTCTCCCTTGCGTGACGTTCTTATCATACATCGGATTTTTCCAAAATTCAAGGGGCACTCTCCACAGATTCCGAAGGAAAAGGAAGGAATCTATGCATAGACTGCACAGGAGTCCTCCCAAAAGGGGCTGTTTCCCCCGAACCGGCGGGCCGCACATTTTCCGGCACCGGCGGAAGGGCATTGCTTTTTCCTCCGGAGCGTGGTATGCTTGCGGTAAATATTGCGTCAAATGGCAAGAAGGAGAAAACGTTCATGATTCAGGATATTACGCCCCACAGACTTTGGAATCCCTATGACCCCGCCGCCGTACCGGAGCCCAACGACTATGTGCTCGGCTTTGACCGGAACCGGGTACTGCTGCGCAGGGGAGACACGCCGTCCCTGCTTCGCGTCCAAAATCTGCCGGAGAGCGCCGGGCTTCGCTATCTGTTCCGGTTGGACGACCGCCGGTTTTTTCTGCTGCCGGAGGGAACGCCGGAACCGGAGGGCTGCGAATTTTCGGACCTGAAGGCGGTGCGGAGTTCCGGTGTTTTTTCCCGGGAGGTCATGTTCGCGCTCTTTACGGCAAAGCATCTGGCGGACTGGTACCGGGATGTCCGGTTCTGCGGACGCTGCGGAAAGCCCATGACCCACTCGCCCAAAGAACGCGCCATGCGCTGCACCTGCGGCTACACTGCTTATCCCCGGATCATGCCCGCCGTGATTGTGGGCGTCCGGAATGGGGACAGTCTGCTGCTGACCCGGTACCGGACGGGCTTTGCCTACAACGCGCTGATTGCGGGCTTTACGGAGATTGGCGAAACGGCAGAGGAAACAGTCGCCCGGGAGGTCATGGAGGAAGCGGGCATCCGGGTGAAGAACATTACCTACTACAAATCCCAGCCCTGGGGCACTGCCAATGACCTGCTGCTGGGCTACTACTGTGATGTGGACGGGAATCCGGCCATCACCATGGATCCGGGGGAACTGAAATATGCCGCCTGGGTAAGCCGCGGGGACATTGAATTGCAGCCGGACGATCTCAGCCTGACCAACGAAATGATGCGGATGTTCAAAACCGGAAAAATCTGACCGGTAAAATGCCCTCCCAAGGTTTCCCTGTGCAGGGAACGCTTTGGGAGGGCATCGTAATCCGGCAGCTTTCAACCGGAAGCATACGCTGGGGGCGGCAGTGCGTCATATCCGTTGTCATTCCGAGCCAGCGCGCACGCTGGCGTGGGAATCCCCCTGTTGGGTGGAACTGGGGAACGATTTCCGCCCATGCTTTGCTCGTAAATCGGCGGGATTTTTGGTGCGAGTCGGTACGTGATACCTTTCATCCGGGAGATTCTCACGCCAATGACATGACTTTCCGACAGTCTCAGGCGGCAAGATTGCCGCCCCAGCCTGTCAAAAAGCCTCGCAGAGTTTGCCGCCCGCAGGCGGCAAAGGGATTTTGATCATTTT
>ERZ857629.1163-NODE-1163-length-30639-cov-15.943761_pt1 | contig 30639 bp, 35 predicted proteins | sample MGYA00519700_ERZ857629 | MGnify/ENA primary metagenome ERZ857629 (study PRJEB31778, sample SAMEA3449351) | human gut metagenome | biome: human gut; feature: human-associated habitat; material: faeces | place: United Kingdom | collected 2010/2012 ... | reverse complement strand
ATACATGCCTGTCACGCATGGGGTCACGAGTTCGAGTCTCGTACGCACCGCCAACTAAGAGGAGCTTCAGTAATGAAGCTCCTCTTTTTGTGCCCTAAACTCCTGTTTCCTCGCATCCTGCGGCTCCATTGTGATTAAAAATTATTATTTATCAGGCGTGTTTATTCCGTATCTCAGAATTAATTATTACTTTTGCCGTCCGTAATTAAAGTGATTGAAAAACAATAAACGTAAAAGAATAATGAGATCAAGAACAGCAAACTGGTTTGAAACCACAGTACGCTACGAGCGTCAGACAGAGGATGGACAGAAGAAGGTAAGTGAGTTGTATGTAGTAGACGCTTTGACTTTTGGCGAGGCTGAAGAGACTATCACCAAGGAGATGGAGCCGTTCGCTACGGGCGAATTCGAGGTGAAGGCTATCAGTCCGGCTGCTTATGGCGAGATTTTCTTCAGCGACTCTGAAACCGACGACCACTGGTACAAGGCTAAGCTCTCGTTCATCATTATCGACGAGAAGACTGGCAAGGAGAAGCGTTCGGCTGTTAACTTCCTCGTGCAGGCTGCTAACTTCAACGCAGCAGTGAAGAATATCGAGGACTCAATGGACAAGACTGCCATCGACTATGTAATTGTCAACATCTCTGAGACAAAGATCATGGACGTGTTTGAGCACAACGCGCCCGTTAAGAAGGAAGAGAAGAACGACAAGCCCGAGTTTGAAGGCTAAAGCATAGTAAACTATAGGAGCCTACGGCATTTCTGCTGTAGGCATCGCAACAAACAGTAGAGCTTACGACATTCCTTCGTTAACATCGCAAGTATGCAATGGCTACGGCAAGAAAGCCGTAGCCTCCTACGTTAAATACTAACAATCAACAAATAACTCCGTAAGGTATGAGCATTGCAAACAGACTTCGTGAGGTGACGGACAGCCTCCCTCAAGGCGTACGACTTGTGGCTGTCAGTAAGTTTCATCCTGCCGAATACGTAAAGGAAGCGTACGACGCCGGACAGCGTGTGTTCGGCGAGAGTCGCGAGCAGGAATTGTCGCGCAAGGTGGAGGTGCTGCCGAAGGACATCGAGTGGCATTTCATAGGACATTTGCAGACCAACAAGGTGAAGTATATAGCGCCGTACATCTCGATGATCGACGCTGTAGACTCGCTGAAGCTGCTGCGCGAGATAAACAAGCAGGCTGCTGCGCACGGACGCACTATAAAGGTGCTGCTCGAGCTGCACATTGCCGAGGAGGAGACCAAGTACGGACTGTCGCTCGATGCGTGTCGCGAACTGCTTGAGGGCGGCGAATGGCGCGCGCTGCAGAACGTGCAGATATGCGGACTGATGATGATGGCGTCGCACGTAGACGACGAGAGCCTCATACGCAAGGAATTCATGCTTGCAGCCGACTTCTTCGACGAGGTGAAGGCGCACTACTTTGCCGACGACGACGCTTTCTGCGAGCGTTCGTGGGGAATGAGTCACGACTATCACATCGCTGCCGAGTGTCGCTCTACGATGGTGCGCGTAGGCACGTATATTTTCGGAGAAAGAGAATATTGATTTGTAGGCGAACGGCGAACGCCGTCTGATAATAGTGGCGGAGGTCTCCGGCCTCCGCAGCAAGCAATAACACAGGTGATTATAACGATTAATGTGTTGAATTGACTGCTGCGGAGGCCGGAGACCTCCGCCACTTTTTTTATTATAGATAAGTCTTTTTACTTTTAAACGCCCTTTTTACTCTTTTACTCTTTTACTTTTAAACGCTCTTTTTTACTTTTTCAAAGTAGTATTGTCCTTTTCCCTTTGTTCTTCCGCCGTATTCTATAGCTCTTGTGGGGCAGTGGTGGTAGCAGGCAAAGCACGAGAGGCACTTGCCGTTGTGCAGCCATACCGGGTGTTTGTTCTCGTCCATAGCCATGTCGCCCGCTGGGCAGTTACGCATGCAGAGTCCGCAGCCGATGCAGCGGTTGGGGTCAACGCGGAATGGCGTGTCTTTGATAATCCAGCGTATGAACACATCGCCGATGAGGCGGCTGTTGATGCGCGGCCAGTTGCCGATGAGGATGTCGCGCACGCCGTGGCGTCGCTGGCGTATGTCTTCGATGAAGCGTGAGAGTTTCTCGTCGGCTTCGCGCTTCTTTTTCGCCTCCTTCTCGGGTTTGTCTACGTCCATGAATGGCAGTCCGACGTACGACTCGGGCATGATGAGCGATATTGCGCTGTGCACGGTGATGCCCACCGCCGCCAGGTCTTTCTCCAGAATGTCTACAGCCTCGCCCACGTTGTCGCCCGCCGTACACACCACGTAGCAGAAGCGGTCGGCCTGATTGAGGCGCAGTCGGCTTACGAACTCCTTCACTATCAACGGCGGTCGCCATCCGTGTACGGGGAAGAAGAAGCCTATCGGTTCGTCGTCTTTCAGTTCGTAGCAGAACGTGCTGCCGCCGTCGGCGTGCTTCAGCGTTCCGGCTATGTCGATGAGTTGGTCGCCGAGCGCTTCGGCTGTCTTGCTTGCAGCCCACTTCGTGTTGCCGGTTCCTGAGAAATAGAATATCATAAGTGTACGTGTTTAAATGAAAAAGGGTGGGGAGCAGAACGTCTTTCTGTTTCTCTCCCCACCCAGTATAGGTTTATAATGCTTGTATGTTTATTTCTTATTCTCGCTCATCACGCCCTCGATGTAGAGGCGTGTCAGCTCTGTTACGCCGTTGGTGCGCACGGTGATAGTCTTCTTGAAGTGGCCGGGGAACGCTCCGGTGCCGTTGTATGTCACCTTTATCTCGCCCTTCTCGCCCGGCTTGATAGGAGCCTTGGTGTACGAAGGAATGGTGCATCCGCAGCTTGCCACAGCCTGGTTGATGATGAGCGGCGCTGTACCTACGTTGGTGAAGGTGAACACGCACTTCTGTGTAGGCTGGTTCTCAGAGAATGTGCCGAAGTTGTGAATCATCTTGTCGAACTTGATCGAAGCCTGATTCTGCTGAGCCATAGCGAAGCATACGCTTGCCATGAGCATTACTGACATTATCAAAAATTTCTTCATAATCGTATTATATTATGTTGCAAAAGTAATAAAACTATTATATGTGGAGGTATATCGGACGCTTTTTTTTACATAAATTAAGCCTCTTTAGGCTATATCATATATTCATTCGATAAAAAAACGAATTGTTTTGGTTATGTCAGCCGTTTTAATTAATTTTGTAATAATAACCAAAAAACGAATTGCCATGTATAAAATTCAAGCAAACGCCTCAGGCACAAGAAGTGTGGAGATTAGTGATAACCATCTCGAGACAATAAGAAAGTATTCGCTGCTCGACGCATTGGTAGACAGTAACGGATTCGTAGACGAGCCGGTGCTCGACAAGCTGAAGTTCCACGTGCGCTCGCTCTTGGAGAACGCCGTTGAGAACGACAAGAACCTGCTCGACCTCTGCCTCGACGTGATTTACAACAACAATATGAAGGCTCTCGGACTGCAGAACCTCATTGCGCTCTACCGCGAGTGGGCTGCGGCTCACGCAGAGGAAGAAGCAGAAGGAGAAGCTCCGGCGGAGAACGCACAGTAATCTCCCTGCGGGCTATTTAATAACGAAAACAATATACAATGAAAGAATACAGGCTCACCGACTGGCTGCCTACTACAAAGAAAGAAATCGAACTGCGTGGATGGGATTCCGTCGACGTCATTCTCTTCTCTGCCGACGCCTACGTGGATCATCCCTCGTTTGGCGCCGCAGTGATTGGTCGTACACTTGAGGCTGCGGGCTACACCGTGGCTATTGTTCCGCAACCCGACTGGCACGGCGACTTCCGCGACTTCAAGAAGCTGGGTCGCCCCAATCTGTTCTTCGGAATAGCGCCGGGCTGCATGGACTCGATGGTGAACAAATACACAGCCGGCAAGCGCCTGCGCTCCGAAGACGCATACAGCCCGGACGGTCGTCACGACTGCCGCCCGGAGTATCCTACCATTGTATATACAAAGATTCTGAAGCAGCTTTTCCCCGACGTGCCCGTCGTGCTCGGCGGCATCGAGGCGTCGTTGCGCCGCCTGACGCACTACGACTACTGGAAGGACTCGTTGCAGAAGTGCATACTCTGCGACTCGGGCGCCGACATGATTATCTACGGAATGGGCGAGAAGCCTATCGTTGAACTCTGTCGCAACCTCGCCGAAGGCTTGCCAATCAGCGCCGTTCACGACATTCCGCAGACCGTTTATCTCTGCCGCGAGGATGAGGTTCCTAATGGCATTGGCGCCGACGACATAGTGCTGCACAGCCATGAGGAGTGCTTGCGCAACAAGAAGGCGCAGGCAGAAAACTTCCGACATATCGAGGAGGAGTCGAACAAGATGCACGCACAGCGACTGCTGCAGGCTGTTGACAACAAGTACGCCGTTGTCAATCCGCCTTATCCGCCTATGACATCCGAAGAGCTCGACCGCTCGTTCGACCTGCCTTACACCCGACTGCCGCATCCTAAGTATAAGGGCAAGCGCATACCGGCTTACGAGATGATAAAGTTCTCGGTCAATCTACATCGCGGATGCTTCGGCGGTTGCGCTTTCTGCACAATCTCTGCGCATCAGGGCAAGTTCATTGCGTGCCGATCGAAGCGCAGCATCGTGGAGGAGGTGAAGAAGGTGATAGAGATGCCCGACTTCAAGGGCTACCTCTCCGACCTCGGTGGTCCGTCGGCTAACATGTACGGCATGCACGGCAACAACCCGAAAGCCTGCGCCGTCTGCAAGCGCCCGTCGTGCATCCATCCGCAGGTGTGCCCCAACCTCAACACCGACCACTCTAAGCTGCTCGAGATCTATCACGCCGTCGACGCTCTGCCCGGCATCAAGAAGAGCTTTATCGGTAGCGGTGTGCGCTACGACCTGCTGCTCCATCGCAGCAAGGACGAGAACATCAACGCCGTAGCACGCCAGTACACACGCGAACTAATCACAAAGCATGTGAGCGGACGCCTCAAGGTGGCGCCCGAGCATACGTCAGATGCGGTGCTCAAGCTCATGCGCAAACCGTCGTTCAAGCTCTTCGGCGAGTTCAAGTGCATCTTCGACCGCATCAACCGTGAGGAGCATCTCAACCAGCAGATAATTCCTTACTTCATCAGCTCGCACCCTGGCTGCCGTGAGGAGGATATGGCCGAACTTGCAGTGCTCACTAAGCAACTCGACTTCCACCTGGAGCAGGTTCAGGACTTCACGCCTACGCCTATGACCGTCAGCACCGAGACTTGGTATACGGGTTACGACCCTTATACTCTGGAACCGGTGTTCAGCGCCAAGACTCCGCGTGAGAAACTCGCACAGCGCCAGTTCTTCTTCTGGTATAAACCCGAGGAGCGCCGAGCTATCGAGCAGGAACTGTGCCGCATCGGCAGAGCAGACCTCATTCAGAAACTCTACGCCGGTGTGCCAACGCCTAATCATGGCCGCAACTTCGGCAACAACCGACGCCCCGAGTTCGAACGCCGCGACAATAGAGATGAGTTCAACTCACGCGAACCTCGCAAGGGCCGCAACGCTCGCGATGGTCGCGATGCTCGTGACGGATATAACGGAAGAGACGCTCGTTCTGGTAACAACAGAGACGTTCGCAACGGCTATAATGCTCGCGACAATCGCAGCAATCCTAACAGTCGCGACAACAAGAAGGGCGGCTATAAGGGAAGAAAGCCCAAGTGGTAACGACAAAGATAGTTACCACTTGCAGCCTTGATACAAACCTTTTAAACTACAACCTATGAAGATAAAGAATGTTTTGGTGCGGTTCTTCATCGCAGCCGTAATGCTTGTCGGAGCTTCTTGCGAAAAGCCGTTCGCAGAAGACGGCGAAGAGACAGAAGATGTTGTGGTTGACAACAAGAACGACAAGGACAACAAGGGCGACAAGGCGAAGACCGTCACCGTACGCTTCAATGTTCTCGGCGTGGAGTCGGCAAGTGCAGGGTCTACGGCGCTGAGAGATGTGTGCAAGCGCTTGAGCTTTTCGGTGTTCGATGCCGACGGTGAGCGCTGCAACTACCGCACCGTTACGCAACTCAGTACCGACAAAGACTTCGGAAAAGTGGCGCTGGCAGTGCCCAAAGGTACATATTCTTTCGTGTTCGTAGCCGAGAACGGCAAAGATGCGCCTACCATCTCCAAGCCGAACACCGTGAAGTTCAAGAAGAACAAGCTCACCGATACCTATTGCTTTTACGACCAGTACGACGTAAAGGGCAATTGTACGTACGACATAACGCTGCGGCGTGTCGTCGCAAAGCTGCGTGTAGCCATCAACGACGCCACACCTCAGGAAATCGACTCGCTCCAGTTCTTCTACACAGGTGGCAGCAGTACGCTCGATCCGTCCACCGGCGGCGGCAATGTAAACTCGCGTCAGACCGAAGTATGCAGCGTTGAGCCCGCAGCATACAAAGGCAAGTCGGTTTACGAACTCTATACCTTTCCACACGCCGACGGCAAGCCACTCACATTGAAGATCGCTGCAAAGTCGGGCGAAAGAACAATGTACGCGCGTACAATAAATAATATAATGGTGGAAAGAGATAACACTACAGAATGCCAGCTGCGTCTGTTCGGAGAAAGTCCTGAAGGCGGACGTTGACGTATAATAAAACAAAAAGGGTGTATCAAAACTGCAAACTTAGAGTTTTGATACACCCTTAATATATTCGGGATGTCCGAGCATTACTTGCCCGTAACCTCAGCCAAAGCTTTCGGCCAGTCTGTGTCGAGTGAGAACTGGGTTATGTAGTTCTCGTTGTCAACATAGCTGTATATCACTTCTTTATCAACATCGTTGAAGAGCGAGTTGTTGATTGTGGCTGTACGGAACTTTGCCTTCAGCATCTCCTTATCCTTATCCTTCTTTATCTCGCTAAGACGACTCACGAAGAGGTTCACGAACTCGATCATAGCGTTTGTCTGCACGCCAAGTTCGTACTCGCTGAAGCGTTCTTCCTGACTGCCCTTTGTGATAAGATAGAAGATGGCGTCGTATTTGAAGGTAGCAACCTTGCGTGCTTCCAGATCTTTTGAGGTGTCGTTAGCGAAAGCCTTCACCTCTTTCTCTATTCTCTTCACTTCGTTGTATATCTCCTGAGCCGAAGCGCCCACCGACATACATACGAGAGCCAATATTAAAAACAGTTTCTTCATACTTGCTTTCTGTTTATTTATATAAAACGTGTATTTTATTATAGATAACGTGCTTAATGACCGATGCGGCTCACCTTGTCCTGGTTCTTGTTGATGAAGTCTTTCCAACCGCTATAGTGCGTGTCGCTCACGGGATTGCCCTGCTGCATGAAGTGGCAGTAGGCTACGCCCAAGGCGTCTGTAGCATCCATCAGTTTCGGCATCTCTTCGGTGTCAATGCGCAGCAGGCGCTGCAACATCGCCGCCACCTGCTCCTTCGAAGCCTGACCCTGTCCGGTTATCGCCATCTTTATCTTCATCGGTGCGTACTCGTGTACGGGTACGCTGTGGCCCACGGCAGCCGCGATAGCCACGCCCTGCGAACGTCCGAGCTTAAGCATCGACTGCACGTTCTTGCCGAAGAACGGAGCCTCGATAGCCATCTCGTCGGGCAGGAAGCGGTCGATAATGGCAGTCACCTGCTGGTGAATCTTGCCCAAACGCAAGTACGGGTCGTGGTCTTTGCGCATGTCTATCACGCCCATGTGCAGCATTTCGGCTTTGTTGCCCACGGCTCGCAGCACGCCGTATCCCATCACGTTCGTACCAGGGTCGATGCCGAGAATTATCTTTTCTGCCTTCATTTATCGGTCCAAGTACGGATTATGCGCCAACTCGTATCCCATTGTTGTCTTCGGTCCGTGACCGGGCAGCAATGTGATGTCGTCGGGGAACTGCACGAACATGCGCAGACTCTGTATAATCATCAGCATACTGCCGCCTTCGAAGTCGGTTCTGCCGATTGATCCGCGGAAGAGAGTGTCGCCAGTGAAGGCTACGCGCTCGTCCTTGATGTAGAGCACCACGCTGCCCATCGAGTGTCCCGGTGTTTCGATCACCTCGATGTCGTGCGAGCCGAACTTGAGGTGAGCACCAGCTGTGAACGGCTTGATGTCCGAAGCGATAGGTTCTGTGAGAGCTATACCGAAGAACGCAGCCTGCTTGTCGGCAGCGCGAATGTAAGCCTCGTCAGACGCGTCGAGCTCCAGCGGCAATCCGTATGTGCTGGTGATGAAAGCGTCGCCGAAGTTATGGTCGAGGTGACCGTGCGTAGCGATAAGATGCACGGGGCGCAGTTCGTTCTCGTTGATGTATTTCTCTATGGCGAGCTTCTCTGCCTCGGTGTATGCACCGCAGTCGATAATCACGCACTCCTTTGTCTCGTCGCTTACAACATAGCAGTTCTCCTGCAGCATGTTGCATGTGAATGTTTCTATATTGAGCATTTTTTCTTTTCTTTTTGGGGGATAAGCCTCTTTATGCCTTTCTAAGCCTTTTCTAAGCCTCTTTAAACCTTTGTAGACCTTTCTATTCTTTTGCTTTTTTACTTTTTTACTCTTTTACTTTTTAAAGCGGTAAGTAAATAAGATACTTCTCCTTGAACCACTCCTCCTTGAACATGTCGTGAATCTCGGTGAGGCTCACGATGTTCTTGAATGGCTTTGTCTCAGCCTGCAGGTCGCCGCCCTTAAGGCAGATGAGTCCGTTAGGCAGCGCGTTGTGCTGGTTCTTGCGGTTCACGTTCTTCTTTATTATCTTCACGAGGTCGGGCAGAGGCATCACGGCGCGACTCACCACGAAGTCGTACTGTGCCTTCTCCTCTTCGCCCGAAAGCTGTTCAGCCACCACGTTCTTCAGTCCGATAGCCTGCGCCACCTCGTTCACCACGCGAATCTTCTTGCCCGTGCGGTCGATGAGCTTGAACTGGCAGTCTGGGAACATAATGGCGAGCGGAATGCCTGGGAAGCCGCCGCCCGTGCCGAGGTCGAGCACCTTAGTGCCTTCGCGGAAGCGAATCTCGTGAGCGATGGCGAGCGAGTGGAGCACGTGATGCTCGTAGAAGTTGTCCATATCCTTGCGCGAGATAACGTTAATCTTGCTGTTCCAGTCCTCGTAGAGAGCCTTCAATGCAGCGAACTGCTCGCGCTGAGTGTCGCTCAGATTAGGGAAGTATTTCAGTATCAGTTCCATTTTCCTATAGTTCGTTGTATGTTTTTTGTTGTTTTCCGTTTAGTGCATTACGCATCCCGAAGGTTTTTCGCGGTCTTCAGCCTTTACGGCGCCAGCGTGCTGCTGACTGAAGTCGCGGTTGATGTCAGCCAGTTCGCGTCTGCCGAAGATATAGTCGTCGTACATATCGTCCATGTCGATGCCTTCGCAGTCGCAGTTGCCGAATCCACCGAGCGCTTCCTTTACAATCTGCATGCGCTCGTCTACGGTAGTGTCCTCTATAAGTAAGCTTTTCATATTCTGTATAAATGCAATTTATATTGTTTTTAAGAGTGTAAAATTACAGAAAAAATCTGAAACGAGCGATTGTTTTTGGCAAAAGAAAGGTTATTCAATATTTTTTTGTACTTTTGTAATACATTTCAATAAAGCAACAAATTATTTAACAACTCATCTTTATCATTTCATAATAGCCTAATATGTTTAGCGTAAGAACAAAAAAACGGTTTTTGCTTGCAATAACTTCACTTTTCTTTTCGATGGGCGCTTCAGCTCAAGGTAACAACACACTTATGGGCGGCAACGACGCGGGCTTCGAGTCGATAGCCGAACGCATCACTAAGCTTGAGAAGCGTCACGACGCCTTCAACATCTACATCAACTTCGCCGGCTCGGTGAAGTCGGAGCACGACAGCCGTACCGATCAGTGGGAGTCGCGATTTGCCAACCGCCAGCTGCGTCTCGAGTTCAAAGGCACCATCAACGACAAGCTCTTCTACCGTCTGCGCCACTGTCTTAACAAGTCGGCGAAGGGACAGAGCTTTGACAACTTCGCCGAGGCTACCGACATCATGATGGTGGGCTACAACATCAACGACAAAGTCACCGTTGCCGGCGGCAAGTTGGCGCAGCTGTGGGGCGGATACGAGTTCGACGAGAACCCGATATACGTCTACGAATACTCGGACATCGTGAGCCATATGGGCGACTTCATGACTGGAGTGATGGTGAGCTATCGTCCCGTGTCAAACCACGAGTTCGCCTTCGAGATGAGCAACACATACCAAAAGAAGTTCTCCGACATATACGGCGCGTCGCCATACGTCTTTGAAGGCATCTCGCAGAAGCAGTTGAAGAAGTCGAGCGCACCGTTCTGCTACATCCTCAACTGGAACGGATCGATGTTCGGCGGAAAGCTCAACACGCGTTGGTCGTGCGGTTTGCAGTCGCTGGCAAAGGGCAAGCTGAGTCGTATGGTGACGCTCGGTCAGCAGCTCAACCTGCCAAAGTTCCAGTGCTACCTCGACTATATGGGCGCGTTCGACCAGCTCGACATGCTTGGCATCGCCACATCCGAACTGATGCCCGCAATAGTCGACGACGACGAATCTGGCTCAACGTTCCACTTCGGCAAGGTGAAGTATCACACACTCACCGCAAAGGCCGACTGGCAGTTTGCGCCCTCCTGGAACCTTCAGCTGAAGGGCATGTACGGCACAACCTCTGTGAGCGAATACGAACATCTGCACAACTATCGTCGCAGCTATGGCTATGTGGGCAGTCTGGAGTATTTCCCCGTGAAGAAGCAGGACTTCCGCCTGTTCCTCTCGTACGCAGGTCGCAAGTACGACTACACACGCCGCTGCGGACTCACCGATTATAATACAGACCGTGTGGAGCTTGGCGTGATATACCGCATCAAGGCGTACTAAAGCTCTTTTTATGTTATTATGTTAGCTGTTCATTTCCTTTTCACGCCTCTCACAGCCTCTGCCTCCAGCGGGTTCTCGGGCCAGTAGTGCTTCGGGTATCTGCGTCTCAGCTCCTTGCGCACCTCGAAGTATGTGCCTTGCCAGAAACTGGCGAGGTCTTGCGTCAGTTGCACTGGCTTGAAACCCGGCGAGAGCAGTTCCATAAGAAGCGGTTGCCTGCCGTCGTCTACACACGGCGTGCGTTCCATGCCGAAACACTCCTGCAGACGCACGCTCAGCACCGGCGCTTCGGCACCCGAACGGTAGTCGATGCGTATGTGCGAACCCGTCGGCACCTCGATGTGTGTCGGCGCCAACCGATTTACCTCCAGCTGCGCCTCGTACGGCAGAATGTTCCATATTATCTCTGCAAGGTTCAGCTTTCTCAGTTCCTGCACACTCGTCTTCACGCGTCCGCCTTCTTCGAGATAGAACGGCAGCCAGTCGGCGGCGGTGCTCAGCAAGTGTTCGGTCGACACGTCGGGCAACGCCAGTTCTGGATGCCACGTAGCCACCTGCGCCACACGCCGCTGCACCTGCTCCACGGCTTTCTCACTCCACGCCATCATCGTCAGTCCGTCTTTTTTCATCGCCTCGCACACTATGCCCTTCAAGCGCTCCTTGTCGGCGTCGTGTATCGGTTTCTGACTGAGCATGAGCTTGCCTATACGCTGCTCGCGCTGCATCACCACGCAGCCCTGCTTCGTGTCCCATGCGATGTTGTCCACCTCCTTCACAAACTCTTTTTCGAGATCATCGGGGGCTATCGGTGCGGCGAGAAACACTCTGCCCGTTGTGCCCGGCGCACTGTAGAGCGACGCTATGGCAAGCCACGAGTGAGCCGACTGCTGGTCGGCGGCGTCCAGCTGCACGTTTGCGCCGCTCGCAAGCCTATAGCCGCCGATGCTGTTCGTGCTGTGCGCAATGCGCTCAGGATAGGCGTAAGCCACAAGCAGTCCTACCTCCGTCGGCACCGGGTCGCGGTTGTCTTCGTCGGTGTGCGCCATGCGGCGATATTCTGCCGCAATTTTCGCTATACGCTGCCATCTGCCAAGCTGCTTCTTGCGGCGTGCGGCACGCAGAGCGGAGAGGCGTAGTGTGAGGTCGGTGCCGCCGGTCTCGGATAGCGGGTCTTTCTCTTCGAGCAGAGCCGCAATATCGCAAGCCAAAGAGGTGTTGTGGTGAGATGTTGAGGTGGTGAGGTGTTGTTGGTGCACTTGAGACAAGTGCACCCCCTGAGGTGTTGAGGTGGTGAGATTGGTTGTTGCGAGAATCATTCTTGCGATACGCGGATGGCAGGGTAGTGTAGCCATTCGCTTTCCGATAGACGTTATATTGCCGTTCTCGTCGATGGCACCGAGCGCAGTGAGCAGCTCTTTCGCCTTGAACACACCGGCACGCGGCGGCATGGTGAGCCACGGAAGGGCTTCAGCGTCGCTCTCGCCGAAGGCAGCCGTGTCGAGCACCATCGGCGCAAGGTCGGCTTCTTCAATCTCTGGTTTGCGTTGTTCAGCCATAAGATGCTCCGACGCTTTCGTCCAGAGACGATAGCACACGCCTTCAGCCACACGACCTGCACGTCCCATGCGCTGCGTAGCCATGTCCATGCTGATGCGCACGGTCTCAAGATGACTCAGTCCGGTGCGTGCGTCGAACACTACTTGCCGGCATAGTCCTGCGTCAATCACCACGCGCACGCCCTCAATCGTGATTGATGTCTCGGCGATAGGCGTTGCTATCACAATCTTGCGCTCGCCGGGTGCAGATGGGGCGATGGCGCGGCGCTGATCTTCAGGCGAGAGGTTGCCGTAGAGGGGGTGTATGTTGAGATGGTGAGGTGTTGTGGTGGTGATGGGTTGAGGTGTTGTTGGTGCACTTGAGACAAGTGCACCCCCTGAGGTGTTGAGGTGTTGAGATGGTGTGGTGTTGAGGTGTTGAGGTGTTGTTGGTGCACTTGAGACAAGTGCACCCCCTGAGATGTTGAGGTGTTGAGAGTTGTTGAGCAGTTCAAAGCAGCGTTCAATCTCTGCCTGTCCTGGTAGAAACACAAGAATGTCGCCTTCATATTTCTTGTACGCCTCGATGGTTGTTGAGGCTGCTGTGGCGGCAATGTCGCGCGGATCGGTATCCTCGTCGGCGTAATGCAGTTCTACGGGAAACATGAGGCCCTCGCTCTCTATGAGCGGAGCCTGCAATGCCGCACATATATTGCTGGCGTCGATTGTTGCCGACATGATAACAACCTTCAGGTCGGGGCGTATTATCTGCTGCGCCTGACGGGTCAGTGCAAGGGCAAGGTCGGAGTTGATGCTGCGCTCGTGAAACTCGTCGAAGATGACTACGCTCACGCCGTCGAGCGTTGCGTCGTCTACAATCATGCGCGTCAGAATGCCTTCAGTCAGCACTTCGATGCGTGTACGTTTCGACACCCGACTCTCGAACCTGACTCTGTATCCTACGGTTTCGCCCACCTGCTCTCCCAGCATCTGCGCCATGCGCCCCGCAATCTGTCGCGCAGCCAATCGGCGCGGCTCGAGTATTAGTATCTTCTCGCCTTCGCCGAGCGAGGAGAGAATAGTCAACGGCAGCAATGTCGACTTGCCGGCGCCTGGAGGAGCCGTCACTACGAGCGAACTGTTGGTATGCAGGGCTTCGTTCACGCCGACCGCAATCTGCGAAGCCGGCAGCGAAGCCCACTGGCGGGTTATATCTTCTGTGGAAAAACTCATTGTTACTTGATTTGTATAATGTTAAAACCGGTTCTCTTTAATGTTAAAACCAGTTCTTTATCTTATTAAGCTCGGTTCTCTCTACTGAAAAACCTGTCGGTTAATCAGCTACAAAATTAACTCTTCATTTTGACAACCACAAACTAATGCCGTTTTTTTAGGCTATTCGCTTTCTGTTTACAATTGTTTTCTGTACTTTTGTACCTCGTATAAACTCAGAAAGCGAAACAACAATGATATTTGAATTTAAGGATGCTACGGCTACAAAGGGTGGCGAAACCCTCTTCAGCGGCGTTTCGTTCGTGGCTCGTCCGGGCGATGCGGTTGCCGTCACGGGCGATGCTGTGGCTCGGAAGGCTCTGCTGTTTGCCATGCTCGGCTTGCGACCGCTTAAGTCGGGTTGGGTGAGCATCGACGGTGAGCCGGTTACAGCAGTCACCGGCAACTACTTCCGCCAGTTCATAGCCTATCAGCCCGACACGCTCGACTTCGAAGGGCTCACCGTGCAGGAGGTGGCGAAGAGTCAGTTCGCCATTAAAGCCAACGCCGACTACGCTTATTCGGTGAAGGCTGTCGCTGCCGAGCTTTCGGCTCTCGGTGTAGACGCAGATTGTATGCAGAAAGGTTTCGACGAGATGGATGAAGCTGTGGCTCAGCGTGCGTCGCTCGTGCTTGTCGGCATGTTCGAACGCCAGTTGCTGTTGCTCGATAATCCTACGTCGCGTCAGGACGAGGCAGGCTGTCAGCTTGTAGCCGGATATATCAAGCAGAAACGGTCTGAGGGTGTAGCCTTGATTGTGGCTACAGCCGACGAGAACCTGCTTGCGGTGTGCAACAAAAGTGTTAACTTGTAAACGAAACAATTATAGCTATGGTAAATCTTTGGATAGCATTGGCACTTGGTGTCATTTTCATAATAATACCCGTTGTAGTGATGGGCACTTTAGGCGTCAATATGTTCGGCAAGATGTTGAAAGGCTTCTCCTCTATGGCGCTGAAAGTGGGTGTCATAGCCTTGTTTGTCTATTGGCTTGTGCAGTGTGACAGCTTCGTGTTCGACATTCTGTTCGTAATCGCTATGCTCTTCTACTCGGCTATTGAGGTAAAGGTGAGGGCACGTCTGCGCTCTACGTCTTATGTCATTCCGGTTCTGGCTGGTCTCTTCGCCGGTACAATGCTCACCGGTGCGGGCTTGCTGCTCGTCAACATCACGTCGCTGGCGGCTCTTAGCGCGCGTTTCGTGCTGCCCGTGTTCGCCATTCTGCTTACCGGCACAGCCGATGTGCTGGCTCGCTCCATGTCGATGTACTACGCCGGACTGCGCCATCACAACCAGTTCTACTATTATATGCTCGGTAACGGCGCCACGCATCATGAGGCACTGAGTTATCTCACACGCCGTGCTGTGCAGCAGGCTGCCGCATGCGGCATAAGCGCTTTGGTCGGCGGCACATCTGTAGGCGCCGGAGCGGCAATGATGTGGGCAATGATAATGGGCGGTTCGACGGTTGTCGACGCTGTAGTGCTCTTTGTGCTGCTTATGCTCGGCGTGTTCTGCTCGTCGATAGTGGCTACTGTGGTGGCTGTGAAGGTGGCGCGTCGCTATTCGCTCGACGCTTACGGACGAATGAAAAACACCAAATAAATGCTGAACAATACTGATTGCTGTACCTCGCACGACAAGTTGCGAGGCATACGTGCTATTGCGTTTGATGCCGACGATACGCTTTGGGAGTTGCAGAACCACTTCGAGGCTGTTGAGCACGAATACTGCCGACTGCTTGCTCCGTGGGGCTGTAGCGACGAGGTGTCGGCGGCGCTCTTCGCTACCGAGACGGCTAACATGGCTGACATGGGCTACGGCTGCAAGGCTTTCACTATCTCGCTTGTAGAGAATGCGGTGCGGGTGAGTCATGGTGCTGTTACGGGCGACATCATCGGACGCATAGTTGAGCTTGGAAAGAGTCTGCTTCACCTCGACGCCACACCGCTTGAGGGCGTAGCAGAGACGCTGCGCTATCTGCACGACCAGACCGACGCACATGGCGCACGCCGATACCGGCTGGCTGTGTTCACCAAAGGCGAACTGCTCGACCAGGAGAACAAGTTGCGCCGTTCGGGGCTTGCGCCTTTCTTCGATGTGGTGAGTATAGTGAGCGACAAGACCGAGGAGGCTTACCATCGTCTGTGCTCCGACCTTGAGGTGACGCCAGCCCAACTGCTTATGGTGGGCAACAGCTTCCGTAGCGACATAGCCCCTGCGCTGCAGATTGGCGCCTACGCCGTGCATGTTCCGTTCCGCACCATCTGGGCGCATGAAAAGACTGAAGAATATGAGCATGAACGGTTGTGGCGTGTGGATAGTCTGAAGGAAATGCTGAGTTTTGAATTTTGAGTTTTGAATTTTGAATTGTCGGCTACGCCGATTAAGAATTATTCAATTAGGAGTTTTGAATTTACAACTCTCAACTCTCAACTCTCAATTCAAAATGCGCGCAGCGCATAATTCAAAACTCAAAATTCAAAATTCTCAACTCATCAATTCAAAATGCGCAAAGCGCATAATTCAAAATTCAAAATTCAAAACTCAAAAATGAAAAAAATACGAACAATACTTGTGGCGTGCTGTCTTCTGCCCATGTTCTGCTCTTGCGGCGAAGTGGCGAAGCGCATGGACGCAAAGCTTGCCGAGAGCAAAGCGGCTATCGGCATAGTTGAGAACACAGAAACCGACGGAGTGGGCGAGAGCAGTCTCGCTTCCGGCGGCAAGAAGTCGGCGGCAACCGCTGTTGCTGACGGCGAATACACGGACTTGGAGATTCCGGCTCGACTTAAGTCGGTGCCCGAACAGATACTGCGCCGCACGGGCTACACCGTGTCGTATAACAGCAATCGTCGCGTGCCCAATTGGGTGGCGTGGTGCCTCACGCCGAAGCGTCTTACGGGCAGCAGCAAGCGCAGCGACGCTAAGTTTCATGAGGACACAGACGTGCCCGAGCCGCGCGCTGTAGACTTCGACTATGTGCGCTCTGGTTACGACCGCGGACATATGTGTCCGGCTGGCGACAACAAGTGGAGTGCACTGGCTATGGGCGAGTCGTTCCTCTTCACTAACGTCTGTCCGCAGGCGCCGCAGCTGAACCGTGGCGACTGGAACGAGATGGAGCAGGCGTGCCGCAAGTGGGCTAAGCAGGAGGGCGCATTGTACATCGTGTGCGGTCCGATATTCTACAAGAACAGCAAGAAGACTATCGGCAAGAACCGCGTCTCCGTGCCCGATGCCTTCTTCAAGGTGGTGCTCTGCATGACGGGCGAACCGAAGGCTATCGGCTTTATATATAAAAACGGTGACGGCAACCGACCGAAGGGCGACTATGCCAACTCGGTTGACGAGGTGGAGCGCATCACGGGCATCGACTTCTTCCCTGCGCTACCCGACGAGATTGAAGACAAAGTGGAGGCAACGTGCAATCCCGACGACTGGAATATTTGATAAAACTCAAAACTTATAATGGAATATATGTCACAAGAGGGCTACGACAAGCTTGTAGCCGAACTGAGAGAACTTGAACTCGTAGAACTGCCGCGTGTGCGCGACGCCATTGCTGAGGCACGCGACAAGGGCGACCTTAGCGAGAACTTCGAATACCATGCTGCCAAGCGCGAGCAGGGCAGACTGTTAGGACAGATACGCTTCAAGCAGAAGGTGCTTGAGAACGCACGCGTCATCGACCGCTCGCGCCTGCAGGCCGACCGCGTCGGACTTCTCAGCCGCATAGAACTGACTAACATCGCCAACAACCGCAGCATGAAGTATATGGTGGTGAACCCGCATGAGGCGAACCTCACCGAGGGCAAGATTTCCATCAAGTCGCCCATAGCACAGGCGCTGCTCAACAAGCAGGCTGGCGACGTTGTGGAAGTGCGCGTGCCTGCCGGACTCGTCAAACTGCGCATCGAAAGCGTCGAGTTGTAACTATAGGAGGCTACGGCATTCTTGACGTAGCCTCCTACGTTTGTCGTTAAAATATTCTAATTAAGAGGCTGCAGAGCTATTGCTTTGCCAAAAAAGTAGTAACTTTGTACCTCTAATTAGAAATTCTATCGACATACATAAAGGTTGAATAGCGTGAAAATAAAGGAAGTAATTGAAGCCCTTGAACGTTTCGCGCCTCTGCCCTTGCAGGAAAGCTGGGATAATGCTGGCCTGCAAGTTGGATTGACAGAGGCGGAAGTATCAGGGGCATTATTGTGTCTGGACGTTACTGAACGTATCGTTGACGAGGCTGTCCAAAAGGGCTGCAACCTCATCGTGTCGCACCATCCGCTCATCTTCCGCAAGCTGTCGCGCCTCACCGGTGAGGACTATGTGCAGCGTTGCGTGATGAAGGCTCTTGCGCAGGGCATCGTCATCCTCTCGCTCCATACCAACATGGACAATGCGAAGGGCGGCGTCAACTATAAGATTGCCGAGAAGATGGGGCTTGAGGACGTGCACTTTATGAGTGCGAAGCAGATGGACGGCGTTGAGTACGGTTCGGGCGTTGTGGGCAGTTTCGCAGAACCGCTTGCCGCCGACGACTTCGTCATCATGCTCAAGCGCGTGTTCGGTGTAGAGTGTGTGCAGACCAACGAGCTGCTGCGCCGCCCTATACGCACGGTTGCCATCTGCGGCGGTTCGGGATCGTTCCTTCTCGACGACGCCGTGAGCGCCGGCATCGATGCCTTCGTGACGGGCGAGATGCACTACCACGAGTATTTCGGACGCGAGCAGCAGATACAGATAGCGGTGATAGGCCACTATCAGAGCGAGCAGTTCACGAGCGAGATATTCCGCGAGATAATAGAAAACAGTTGTGAGGGCGTGAAGTGTTTCATCGCCGACACATGTACCAATCCGATAATGTATTTTTAAAAATATCAAAGACTATGGCAAAAAAGGAATCAGAAATTTCAGTAGAGGAAAGACTGAAGACCCTCTACCAGCTTCAGACCACTCTCTCGGCTATCGACGAGAAGCGCGCATTGCGCGGCGAGTTGCCTCTTGAGGTGCAGGACCTTGAAGACGAGATTGCAGGCTTGAAGACACGTGTGGAGCACATCGAGGGCGACATCGCAGACTTCCAGCAGGCTGTCGCTCAGAAGCAGGGCGAGATAGCAGAGGCTGAGGAGAGCGTAGAGCGCTACAAGAAGCAGCTCGACGAGGTGCGCAACAACCGCGAGTACGACACGCTGACAAAGGAAATCGAGTTCCAGAGCCTCGAAATAGAGCTTTGCAACAAGAAGATTAAGGAGGCTAACGTGAAGGTTGAGGACAAGAAGCGCGAGCTCGCTCACACCAACGACCTCATCGCTGACCGCCAGCAGGCTCTCGCCGAGAAACGCAACGAGCTTGAGGAGATCATGCAGGAGACTCGTGAGGAGGAGGAAGTGCTGAAGGCTAAGGCTGCCGACCTGGAGACAAAGATTGAGCCGCGTCTGCTCTCAAGCTTCCTGCGCATCCGCAAGAACGCACGCAACGGTCTCGGTATCGTCTACGTGCAGCGCGACGCTTGCGGTGGCTGCTTCAACAAGATTCCGCCACAGCGTCAGCTCGACATCAAGATGCACAAGAAGATTATCGTGTGCGAATACTGCGGTCGTATCATGATCGACCCAGAACTGGCTGGCGTTAAGACCGCTACTCCTGAGGCTGCTGAAGAGAAGCCGAAGCGTAAGCGCGCCACAACTCGCAAGACTACTTCGAAGAAGTCGGAGGAGTCGGAGACAAAGCTCAGCTAACTCTTATATAAGAGGAAGTCAAAACTCACGAGCAGCACGCCCCGAAGGGGCAAAAGCACATAGCCCAGGGCAGCGCCCTGGGTATTTTTGTATATAATGAGCAATGCGCCCTGTAAGGGCAATACCTTAATAATTAGGCTTTTGCCCTTACAGGGCGAATGGAGAAGTGGGGTATAATGTTTACCCAGGGCGCTGCCCTGGGCTATGTGATTGTTGGGCTTTCAGCCCGTCTTTAACCACATTATTAATTTTACCGGGCAGCAATAATTTTTTTATTTTACCCAAATCGTATAATCATCCTTTCTTGGTTTCGCTTCTGCGGATTCTTTCAGCGCATAGCCTAAGGCTACGTGTCCGATGCCCTCGTAGTCGCCCTCGATGCCCCATGAGGCGAGCAGCAGCTTGCCCTCTACGGAGTCGAATATCTCGTGAGCACGATGAATCCAGCAGCTGCCCAATCCTACGGCGTGCGCTGCGTTCATCAGATTGCCCATCACGAGCGTTCCGTCGTATATATACGTCGGTCGCGAGCGGTCGGCGAGCACGAGTATTATCACGGGCGCGCCGTAGAACGGGTCCGATTCTACGCCCATCACTTCGGCGTTGAGCTGCGAGAGCTTGTCGCGCACCGCCTTGTTCGTCACTACCACTATTCGTGGCGACTGCATTCCTCTGCCCGTCGGGGCATACTCGCCGGCGCGAACCACCTCTTTGATGAGTTCGTCAGACGGCATTCGTTCGGGGTCGAAACCGCGCACGCTGCGGCGGGTTTCAAGTACATTTAGTGTTTCGTTCATATTGTTTTTATCCATTCAGTTATTATGCCCAGCACCTCCGGCGCCATCGTTTCCTCAATCTGCTGATACTCCATGACGATGCCCGTCTTGCAATGCTGGAAGAGATGGTTCACGCCCTCCACCTTCTTGATGTCATGGCGGCAGTTGCTGAGCCCTTTCTCAAGTGTTGTGAGGTTCTGTGTGCAATCTACCTGCGTGTCCTTCGTGCCATTGAGCGCGAGCACGGGGCACTTTATCTTCGGCAGAAGCGCCGCAGGGTTGAGCGTCAGAAAATGGCGCATGTAGGGCGAGTTGCCCTGCTGCAGCGTCTTCTTGAACACCGGCTTCATCTCCGCCGGCACATCAGCATCGCTAATCTCCTCTATGGCCTTACCCGCAGCCAGCTCGTCGAGCGCCTTGGCGATAGGCTTGCAGTAGGTCTCCACAACGTCGGGCGTCATTCCAGCCGCCTGTAGCACGAGTCGATTCTGCTGCAGGAGGGTCTCTCTGCCCGATGCCGCCATACCGGCAAGCGACACGATGAAGTCCGCCTTGCCCTCGGCTGCGAGCATCAGAGCGATAGTGCCGCCCTCGCTATGTCCGACGATGCCCACACGGGTAAAGTGGAAGCGTTGGCGCAGCAGTTGCAGTGCAGCAGCCGCGTCCTGCTTGAAGTCGTCGGTGGTGAAACGGCTGAAATCGATGCTCTTGTCGCCCCATCCGCGGTCGTCGTAGCGCAGCGAGGCGATGCCGTTGCGCGCTAAAGCGTCGGCAATCACGGCGAACGGTCGGTGTCCGAACAACTCCTCATCGCGGTTCTGCTGTCCGCTACCCGTCACGAGGAGCACTACGGGCGTATCGCTGGTGCAGTTGGCAGGCGTGCAGAGTGTACCGCCGAAGCGGAAGCCGGCGTTCTCGAAGCTCACCTCCTCCTGCTTGTACGGGAACGGCGCCACCGGCGTCTGCGGTCTGCGCATCTCTTGCGCGCCCCGTTTCAGCGTGAGCGGCAGTTGCAGTGCGCCCTGCGCGAACGTGCCGTTGATGCAGTCGCCCTCCATCTTGCCCTCGAACGTAGCGCCAATCATCGCCACCGTCACCTTTATCGTGCCGTCCTCAGCCACGCTCTTCTGCGCCGGAATATCCTTTGCGCCCTGCGCCGGCGAGTCGAGCGTGCAGCCGTCAGCCGAGAAGTTGAATACCAGTGGCAGCTTCGTGCCCATCACGTTGAGGTCGCCGCTCCATGCGCCCTGCTGTGCGCAGGCTGTGGAGCAAGCGAGAGAGAGCAGTGCCGTTGCTATCGTCTTCGTAATTCTGTAGTGTTTCATTCCTGTTCTTTTTAGTAGTGTTTTTAGTAGCGGAGGTCATCCGATGCTTGACATCTTTCCCACATAGTATTATATTTCCATTTGTCATACAGGTAAGCAAAGACAAAGGATAGTACGGCAATAACTGCCAAAACTATTTTGTTACTTTTGATATTCATAATATTTAATCCTAATTTTACTTATAATTTAATTCTTTTAGTCGTAGTCGGGAAGGCTCATCTAAATGCGTGCACCAACTAAAAGCTCTATTTCCTATGCTTGTTACAGAGTTTGGAATGGTGACGCTTTGAAGAGATTCGCAGCCACTAAAAGCTTTATCTCCTATGTTTGTTACAGAGGTCGGAATAGTGATGCTTTGAAGAGATTTGCAACGATAGACATGGCAAAAATACATATTAAATCTGAGAAACTCACTCCTTTTGGAGGAATATTTTTGGGTCATGGAGCAATTTGACTCCACATTGTCATCTGTAATCGACTCAACCCTCGGTCTAAGGTGTAGGTCAGGCTCATCCTGCATTTGGAGTGATTTAAACATGAGCATTCTGTCCAATGCTTATACAAGAAGAGGCTGATGGGCTGAGCCAAAAGTCGCCGGCGCGTTTTACTGTTTTTTTACTTGATAAACGCAGTTTTTTCATTGATTGTGTTGGCTTTGGGGATAAAACCATTATCTTTGCGGTGTAAAATATGATACCAGTATCAAAAATAACCCTCTAATATGATATTTGAACGTAAGAAATACTTGGATGAACTTATTGCAGGACGTGGAAACGGTCTTGTGAAGATTATAACAGGTGTCAGACGATGTGGAAAGTCTTTCCTGTTGTTTGATATCTGGCATAACTGGTTGTTGGAACATGGGGTGACTGATAGTCAAAAGAGACACTATAAAACAATACATTGATTATCTGAAAGACTCTTTCTTGATAGAGGAAGCCTTGCGCTATGATGTAAAAGGCAGAAAATATATTGGAACCGAGACGAAATACTACTTCGCAGATATCGGCATACGCGCAGCCATTCTCAACTATCGTCAGCAGGAAGAAACACACATTATGGAAAACATTATCTATAATGAACTTCGCAGTCGAGGATATAATGTGGACGTAGGATTGGTTGAACTTGGTGGCAAGGATGAGAACGGTAAGTTTGTCAGAAAACAGTTGGAGGTAGACTTTGTGGTGAACCGCCCTCCATACAGAGTGTATATCCAGTCGGCTTTTCACATGCCTACGCCAGAAAAAGAACAGCAAGAGCGACGTTCTTTATTGTTAATCAATGACCACTTCCGTAAGATTGTCATTGTTGGCGATGATATTCACCGCAAGGAGGACGAACTCGGAGTATTGACTGTTGGATTATTGGATTTCTTGACAGATAAGAAAATACTTGAGCAGGGTTAAACGCAATCGGGTGAAAACAGATTCTTTTAACTTAAATCAGTCATTAAGAATTCTGATCCGATTTGAGAGCAAATGTTAATGCTTAAATACAAAAAAGGGGGTGTGTCAAAGATCAAACAAAGCGTGCTGTTTAAACTTTTGACACACCCCCTATATAAAAATATTGTCTCACAAGGATGCTTGCCACCCATTATCGAACAGCAACTTTCTTCACGCTACCATCGCTATACTTCACGATATTCAATCCCTTGGTTGGAGCAGACAATCGCTGACCATTTACTGAATAGCGAGCTACCTCCTCAACATCGGTAGAGGTTGTAGTCTTGTCGATGCCTGTTGCTTCGAATTCTACTATGTTCTCAAAGTAACCAAACTCAGAGAGCCAGTAATCATCACGAGTTCCCATTGGTACATAAAGTGTGCATTTCTTGGCATCAACTCCTACGAATGAATTACTACCTATTTTTGGTACTTTCTCTGCATATACATAAATAGAAGTTAATCCGCTACAGCCACTGAATGCGCCTTCGCCTATTGAGGTAATACTAGCAGGAAGGGTTAAACTCGTTAATCCGCTACAGCCTTGGAATGCGCCACCGCCTATTGAGGTAATACCAGCAGGAAGGTTTAAACTCGTTAATCCGCTACAGCCATGGAATGCGCCACTGCTTATCTCGGTAATACCAGCAGGAAGGTTTAAACTCGTTAATCCGCTACAGCCCGCGTATCTATTATTAGTTGATTATCAGTATTATACGCTCTAAACGGTAGAAAAGTGACCGTATGGATTCTGATTAGATACGAAAAACGTAAGATTTAACGTATTTAACTTTCAATCACATCAGGAATCACGAAATAAGGGTTGGAAGGGGCGCTTTTAACTGACCCCATAATGTGGTGAATAGGAGTTTAGGACGAAATTCATAAAGGGGTACGGTTGAAACGACTTCCCTTAAAGGATGTGATTGCCAATCATCCCCTTTTATTCTATAAGAACCAATAGAAATGTAGCCTATCATACTGTTTTCCTACATTTATATATAAGTAGAAAAGCAGATTCCAATACTGATTTTTGGAGTCTGCTTTTCCGAAATGGTTAAGTATATCTTATTTAATGTTTCATAGATTTAATGGTTGCCTAAAGAACGTAAGTTCTATTTATGGCTTATGGTCAATATATACCAGCATAAAGTGGTGAAGAAATTTCTGATATACTTCATCTTCCAGACACAATGTGGCAAGAGTCGTGGGGTAAGGTGGAACTTCTGCTTGTAATGAGGATTGATGAACCAAAGTTTTTGGTCTGTTACCGAGAAGCCGCATTGGTGTATGAGTCTTTCTTTGAGAAGATGATAAACTACAAGTTATATATTGGGAGCAAAATGAGGAATATTGTCGATATATTCTTCCTTGCTTTGCTTTTCCACAATTATGTCTTCCCATTTTATCTCTTTTATTCTTGTAGGGGCATTATCTGCATGCATTTCGTACTTTATACATGGCAAACCGGTAATTGTCTTTATGTCATCAATACTCAGTTCAACAGAATGTCTTTTATCGCACATTCCTGGAAGAATTGGATTATACCGAGCAGGCCCATATTTAGGTCTGTTCAATTCTATACCAACAATGTCTCTTATCGTATTGTCTTCATATATTACATAATATCCATCTTGCAAGTCAGACTCCTCAATATTTTCTATTATTTGCTGAGGAACATAAATATGATAATTTACATATTTTGCAAGAATTTGTCCATTATTTACTGCGCGAAATTTTAAGGTGCATTCATATCTTATACTCTTTTCCTCTATCTTTTGTGCGGTAAAGAGACCAAAAGGAGTCTTGTTTTTAGTCACATTTATTTTCGTTATGAGCAAGGTAAATTCAACGTCAATTACAGGAGTTTTGCTTCTATTCATAATATCCCTAATCTCATAATCTTCCATTGCTTCAACTGTAGCATTTCTCCTCTTATAATAAACATGTGAAAGTCTATTCTGATGAGCCGTGTTACTGCGAGGTACAAAAACTACATAGAATCCACTTTTCTCATCAAATGGTATATATGTTATTTCCAAGCCATCTATTTTAGGCTGAATATTTGATGATAAAAGTTGAGACAGTTTGTCCTTTGACATCTCTTTATTTGGTACTGGAAGCAATTTCTCTGGAATAGAGTTTCCTCCATCACATTCTTTTTCTCTTATTCCGAATATAATATTACCACCATTAGAATTAGCTAAAGCACTTACATCTTTAGCCAATTCTTCTTTCCATTTTTTGTTCTGTATTGCAAATGAACTTTTGTATTCCAAGACTGTAGATTCTTCTATTTCATCTTGGATAAGTTTCTGCAAATCAGCTATCGTTTTTATCTCTAACATCGTCTTATAATCCAAATTCAGTTGTACATGTTTTAATCCATTCAATGGTTTCATCTTTTGCGTTTATCTGTCGGGCATATTCTAACAGCAAATGAGCCAGTTGATTTATAGTGACATCACCATTCATTGAATATAAACGCATACGCACAAAATCCATGATTGACACTACAGAACAAAAATAGCCTTTCTTACCAAGTTCTGCTGCTGTTTCATAAACATCATGCTGTTCAAATTTTACATGCTTTCCAAAGATGAAAAGGCTTTTCTCTATCTGAGCCTGTGCGAATTTTGTAATGGCATGTTCTACATCTTCTTTTGTAAAGTCTTTGTCCTTTACTTCTATAGAAGATACCAACTGCTCTGCATTATCAAAAACATCAATATCACCAACCTCTTTCGATGAAGCACCACTTTCATTCACCTTATGTGGAACTACCGTTTTTCCACCTTTATAATATAGGTGTTCTATAGCGGCAACAACCAAAGGACACATTTCTCCCACAAATGAGTTCTTCATGAGGGTGTTCACATAGTCCAATATGGACTGAGGGTTAGCTTCGTCTTCAATTTCTAAATCTGGGATAAAATACTTTTCTTCTATTCCGCTATAGATGTCTTGTAAAGAATATAAAGCGGACGAAAGATATTTAAGAGCTTGTTTCTTTGACTGTATTTTAGATAGAATTTTTATCAAGCTTTCAAGAGTTTCCGAATCATTGCCACTTCTAACGGCGTTAGTCTTTGACAACCGTTGAAAACGAGCAGGCTTATTCAGGAAAGGCTCGTTTGAACCACCAAGGCTATTAGGATAGGTACTTCTTTCAAAAGGCACTATCACTTTATGGCACAGACTTCTTGCATCATATGCTCCAACTGAGTTGTCTTTTGCTTGGAGACTCAGAATATCAACATCCTTATTAGTGCTCTTTGCTAATAAGGCCGTAACCAATACATATCTGTATGTTTTGTGAGGACCTCTTAATATTGAATCAATCGAGACTCCTATTGTATCATCTTGATAAACAGGATTTTCATTAGCCGTTCGGAGAACCTTCTCGGCTTTTTCCTTATCAACTTTCTGCATAGTTAAAATCAAACAGATTATGTTCTGTAGGCTCAAAAATCACATTTTCTTCACCATTAAGAACGTTAATAACCATCGTAGCAACAGCCTTAGCCATATTGCATGGAACAGCATTTCCTATTTGGGTATATTTTGATGATTGAGAACCACAAAATTCATACTCTATAGGAAAAGTTTGCAAGATAGCAGCTTCTTCTACTGTCATTCTTCTCAAAAAAGAAGGAGCTTCCTTAAATGCAGCCTTTGAAGGGTCTTTCATGATTTCATCATGATAAGTTACAATCCAAGGAGCACAATTCTCATACAACTCCTTTTCATCAATGATAGGGGTCTTGTTTCCTCCCATTGAGGCTGGTAATGTTGCACTATACCCATCTATACGAGTTGGTCTTCCCAGTCCATTAAACAACATTCCCGCATAAGGCGATTTGCGTAATATTGGGTTTGAAGCCAATGTTATTTTCGCTCTACATGTACTTGGGTTATTACCATGTCCTGCTTTATCCAAAACTTGTAATGCTTTTCGAACAGTAGGTGCTTTATGAGAATAGTGTTTTATCATTTCTTCCCAATTTGGTACGTTGTTACAATTGCCTTTAATTCCGACAACAAAAATTCTCTCTCTTGCTTGAGGAACGTCATAATCTGAGGCATTCAGAATCATAAAATTCACAGAATACCCCAAGTGTCTGAGTTCTGATAGTAATTTTTCTCTTATCGGTTTCCATTTCTCAAGAAGACCTAACGCTTTAACATTTTCCATAATGAAAGCTTTAGGTTTGACTTTTGAGATGACCTTTACATAACTCCAAATCAATTGGCTTCTTTTGTCATTCACGTCCATCTTTCCTGCAACGGAAAAACCTTGACATGGAGGACCACCAATAACCATATCTACATTTTCTATTCCATCAAGTCTATCCATGACAGAATTTATGTCACCATTTACGATATGGTCTCCTATATTGGTTGAATACGACATGCAAGCTTCCTTCATCATATCGTTGGCAAATATGATATGTGCTCCTGCCATAATAGCACCAATATCTAAACCTCCCGCTCCAGAGAAAAGCGAGACAGTTTTAATCTTGTTGGTATTATTTCGTTCCTTTATTGTCATTGCCTTATGTCATTTATTAAATCTTTAGGACTGATTTCTAAAACTTTTGCTATTTCAACCAACTGTTCAAGTGATGGTTGAGTTTTATTTTGTACCCATCGACTTATTGTAATATCACTTTTGCCAGTTTTTTCAGCAAGCCAACGGTTTGTTTTATTCCGCTCAGCCAAGGCTATTTTTATTCTGTTAATGTATTCCTTACACATAGTTCTACTCTTTTAGTGATACAAAGTTAGCAAAAATCGGCAAAAGATAATCATTATATGATAACTATTTTCCAAAAATGCCCCAATTTAGACATTTTCAATGTTACTATATGCTGTATCAGCATTTCAAGAATCCGCTTTTGGTGTCTTGTATCATAATGGGAACACTGATACTATAATCTTACCAAATCATATTGTGTATCAAGAAGTAAACACCTTTATTGGACTATCTTGCTAAGATTACACATACTTACAAAATGTCATAAGGTGCAGGAGCGCCATTCTTCAGCTTTTGCTCCATGTCTTCTTTATCAAGCATGAAACAACGACAACTTTTTGCCCTTGATGTATCCAAAGTTTCATATTGAGGTATTTGCAAATGTTTATAAAGACGGCATATCTTGCCCAATCCATTATAGCTATCAACATAATTTCTACATACGCAACAATTGAGGATGCCATACTTTTGAAAGCCCACATATTTTGCATAGTCGTATATTTCGAATGAAACTGGAGTGTGAAAACGCATTTCAAAAAGAGAATGTGGAGAAGACTTCCTCGCCTCTTTACAATTTCCACCATCTTGATAACAGCGAGTTTTCCCAGACTGGTACAAAACATATCTTACAAACTCTATGTTACTATTTATTGCATGGTTGTTATAGTCTTCCATTTTGAAGCCATAAAAATTAATTTTTGATGGTTCTTGTTCTGAATACATATTGAATGACATCTTTTCAATAAATCCATTTTTAATCAAGTTGGAAATGTCATCTTCATCCTCAATAAGAATCTCTATAATTTTATTACCGCTATGTAGTTTTGCTTCATCACTTGCATGAGTCACGCAAAATTCAATATAGATTGGCTCTCTTTCTGGATGTGTGGAAGAATATATCTTTAAGTCTGAACGTCTTCTGATATTGTCATAGCATATTTCTTGTTCGCAGGAATCATAATATTTTTTTAAATTGAAAAGCTTCTGTTGAATTGTTCGACATTCGTCATACCGTACATATACACATTGCTTAGATTTTGGGCAATATGATTTATACTCAAACCCCATTAAAAACTCTTCATTATCCAAAAAGGCATTACGAACTTTCTCTTTTGCAAGAAGGTGTAACATAGACTCATAAGCAAAATCGCATTCTGTTCCAGATTGGTGCGCAAAATGATGAATTCTTTTCAATCCTTGATTTTTAGCCATCAATGGTTCTTTACAGGCAGGACAAAAACATCCGCACTCATTACCAGTACGAACATCATCTACATTGACAAGCTGTCCTTTCGAACCCACTGCATATATTAGCATATGGGCTTCATGTTTTTGTTGCACCTTCTTCATTGTTGTTAATTTTTAAGTTCTACTAATTCTATTTTGTACCCCATCGCATTTGCTATTTTAGATAATAAGTCGATACCAACGGACTGCTTTCCTTGTTCTATTCTACACAAGTTTGCGGCATCAATCCCTGTAAGCAAAGAAAGAGTCTTAGCCTCTAAATGTTTTTCTTCCCTAATTTCTTTTATACGTTTACCAATTCTTATACGTTCGTCATTTTTAGAAGTACCTACCCCCAATGGCATTTCCAATGAATTTTGAACAAACCACAAAGTAAATATACCAAACAAATCATCTTTAGGAGATAAGTCTGGTTTTTCTTGTTGTAATAATTGTATTGCTTTTAAATAGTATTCCTGGGCTTGCAATGGGAAAGTACTATTAAACAACAATGTGGTTGTTTCACCAGTCGAGTGTTGTAATTTTATCTCACACTGATTACTACCTTTCGTTTCAAAAATAATATCTTCAATCATATTTTTGCCATATAAATTTATGTTTTTTGCAAAGGTACAACAATTTTCTGAATTGGTATATATAACAATTATACAATTGGCATATATAACAATTATTATATTTTGAACAGTAGCGCTATTTGTTTCTCTCTAATATTTCAAAAATAGGGAAGAGAAAAATGCAGACGTGAAAGATTACGAGAGAACGAACAACATCCATAACATTTTACATTTTCAAGACATTTCACCACAGCACTTGAAATCGAGTCACTCGTTTATAAAAATGTTAATCAAATTTTAATTTTGTGTTAACAAGTTTTTGTCGCTAAATTCCACTTTTGAAGCCTTTTCAATGTCCTTGAACACACCCTCTTTTAGTACATTCAAACTCACCATAAAAATATGTTTTTTGGAACATTTTGGGAACATCATACTTGCCTTTATATCTATCATATATTGATTATCAAGTACTTAAACACAATCTTGTGTTATTCGGAGGATATTAATGCGTTTATGTCTCCTTAATTAACAATCATAAGAACTTGCTTTGTCAAATTTCAAACAAAGTAAGTTCTTATACTTATTATTCAAATCTATAGCGATAAGCCTCTTGGCTTTTTTCTTATAACCGCACCCAATCCCACTTTTTGTGTTCCATCCCAATTTGTAAGTTGGTCAGCACACCCATTGGAGCCACCGAGTGAAACGTATGTGTCTGCACTACATGACATGTGGTCAACAAAAGCGAGAAAGTTGTCAATGGCGTTGTCTGTGAATTGAACTTCATTCGTGGCGAAGAGTTTTGTCCAACTGGTGACACATTCTTGCTTGAAGTCTGTAAAACCATGCCAGGACATATCAGACAAGAACCTCTTTGCTGCCGAATCTATACAGACTGTAGAGTCCAATCCAATATTATGCTTTACAGCAGATGCCATAATGCCATAGTATATGGAAGCCGATTCTTTCTCGTTGAAGTTGACTCTGTCTGTTTTTGCAAAGGATGATAAAGCTTCATGTCCCTCATGGATGAACTTGTCAAGCACTCCTATGTATCTGTTTTGCCGAGCCATGCTTTCACGTTTGGCTT
>ERZ857629.1162-NODE-1162-length-30655-cov-11.110065_pt1 | contig 30655 bp, 7 predicted proteins | sample MGYA00519700_ERZ857629 | MGnify/ENA primary metagenome ERZ857629 (study PRJEB31778, sample SAMEA3449351) | human gut metagenome | biome: human gut; feature: human-associated habitat; material: faeces | place: United Kingdom | collected 2010/2012 ... | reverse complement strand
CGGCACGACCGGCACGACCGGCGGCGGAACCTCCGGCGAAGCCCCCGCCTCCGGCGGCGCGACCTTCATCGATGTGCCCGCGAACCACTGGGCCTATGCCAGCATCGAGCGCGCGGTGCAGCTCGGCTACGTCACGGGCGTGGGCGGCGGCAGGTTCGAGCCTTCCCGCCAGCTGACGCGCGCGGAATTCGTCACCATGCTCTACCGCCTTGCGGGCAAGCCCGCCTCCACCGCCGCGCTCTCGTTCAGCGATGTTGCCGCCGGCGCGTGGTACGCCGACGCGGTGCGCTGGGCGGCGGAAAACGGCTATGTCAACGGCACGGGCGAGGGCACGTTCAGCCCCAACGGGAAGATCACCCGTCAGGAGGTCGTGACCATCCTGTTCCGCTACAGCGGCGGGCAGAGCGGTCAGGAGGTGCTGCTCTACTCCGTTTACGACGGGCAGCTGGCCGACAGCGGCTCCATTGCCCCGTGGGCTAAGAGCGCGATGTACTGGGCCATTTACAACGGCGTCATCACCGGTACGAGCGAAACGACCGTCAGCCCCGCGGCGACGGCCACCCGCGCGGAGGTCGCGGCGATCTTCGTGCGCTACGCAAAGTGAGCAAATACAAATCTATATAAAACTATGAGGAGGAAGAACATGAAGAAGCTATTGCGGTCGCTTTTGCTGGCGGCGGTGCTGACCACGGTGCTGTGCGTGGGCGCGCTGGCGGCGGACGGCGATCCGACGGTGGACGGCATCTACAACGTGAACGTGGAAGCCGCTGACACGCTCACGCCGCAGGACGCGAGCGGCACGGCAGTCTCCGCCACAAACGAGGGCGGCGCCTACAGCGCCTTCTACAAGGGTGCGGTCAAGCTCAGCGTGGATGTCAGTGACCTTCAAAACGGCGAGCAGTATCTGCTGCTGATCGTCAAGAACGGCACGAACGGCGCGCTGACGGGCGACAGCATCTACTACATCGCGCAGGCGGCGGCGACGGACAGCAAGGTGGCGTTCACCGCCTATCCGAAGACGATGAGCTCCGGCTCGTACACGGTCTATCTGACCGGCGGCGGCCGCACGATCTCGTCCGGCGCCAAGGTCGGCTCGTTCGATTACTATCAGGCCTACACGCTGGGGGATGTGAACGAAGATGGGACAATCGATTCGGTCGATGCACTGAAGATTTTGCAGAACTGGGTTGGAAAGATTGACTTGAAAAGCAATCAGAAGTTGGCAGCTGATGTAAATAAGGATAACGCCATTGACTCAGTTGATGCGTTGAAGATTTTGCAGCTTTGGATCGGCAAGATCAGCAGTTTTAATTGATAGTTGTTGATAAGGAGAAAAGATAATGAAAAATCGTTTGATAGCGCTTCTCCTGACGCTCGTGATGTTGATGTCGATGGTAGTTGTTCCTGCGTCGGCTGAAAATGAAGAGAACGGACTTTCATTTAGCATCATTAGCTTTACGGAAAATGGAGCAGGAATTACTGAGGGAAATGAACTGAGTTCCATTGAGAAAGGTCAGGCGTTTGCACTCAAGATTTTGCTTAAAAACACCACATCTGAGCCCTACGTGGTTGGTGCATACCAGCTGCTTGTTCAGTACAACGATAAGGCAGTAGAGGTGCATACCTTTAAAAACGGAAGAAATACGGTCGGTCCTGCTGTGAAGGGCGATTTGGTGGCACCTCAAGGCAATGATATCGGCAACGGCGTTTTTAAGATTACCGGTGCAGATGGTAACGGTATGTCCATTGACGCTAAAGGCGATGAGTTCGACTATGCAACGGTTGCCTACATAATGTTCGAGGCAAAAGAGGATGTTGAAACGTGCGATCTTCTGTTTGCCCTCGCAGATGGCGATAACAAAATCACCGTAACAAGAGAGTCCGATCCCAGCAAGGACTTTGCTATGCCTGGTGTGAGCTTTGGGGAGGTTAAGACTACCGTTAGAGTTAACGGCATCGCTCCCGTGCTGAGCAAGGTGACCGTGAGCACCGATAAGGCGGGCAATGAGGTTATCCTCAGCTCCGATAAGGTCGACGGTGCGCAGGACTATACGGTCACGGTCAACGGCACAACCGTCACTCCGTATACTACCTATTATGCGCACGCCTATTCCGCCATGGGTACGGACATGACCGGCTCCGTGGATTGGAAGATCGGCTCCGGAGTCGGCTTTGCCGGCACGACCTTTGCCAATGGCGTGATCGTGGTTACTCCCAGAGCGGCGAATATCACGAACGCGCACATTTCTGCGACGCAAGCCGGTGCGGGCGAAAATGGTAAAGACCTTACCGTCTCCACTGATAAGACTTTCTCTGTCAGCCGCGAATCTCAGAGCACCATTACGAGCCTCTCGATTTCGTGTGACAATACGACTTTGACCGTCCCCACCGGCAGCGATCCCGCGACGGCGAAGTTCAGCGTCGACGCGAGAAACATCTATGACGAGAAAATTCCCTCTCCGAACTACTATTGGAGAATCACCAAGGATGGCACTCCTATCACCTCGGGTTCCGGCATCAGCCTGTATGCTTCTGACAACATGCTCAGGGTGACCCGTGACGCCTTGGCCAACATTGGTACGTACACGGTTCAGGCTTACTCCGGCAGAAGCTTTGACGCGGGCGTCAAATCCAACGAGATCACCGTGACCATCAAGCTTGCCGATCCCGAGGCCACCAAGCTTGAGATCAACGCGAACGACGACAACACAAAGTTTGCCGTCCCCACGGCGAATTCGAACGGCGATCCGACTACGCAACCCTACGATCTGCCCGCCGTTACAGTCAAGGATCAGTACGGCAATGTAATGACCAACGCAAATGTTAATTGGACGCTTGAGAACGCGCCCAGCGGCGTTTCCATCAATGGCAATAAGCTGATCGTCAACAGCAGCGCCGCACAGAATGCGTTTGAGACCGCCGCCGCCGCGGGTGGTAATTCCACGCTGAAATTCAACGCCACTGCTTTCTGCGGCAGCAGCCTGGCGGAGAGCAAGGACGCGTGGGGTCAGGTGCAGCTCACCCTCACGCGCGAAGCGCGCACGGCGACAAGCGTGACTGTCAGCGGCGGCCCGACGGAGGCGCTTCTGCTTCCCGTAGGCAGCGAAGAAACCCGCGCTGAGCCGTTCACCGTGGTCGTCAAGAACCAGTATGGTCAGGAGATGGAAGGCCAGACTGTCACGTGGAGCATCACGAAGAAAGGCACCGAGTCCGCCACCGGCGTGAGCGTTGAGAACGGCATCGTCACCGTGACGAACGAGGCGAAGGGCGATGTTCCCTCCACGGCTCCGGTCGAGTACACCGTCACCGCAACGGTCGACGGCAAGAGCGCCACCACGACGATCAAGATCAAGCGCGCGGAGCCTGTGGCAACGAGCATCACCGTTGCGCGGAAGGGCGCTGGCGCTGAAGATACTCTGCTGATCCCCGGTCTTGATTCTACTGAGGCCACCAGACGTATGGAATTCGTCGCCACGGTCACGGATCAGTACGGCGCGGAGATCCAGAACCCCAGCATCAACTGGAGCATTGCTCCGGCCGATGTCGACGGCGTGACCATCGATCCCACCACCGGCGTCGTGAGCGTGACCATCGACGCCGCCAAGAGGATCTATACTGCTATGACGACGCCCTTTACCGTCACCGCGGCGGTCAACGGCACCGAGCTCAAAGACTCGACGCAGACGCTCAACGTCAAGCGTGAAGACATCAGAATCGTCGGCTTCCACCTGTATGACCACACGGGTATCGCCAGCAACGACGAACACGGCAGACTGCTCGACACCGGCAGCTCTGTTATCATCTCCAACGGCGAGAATGTTCTGTTTGATATCCTCCCCCACACCCAGTATGGCGATGATATGACGTGGTCCACCATCTGGCAGGTCGAAATCTTCGCGCCGGACGGCAGTCAGGCTATTTCCCCTGATACGGGCAAAGCGACAACGAAATCAGAAGACTCGGTCGGCTACCGCACCGAGCTGCCCATTACCAGTGCTGTCAAGGACGGCACGTACCGTATCGTTATCACCGAGACGAATCCGGCGGGCGCGACGCCTATCAAGTCCGAATACAGCATCAACCTTATGCGCAAGCAGGACGCCGGCCTGACGATCAGCGGCGGCGATGACGCCACCAGCAAGACGGTCACCTACGGCGAGACCTTCACGCTGACTGCCACCGCGGCAAACCACGGCACGACCGGCGGCACGTGGGGAGTAAGCGGGATCGATCCCAATATCCTTGAAATGGCCGGAGCCGGACATAACGGCAACCAGTTAACGCTGAAGGCGCGCAAGGTCGGTAAGACGACGTTCACTCTGACCTATGAGGACGACGATTACTACGGCTCGGTGACCTACACCGTCACCGTCAGCCCGAAGGAAGTCACGGCAGTTCTTGTCAACGGCGTTAAGGTCAGCAAGGTCTACGACGGCACTACCGATGTCGGCAGCATCGTTCTCCCCGACAATATCTCCGCACCGGTGCAGCTGACGGGTGTGATCGGTACCGATGAACTGACCGTTAGCCACACGCTGGCGGGCACATACGGCACCAAGGACGTCCACACGGGCGCAACAAACGAGTTTTCTCTCATGCTCATGCTGAGCGGTGACGCCGCCGGCAACTACTGTCTCAAGAACAGCAGCGTCGCGATCCCCTCTGAGATCACGCCCAAGCCGGTTAGTATCAGCAGGCTGACGTTCGCATCGCGCCAGTTTGACATGAATGACTCCAGCGCCGAGATCGACACGCTGACGTTTGACGGCGTTGTGTCCGGCGAAAAAACGCTGGCATATGAGACCGGCTCGATCCGCGTAGCCAACAACAATGTCGGCACTCAGTCCGTCGAAGCGTTTACCGTGACGCTGAAGAACGGCAACTATTGCTGGACGGCTGACGTAGTCGGAAGCACGCTCACCATTCCCGCTGGCACATACAGCGTTGTGATCACCAAGGCTCCTTACAGCGACAAGACCGCCGAGACCGGCGCCAAGTTCGGCAACAGCGCCAGCTTCCCGCTCAAGAGTGATCTGTTCCCCGCGGGCGCGAATGTCCAGTCGATCACGGTCACGGCTTCCACAGGCAGCATCTTCGACGGCACGCCGTCTGTGACCGGCACTACTACCCTGAACTACAAGATCAAGGCTGATGCAACGCCTGACCAGATGGGCACGATCACGCTTGCGGTCGAGAGCCAGAACTACAATAACTACAACATCACGATCACCGTCACGGTGCTCGACAAGACCCCGCAGACCATCGAGGCGGAGAACGTCACCATGATCTATGGCGACACCGCGAGCGGCTATGTGACAAATCTCAGCTCGCTCAAGGGCGCTGTGAGCTACACCCTATCCAATGGCAGATATGATGTGATCAGCGTTGACAGCAGCACCGGCAGGATCACGGCGCTCAAGCCCGGCGAGGCACTCATTTCTATCTATGCCGCGGGCGACGAGAACACCAAGGACGCCAATAAGGTCATCACTGTTACGGTCACCAAGCGTCCGCTGACGGTCACGGCGAATAACATCAGCACTTACGTCGGCGACAAGCAGCCCACGCTGACCTACAGGTTCGACGGCCTTGTGAACAACGACAATGTCGGCACGTGGGAGCTGACGCTCAGCATCCCCGCCAATGTCAAGGATCCGATGAAGACCGCTGGTGAATACCCGATCATCTTCGGCGTCCACACCGACGGTACTGACGAGAGCAAGTACGACATTACGCTCGTCCCCGGCAAGCTGACCGTCACCAATTACACGATCATCGACTCGACCCCCTTGGGCAGCGATATCACCGTTATCCCCGCGCCGGGCGGCACGACCAGGATCTCTACCCCCAAGGCCGTTGGCGGCGCGACCGTGACGATCACCGTCACGCCGGACAAGGACAAGGAGCTCAAGTCCCTTGAGGTCATCGACGAGAACGGCAGCCGTCTCCCGCTGACTGACCTCGGCAACGGCAGGTTCAGCTTCGTGATGCCCGCCGGCAAGGTCTCCGTGAGCGCCGTCTACGGCGACGTGAACGATTACGTCAACCCCTATCTCGACGTGAACGAGAGCGACTGGTACTACGAGGCGGTCAAGTATGTGACCGTGAACGGTCTGATGAACGGCACGGGCGCGAGCCGCTTTGAGCCGAACCTCGCCACCTCCCGCGCGATGATCTGGACGATCCTCGCCCGCATGAGCGGCGTGGACACCACCGGCGGCAGCGTCTGGTACGCGGCGGCCCAGCAGTGGGCGATCGCCACTGGCGTGTCCGACGGCACCAACCCCAACGGCACCATCACGCGCGAGCAGCTAGCCGCCATGCTCTACCGCTACGCGGTGAGCAAGGGCATGGTCACCGCCCCTGTGACGGCTGATCTGAGCATCTACAGCGACGCGGCCAGCGTCAGCGCCTACGCCGTCGAGGCGATGCAGTGGGCAGTCGGCACCGGTCTGATCAACGGCATGGACGGCAAGCTGAACCCGCAGGGCAGCGCCACGCGCGCACAGGTCGCAACGATGCTGATGCGCTTTGCGCAGCTGAGCAAGTAACGGCATATCCCCGACAGGCTGAGCGTCTTTCTCGCCTCAGAAGGGCGCACAGAAGCAGCAATACAACATTCGGAAAGGGCACCGCAGAGGCATCTGTGGTGCCCTTTTTCACTGATTTTGCAAGACAGATGGGAGAAGAGAGGATCATGAAGCTTCGCAGATCACGGCGTTTTTTATCGCTGCTGCTGGCAGCGGCCATGGCGCTGAGCACCTTTGCCCTTGCGCTGGAGGAGAACGACGGCACGCCGGACGCACCGGCGCAGGAGGACCTGATCAGCACTGAAACGGACGAGCCGGAAACGGCTCCCGCGTCCATAGATACGCCGGAAGCACTGCTTCCGACAGCGCTGGAGACGGCAAAAGCCGCATATGAGAGCCGCAGCCGCGACGGCGCCGCCGACGGGCGCCTCACCCTGCCCGAAAAGGGCACCTACCTCGAGGGCGAGCTGCTCGTCAAGCTGGAGCGCCGTCCAACGCTGTATTCGGCGGACGATCCGATCGCCGCGTATGCGGCGGAGGTCGACTACCTCTTTTCCGTGGACAGCGACAGCGGCAGCGGCATAGCCTTCTTTTCCAGCGAGCCGCAGGCGGACTGGTTCCGCCTGACGCTGCGCGAGGACGTGGACATGCTGGAAGCGTGGACGGCGCTGGCGCGGGATGCGTCGGTCGCCGCCGTGCAGCCGAACTACATTTATCAGGGACAGTCCGTGACGGGCGGCAGCCTGCGCGAAGACCCGCTCCGCTATACGCAGACATGGCTGGAGCGCATCCACGCACCGGAGGCATGGGAAGCGCTGAACGGCGCGCAGCCGGGCGAGAACGTCGTTGTAGCGGTGGTCGACAGCGGCGTGCAGCCCGATCATCCCGACCTCATGGGGCAGCTTTTGCAGGGCTATGACTTTGTCGACAAAGACAACGATCCCGCCGATGAGGTCGGACACGGCACGCATGTGGCGGGCATCATCGCCGCGGCGCGGAATGACATCGGCGTGCGCGGCGTGGCCTACGGCGCAAAGCTCCTGCCCGTGCGTGTGCTGGATGGCACCAACCGCGGCAGCAGTCTGAATATCGCCAACGGCATCCTGTGGGCGGCGGGGCTTACGCCCGTCGACGAGGACGGAAACCCGCTGACGGACGTACCCGCGAACGAGAACAGGGCGAACGTCATCAATCTCAGCCTTGGCGGCTCTTTTTATGACCAGATGGAAGACGACGCGATCCGTCAGGCACGCGAAGCGGGCTGTCTCGTCGTTGCGGCGGCGGGCAATGACAGCGTGTCCACCGGCAGCGTGCCGCAGCCGAACGGCTCCTACACCTGCAGCGTCACGTATTCTCCCGCGAATCTCGACGGCGTGCTGACGGTCATGGCGGCCAATCCCGACGGCGGGCTTGCCGGCTTTTCAAATTACGACAGTGACCCCGGCTCCGGCGTCGAGTATGAGATCCTCGCCCACGGCGCGGATATCCTGAGCACAGGCATTGACAGCAGCTATATCCTTATGAGCGGCACGTCGATGGCGGCGCCCGTTGTATCCGGCGCGGCGGCGGTGCTGATGGGTCTGGGCTGCAACGCGGACAGCGCGTTCCAGATCATCTCCTCCTGCCAGAAAACGCAGGTGGAGAAGAACGGCGTCCCCTATGATTATCCCGCGCTCGACCTTGCGGCGTGCGTGGAGACGGCGCGTGAATCCCAAAACACATATCACACCGCGCCGAACGTCTCCGGCAATCTCAGCATGCTCACTTCGCTGCCCAATCTCACCTTCAACGATGCGGCCGGAGAAGTCGATCTCAGCGGGCTGGACACCCCGTACCGCGTCTACTATCGCAGCGGAGAGCTCCTGTCTGCACTGTATCTCGGCGTCAGGAACATCGGCGGCGCGGGACAGATCCTTGTCAGCGGTACGGTCGGCGGCACGGAGGTCTATGAGGAAGCATTCATCGTGCTGGGCGGCAGCATGGATATCCCGCTATCTCTGGAAGGAACGCCTGCCGTCGCCGACGGCAGGGTGTATTACGAGCTGACGGTCAGCACGCTGGAGGACAACGGAACGCCCGCCGCCATCAGCGGCTCCTTCTCCGCCTATGAGCTGCGCACGCCGGATGAAAGCGGCGCGCTTGTATTCAACGCAGGCAGCTACAGTTATTATTGCCTGTCGAACGGTCTTACCGAAGCGACGCTCAACGGCAGCAGCCAGATGGGCGTTGTATGGGTCATGGATGCGGACATCGGCGTATTCGCCGATCAGACGCTGAACATCTATCCCGCGCAGGGCGACTTCAACGTGCTGGTCTATCAAGGGGCGGGCTGCTCTCTCCAGATGCTTTCCAAGGAAATCGACGGTGCTACCCATTGGAGCACTGCAAACCTACTGGGGCTCGAGCTGCAGGCGGCCGACGCATTCAAAATTCTGGGCGTTGGCAGCATGAATCTTCGGTACTGCTCGATCATCGATCCATATATTGAGTGGGCAGATTCCATCAAGAACTGCGAGTTTCAGAACATCGCTTTCAGTAAACCGGCAATATCCGCGTACACCGTCGATGGGTGCGGCTTCTATTGGTTATACAATCTGAAAATGGACTGTTCCTACTTCAGCCGCAATCTGGTCACCAATTGCATCAATACAGCGCTGACGGTGGAAAGAGAGGCGTGGCACAACACCTTCATTGAAAACTATGTCGACAGCGAGGACGCGCCGGGTATACTGACGGTCTATGCACCGAACTATCAGGTAAGCGAAGCGGATGACCGATCGATCGTCTGCGGCTTCCACCGCAGCAGTGTCATCGGCCCGATGCAAATGCTGAACAAGGACAGCGGCGCGCCGGCGCTCGTTTACGAGGTATACTATCAGCCTGCCGATGTACAGCATATCGCCGATTCCCTCACCTGCGCGGAGGGTTCTGCGGTGAGCACATCTATCGACGATCTTGCCCAATGGGGCTTTGCCGGCGACAGTCCTGCGTTCATCACGGGCGTTGAGGGACGGTATGCAAACGAGCTTGCTCCCGACGGCACAGTCGCCTACTATGAAGCAAGGATACACTTCAGCACCCCTGTTACCGGCGCGCCCCGCCCCGTGTCATACTCCGACGCTTGCTCCGACGGCGCGGCAGTCGAGCTGTCCGAGGACGGCTCTCTGGCAACGCTCCGCGGCTCCTCCTACTTCTGGGGAACTAATATGGAGCACTACTTCACCGTGGAGGATATATACACACGAAGCTCCGGCGAAGACCACTTCGACTGCACCGCACTCTGGGGACAGTCTGCCGGCCGCTTCCCCATCGGCTTCGACTACAGGGAGGATGACCTCGGCCTGTCGATCAGCAGCATCAGCCCCTCGGACAACGGAAGCTGCACGATCGAATGGACACAGAGCAGCGGCGGCACGCTGACGATCCTGCGCAGCGTGAATGACGGGCCGTATGAGTCTATCGCGGAGTTCCCTGTGGCCAGCAGCGATGAAAGCGGCAGCTATCTCGATACCGACAGCTTCCCCGGCAACACGGTGCTGCATTATCAGCTGCGGCTGACCAACGAAGCAGCAAGAACGGAGCAGCACAAGACCGGCACCATCCTGATCTCCGCGCCCGAGCAGGAGAAAAAGCTCCTGCTGAATGAGATGACGGACGGCTCGATCAGCGTATCGTTCAGCGATAAAACGATCGCAAGCAACATGGTCTTCATCTTCCCCGGCGTAACGGCAGAGGCCGTGCTGTTCGGCGACGGTGTGAAGGATTCCGGCCTGATCTTCAGCGCGGTGCAGGAGGACGACGGCCTGAAGATCGTCCTCGGCGTGGACAGTGCCGCGATCCTGCCGGAAAATACGCCGCTGTTTACGCTGGTATCGCCGAAGGGCGACCTCCGCAGCGTGGAGATGGCGACGGAGGACGGCGCGGTCCGGTGGCAGATCGAATACTCCAGCGCCGTCACGGTCGAGGGCATCGGCAGCTACCTTCTCCTTGAGGACGGGACGCTCAGTCTCCGCTGCGACGACGGCATGACCGGCACGGCATATCTCGCGCGCTACGATGCGCAGAGCGGGCAGCTCCTGGCGCTGACCGCTCTGGACGCTGGCACGCACAATATCGCCGCGCAAAGCGGCGCGGCGCTCAAGGTCTTTTTCCTTAACGCGGCGCATGAGCCGATAGCAAACGCCATCACACTTGAAAACGCTTGACCCCTGCGAATTGATTTTCAGGAGGAAGAATGATGACAAAGAGAATTTTATCCCTGCTGTTGGCGCTGTGCATGGCGCTGACGCTCGTCCCCGCCGCCAGCGCGGGGGAAGAAAACGGGCAGCTGTACTACACCTATGGGGCGGATGCGGTCGTGGATGATCTGAAAAGCGAGGCGATCCTAACCCGAATCGATTCCGGTTCTTCATACTGCAACTTCTACTATCTGAATGCTGAGGGCTCGCCTGTCGAGGTCACGAACGATCTCACCTTTGAGCCAGACGATCCGGCAAATCAGGATGCCGTCAAACTCGACTATGTGCAGAACAGCGAGCTGGACGGCGGCCAGTGGATCCTTTGGTACCATGGCGTCTGCTCCGGTGCTCTGGTATACACCGCTGGGGACGGCACGTGCTACCGCCTTGCAATTGCAGTCACGATCCCCGAGCAAGGCTTTGCAACGGAGCCGGAACTAACAGAGGAGACCTATCTTCGCGGCGGGTCGGACGGAGGCTTCACAGTAGGAACACCGTTCTACTATGTGTTCCCCGAGGGTACGGTGGTTGAAGCGGTCGATGCCACAGCCACGGCAAACGGGGCATCATTTGCGGCAGCGGCAAAGATCCTTGATGGCAAAGCAAACGTCTGTCAGATCACCATCGGAGCACTTGACACCGATGCCCAGGGCGTGGACCTGCGCGTGACGTTCAGGCTTTCAGACGGCTCATCAAACGAACGCTGCATTTATCTGCGCGATCTCACGCCGGCTTTTGGCTTCCGCTATGCTTACGGCGACGGTAACTTTTCCGAGGCACTTTTCAAGGCCATGCCTCAGGATTTCGGTCAGGGCAGCCGGGTGGCCTTTTTCTACGGCACGCAGAAGCTTGACGTAACCGACGTCAAATACATAGCGAACGAGGGATATGCAACATCCACGGTGACGGCCAGTATGGAGGACGACTGGTGGGTACTATTCCTCGAAGGCTTTGGCAGCGGCAGGCTCATATGCACCACGGCAAACGGCGAAACCTACGAACTGCCGGTGGAGTTCCTTTTGCCGAATCACGGCTTTGCGACGGAGCCGGAACTAACAGAGGAGACCTATCTTCGCAGCGGGTCGGGCGAAGGCTTCACGATAGGGATGCCGTTCTACTATGTGTTCCCCGAGGGTACAGAAATCGAAACGGCCGATCCCAGAATAGATGAATCGATAGCGGCGGTAACAGCAGATATCCTTGACAGGAAAAACGTCTGCCGGATCACCGTCGCGGAATTCGATGATACCCATACGGGGCTCAACCTGAACATCAACTTTACCCTGTCAGACGGCACGACTCCGTATGCTCACATTTTCCTCCTGAATTTTTCACCGTTTTTCGGCTTCCGCTCATATTACGAATACAGCGGCGAGTATTCCGATTACCTTAGCAACAACTTCCGTATGGAGTGCGGAGGCTGCATTCAGGTCGGCTTTTTCTATGAGAGCCGAAACACATCTGATCCGTCGCCGCTCGATGTGACGGAGGTAACGTACACGCCGATCGACGGGCCGGCGGACGCTATAACGGCAGTCAAATGCGACGGCTATTGGGAGTTGTCCTTTGACCGCGTCGGCAGCGGCACGCTGACCTGTGTCACAGCAGGCGGCAAATCATACCAGATGACGGTAAGTTCCACCATGCCGACGTCAGGCTTCTTCTCGGAGCAAGTCTTTGCGGAAAGCACACTTCTCACGCAGTTTGAGTTTATTGAAAGCGCGCAGGCTCCCCTTTGGCTGATGGCGGAAAATGGCTTCACAAAGGCGGAAGCAGACCGTCTCAACTGGGCATATGTGGACGGTCAGGGACGGTATAACACGGACACTGCCACTTATATCAAAACCGAAGCCGTCCAGCGCGAGGACAGCAGCAGCGACGATCCCCGCTATGACATCAAGGTAACGGTGCTCAAGGTCAGGGGCCGCAGTATGACGCTGCGGGCGGACACAGGAAATTACCATTCAACTATCAGGCTCGTTGACAACAACAAGGTGATGATCCCGCTGGCAACGCCGGAGGAGCTGACATGGAACCATGAGCGGCCCGGCACGATGGGCTTCAAGGCCGTCAGCCCGTTCCAGGATCGGGCGCGCTGGAAGATCTATAAAGATGGAAACGACAGCGAGCCGGTAATGAGCATCACGCACAGATGGAACAGCCAGAGCATGGGAGAATACAAGTATTCCGACCACTTTGCGCAGGGCTACTGGTACGACGATGGCCGCGCAACGGCGGACCACAACATGGAAAGCGGCACCTACTACTTCACGGTGCAGGCGCTTGGCGACGGGGAAACGTATCTCAACAGCGAGATCGCAGAATCTGAGAAGTGGACATACGTGAAGCCCGACACGGCGCTGGCCGTGCCCACCAATCTGCGCTGGGACGGCAGAGTAGCCAAGTGGGATAATCCGAACAGTGCGGACGGCTCTTATGCCTATTGCGTGGAATTCTATTACAAAGTGGAGGAATACGGCGGGATCAATTATAGAAACGCCGGCGGTATCGAAAGCAGATTCGGCGCAGAGCCGGAAATGGAGCTGGAGAACTGGGCACTGGAGGAACACGGCAGCGGCGAGTACTATTTCCGCGTCCGCGTGCTGAGCGAGGACATTACAAAGGTCTGCAACAGCCCTTGGTCGGAGCTTAGCCCGGTGAAGAGCATCACGGACGTTGTTGGGAAGGCTAACACCGCTCTGGACGCTGCACTGGGCAAGTATCAGACCGGCGAGCTGACCGAGGATAAGAAGACGGCGCTGAAGAATGAGGTCGCCGCCGCGCAGGATGAGAACAAGTCGCTCGAGACCGCTATGGCGGCCGATCAGGGGCAGGAAAACGGCACCATTGCCAAGATAAAGGCATTGGAGGAGCTGGTCGGCGGCGCGGCGAAAGTCGCGGTCGCGGGGGATGCGCCGAAGGATCTCAGTGCTGAGAATATCAGCATCGTTGGTGCGAACCTCAATACGACCGTGAAGGAAACGGTCACGCTGAACATCGGCAGTGCAACTCCTGATACGTCCATCAGCAAAGAGCAGTATCTCAACACGATTCAGTTCTCCATGAAGCTGGACGGCGTGGCAGAGAATGAAGACGGGCATCAGGAGCTGGATGTTCCTGTGCAGATCACGCTGCCGGTGCCCGCAAGCATCAACCCGAGCTTCCTTGTGCTGCTGCATCACCGTCTGGACGGCACGTGGGAAGAGATCATGATGCCGAGAACTTTCACAAAGGACGGGCAGCTCTATGTGTCGTTCGTCATCACAAGCTTCAGCGACTTTGCAATGGCTGAGCAGCGTGAGCTTGGACTCAGGGAGGTCAATCAGGCAACCGGCAGGGCCTCCGTTGTCATCGATCAGAACACCGCACAGGTCGTCGTAGCCGTCTACAGCGCGCAAGGGCAGATGCTCGGCAGCGCAGTACATACGCCGACCGCAGATGAGGCAACATCCGGCCTCGTATGGCTGGATCTTCCAACAAAAGAGAGTGCAAGCACCATTAGAGCGTTCCTGCTGGACAAGGATGGCAAACCGCAGTGTGAGATAAACACCCTCCCGCTGCTCTGATATTGCCCGACAGCGGCGGTACAGACGCTCTCCTGACGCGCACCATACTGCAAAGGCTCCCGCTTCCATTCGGAAGCGGGAGCCTTTTCCCTTTTGTGGAATGCTTTTGTCTGCTTTCGGTAAGCTGCGCCGGCCGGATGTGCCGCGCAGCGCTGTTTGCCGCAGGATAACGCAGCAAGCCGGCCTGTCAGGGTTCTGTCCCGACAGACCGGCTCAACTGTTTCTTTCATCTGAAGAAGCGTCCGCTCACCGGTGCAGTCACTTGACCGCGATCTCGACCGGCACATCGAGCGGCGCGTACCCGCCGCTCAGGCGGAAAATGCTCACACGGGCGGCGCCCGTACAGCCGGAGACCTCCGCATTGATCGCATTGGGCGGCTGCTCGCTGAGATCGCATACCGTGAGCATCCTCCCGTCCGATGCGTATACCGCAGCCAGCAGCGTTCCTTCCGCGCTGGCCGCGTCAGAAAGCGCACCCTGCACGTGCAGCGTTCCTCCGGCATCCAGCTCCGCCGAAAGCACGGGGCCTGTTGCGGGGATCTCCTCCCGTGCCTTGAGAACCGCGTCGCAGACCGCGCAGACGCTCCCCTCGCTCAGCCCCGGCTTGTCGCAGCTCGCCGGAATACCGGGTACGCTCTGCGGCGTGTGCGCAAACGCCGGCTCCTCCACCTGCCGGCCATTGACCAGCAGCAGTACAGGCTCCAGGGATGCGCCGCCCGCGTCGATCACCGCGATCGGCCGTGCAAGATCGATCGCATCCGCCGAGGCCACGCTGACATAAAGCATATGCTCGTCCGCCACATAGTTCCAGTCGCCGTGAACACCCTTTGCCAGCGCAACGGTGACCTCCTCCGCGTCATCGCCCACACGATAGCGCAGATCAACGGCGGTGACCTCGCCCGCATGGCAAAGCGTCACGGACTGCGCGGTGTCTTCATCGGCGGCGGCTGGCGCGCAAAGCGCCAGCACCGCCGCAAATACCAAGATAAGGGCCTTGCGTTTCATCATTATCCTCGTTTCCAGCTGCCGTCCACATCGCCGAGCAGAATGCCGGTGAATTGAACGGTATTGCTGCCATCGTGCAATGTGAGCTCCTTCAACTGCGGGTCAAAGACCCACACCTTGCCTCCTGGGAAGGCCGTGATCTTCCGCACCGCCATTTGCAGGATCAGCGCGGCGTCCGCTTCATTCACCTGACCGTCCCCGTTTACGTCGGCGGCGAGCTTCTGGTGTGCGTCAAGCTCGATCTTTGCGACGCTCGCCTGCAGCACCAGCGATGCATCGTTGGCCGTGATGGCGCTCGGATCGCCCTGAAGCAGCTCGATGATCGCCGTCACGCTGTTCGTGGGAATGCCCGTCAGCGTGATGCTTCCGGTGCTGCCCGTCACGCCGGAAACGCCGCCCGCCTTGACCGTCGCGCCGGAAACGGGGCGCGCATCCTTGTAATACTGCACGTTTACCGTCAGGCTGTAGTTCGGCTTGACGATCGCCGTGCCGCTGATGGTCTGCGCAACGTCCGCGCCGTTGCACTGCACGTCATGCAGCGTGAATTCATACTGCTGATCGCTGCTCACCGCCGCAGGCGTGACCCTGACCGTCACCAGCGGCTCTCTGCCATTCACCGTCACGCTCTCCGTCGAAATACCACCGATCTTCAGCGTATTGCCGACGCGGTTGAATTGAATGCTGAACTGCTCAAAAGTCTCCGTCGGCTCAACCATGACCGCCTGAACGCCCATGCCGCCGAGATCCAGCTCCGCGTGGAATGACGTCATGCCGCCATTGACCGTAAAATACAGCGGAATATCATAAGCGATGCCGGAAACCATCTCCATGCGCGTCGGGATCTGCGCGATGCTTTCTTCATCGGTATAATAAAGCGTCGCGCGCGCAAGCTCTCTGCCGTTGCGGCTGAGCGTCACGTCGCAGCTGCCCGCGGGCATCGCGGGTGCGGTAAACGTGAGCTGTCCGTCGTCAACAAGCGTATACGCGGTCTCCTGCGTGCCGACCTTGAGCGTCATTCCCTCCGTGAAGCAGCCGCCGACCATCGTGACCGTCGCCCCGCCGGAAATGCTCACTTTGGCAGGCACCAGACCGCTGATAAACGGCGTGTCGTCCACGCTGATATGGTTGGGGATCTCCGCCGTGCCGCTGTAGGCGGCGTTCCGATCGCCGTCAAGCGCCACAATGTAGTACGCCACGCCCGCCGTCGTGACGGCGGAGGCGGGGATCGTCGCGGTGTAGCCGTTCTGGCTGGCATTCCTGACCATCTCGACCGCCCGGTACGCCGTCTCATTGGAAGCGCGGTAGTAGAGCGTGACCGATTCGACAGCGATGTTATCCGTCGCCTTGGCCGAGATCGCCACGGCGCTGCCGGAGTGCGCAGCCGTGACCGGCGTGTGCTGGAGCACGGGCATCACGTTGTCGAGCGGGCGGCCCTCGGCGATGTTGGACTTACTGCTCTCCTCGTTGCCCTCGGTGTTCACCACGGTGAAGTAGTAATAATAGGTCACGCCGGGCTGCACGTCGATATCGGTGTAGGCGGTATCGTTCACGATCGCGCCGTTGATCTTGGTGTACTTGCCGTCGCGGCTCGTGGAGCGGTAGATATTGTAGCCCGCGAGCGTCGCATAGTCGTTCTGCGCCCAGCTCAGCTCCACCTTGTTCGCACCGCCCCTGGCCTGCAGCAGCATCGCCGCCGCGCCGGTGGTGGAAACGTTCATGGCAAAGCGCAGGATATCGTTGCCGCAGACGAGCCAGTGGTCGTCCGCCGCGCGGCCGCCGGTGGTCTTGAAGTACTGCGTGCCCGCCGTCATCACGGGGGAGATCACGGTCGTGCCGACCCACTCGCGCGGGCTGACCCAATCGCCGTTGACGACGAAATCCGTATACGGCGCGGCGGGGCCGTAGGTCACGGACGGCTGGACGGTCCGGTCCATGTCGCGGTTGAACGCGACGGTCACCGTGTACTCGCCGCCCACGGAAACGCCCGTGACGGTGTTTCCGTCCTTATCCGTCACGCAAATGTCGGTGACAAACGGATAGATGGACGACAAATCGTTGTTTCTCGTCAGGATCGGCTGCTCTACGATGTCGCCAAGCGTACCGGCAAAGTCGTCCGCGTCCACGATCATCTTGTTGATGAGCATTGCATTCTCCGTGCCCCAGTAGTTGCCCGTCAGGTTGTAGCAGCGGTAGTTATTTCTGTAGCTCGGCGCGGTAAAGCGCGCCCAGGTCTCGGGATCGTTGTTGAGCACGGGGTTGAGGATGGCGCAGTTGGTCATAGCCGGCGCATAGTAGTCAAACAGCCACGCATCGGTATCAAAGGATTTCAGCGCCGCGCGGACGTCGTCCTCAGTCAGCGCTTCGCCTGTGGCTGTGTTCGCGGGGATCTCCAAGCCTACCGTATCAGAATACGGACTCGAATACGAGCGAAACTGCTTCCACCAGCCTGAAAGAAGACTGCTGTTTATCCACAGATACGCATATCCGTCGCCGTTGCTTCGCTCCAGCTTCTCCTTAGGAGAATAGCTCCCGCCGTCGTCCCATGCGTAATCGTCGCTCTCCGGCCGGTAGCGGTAACCCGTCCAGACACTGTAAATCAATCCCACATTTTCATTTTTTTCATCACGTTCTTCCTCTACCACGTCATGCATGAAGTCATAGACGAAGTCCTCTTCCTCTTCGCTGCCAAGGCACAGCAGCGTGCCGCCGCAGGCTTCCGCCATCGCTTTGGCAAGCTCGTACCTTATCACGGCATTATCTCCGCGATTTCCTATCGACAGGAAGACATAATACCTCCCCTCGTAGCAGCGGATCGGCGCGCTGTCGATCATCGCCGCGCAGCTGTATACGGGAACGGCGGTCGCACCGGTCAAGCCAGTTCCATAGCTTCCGGTATCGCTGCCGCCATTGCCGCGCAGAAACACCGTCCCCGTGGAGGTATATCTATAGTTGTGATAGATACTGCAATCATTAAAGCAGTTGTTCTCGGAAACATAGCCATAAACAATTCTCCCTTCACCACCAAACGGATATCTGAACCCATACAGCGTGGAGTTTGCAAGCTTCTCTACGTAAAAGCCATATTGAACATAATCATTCTCCGCTACCTTGCCGCTGCTCAGAAACCGATAGCGGGTACGCAGCTGATTCTGCGTCAGCCGGCAGTGATCCGCCAGATCGATCATATTCGCCTCATCGCTGCCAAGGTACGGGTTGATGATATCGCAGTACTGCAATGTTTCTACGCCCTTGCCGCTGATCTCCACCACATAGTCGGAAAAGCCGCGCCCCGGGAAGCAGGAGATGGGCTGCTCCTCCGTGCCGATCATGTTGAGCGTGCCGTCGTTGACAATAGCCGCCATGGTCTTGCCGCCGTAAGCGTCCTCATAATCGCTCGACCAGAACTGTATCTGCGTGCCCGGCTCCACGGTCAGCGTGACGCCCTCCGGGATATAGAGCGTGTTTTCGATGATCCAGTAGTACTTGTTGGTGAGCGTCGTATCCTCCGTCAGCGCGCGGCTGATCGCCCGCCCGTTCTGCACGGTGAAGGTATAGTCGTACACCGCCGTGTAGGAAGCGGTGTCCTGCTTGTTAAAGCCGTTGGTCGTTGTGGCCGTCAGGCGGATGCGGATCTCCGCGCCGTTCGGCGTGTCCGGCGCCAGCGTGAAGGTGATGGGGTTCGTGACGGACGTCAGATAGCTGTCGTCGCGCACATAGCCGTTGTCCGTGGCGGCAAACGTACCGGCGCTTGCCAGCGTGACGATGGACTTGTTGAACTTCACGTAGCGGTTCTCAACGCCCGCGTCGGATATCGCGTCCGCCGTCACGGTGATCTCACCCGTCTGCCCCCACTGGTTGCGCACGGCAAAGCCAAGGTCGATGATCTCGCCGGCGTCCATGATGCCGTCGCCGTCGTTGATCGTGTTGTCGTCCCGCTTGTTGTCCAGCGCGAACACCTCCTGGAAGCTGATGTTCGGCTCCGGCAGTCTGGTGCAGCTCTGATAGATATCCAGCTTGGCGTAGGTATGTAAGATGCCGAGCCTATCCACAAAGGATGTGGTGCGATTCGTCGCCGAGGCGAGCTGACCCATGATGAAGCGCGAGGAATAGACGTCCTTGTCGGAATAATGGCTGCGCACGATGGCGGCGGCCGCCGCCACGCACGGCGCGGACATCGACGTACCCGACCATGTTGCGTAGCGGTCGCCCGGCAGCGTGGAAAAGATGCTCACGCCCGGCGCCGTCAGCTCATATTCGCAGTTTTCGTTCTTCTTATAGTCCCAGTTGGAGAAGGACGCGAGCGCCCCGCTCTGATCCGTCGCCATCACGCCGAGGACGTAGGAATAGCCCGCGGGGTAAATGTCGGCCTTTCGGATGTATTCGGCGGGTGCGTCGGTCGTGGGGATGCCGTCGTTGCCTGCCGAGGCCACGAGCACGCAGTTGGGGAACGCCTTGGCCAGCGCCTGCTCCACAAGGTAGGACTTCTCCGTGCCGCCAAAGGACATATTGATCACGTCCGCGCCCATTGCATTCGCATAGTTGATGGCCTTGGCAATATCGCTCGAGGTGAACGTGCCGGTGGACTGACCGGCCTTGATGGCCATGATCTTCGCGCCCCACGCGAGGCCGACGCCGCCCTTGCCGTTGCTGCTCATGCCGATGATGCCCGCCACGTGCGTGCCGTGTCCGTTGTCGTCCATCGGGTCGCCCGCCTGCGCGCCGCTTGCGGTGACGTTTACGCCGTAAACGTCGTCGATATAGCCGTTGCCGTCATCGTCGATGCCATTGCCCGGGATCTCGCGCGAGTTGACCCACATATTTGCCGCAAGATCCTCGTGCGTGTAGTCCACGCCGGTATCAATGACCGCTACAACGGTGCCCGCGCCGGGGTTGATCTTCTCGCTCAGTTCGGTCGTCCACCAGAACTCATTCGTCCGTTTCAGCAGCTCGTTGATGACCCAGCTTTTGCCGACCTCGACCTCCTGCGGCACGCCGTAGCTGTCGGAATGGTAGATGTAGTCCAGCTCCGCGTCGGCCACGCCGCCCGTTTCCCTGAGCGCGGCCACTGCCGCCGCTTCGTCGCCGGCGCAGCTCGCGCGGTACCACACCGCCGCACCGCTCTCGCTCTCAACGCTCTCCGCGCCGCTAAGGATCGGCTCCCAGTCCGAAAGGCCGAGCGCGGCAAGATCCAGCAGTTCGGGCGTCACGCCCTCGCTGAGCGAGAAAAGCACCACGCCGGGCACAAATTCCGCGTCCGCGCTATCCGCTTCCGTTTCCTCCGGCTCCTCCGGCGAGCAGTCGGCGTTCGCCGGCGTGATGCTCACCGGCCCAAGCGAGGCGAGATATGCCTGCATATCCGCATCCGCCTGCGTCTGCTCATAAAGCGCCGGCTCATCATAGCCGCCGCCATCGTAGCCGTAGTCATAGCCGTAGTCGTACCCCTCCTCCGGCGGGAGATAGCCGTCCTCCTGCCAGACGCCGTCCCCGTCGGACGGCAGATTGTCCTCCATGGCGAATGCCATGGGCGCCGCGCTCACAAGCATTGTAAGCGCCAGCAGCCAGCTGAGCGATCTTTTCCAGAACATGACTTTTCCTCCTGAATTTTTCCGTGCAGATCCTTCGCCGCGCGAAATCTCTCATAGTATTGTATTATAGTCTCTTTTCTGGAAAAATCAACCGCCTTACCCGCTGGGTTTCTCCGTTTTCCGCGCATCCGCGTCATAGGCGGCGGGTGCGGAAAAAGAGCGGCGCTATTCCGCGCGCAAAGCGGCCTTCCCTTGCAGCCGGATCCGGAAACGCATGAAATGCCTTTCATGTCTCACCCCATACCGGAACTGATTTTAAGAACTATGCCCATAGATAAAGCGAGAACCCCCAGCCATTGCGGCTGGGGGTTCTTTTCCTATCGAGAATTGCGTTGTTTCTTTTACTTCCCTGCATACAGCTTCCAAAGGAAGGTCACGATCTGCGCTCTCGTGCAGGCATTGTCGGGGCCAAAGAGGCCGTTTCCGATGCCGCTGGTGATACCGTGGTCGGCAGCCCACTTCACAGCCTCTGCATAGTAGGCATCGGCCGCCACATCCATGAAAGCGGGAGTGCCATCAGCTGTCGCTTCGGCCGCACGGAAGAGGAAGGTCACGCTCTGCGCTCTCGTGCAGGTCGCGTTCGGGCTGAACCCGCCGCCGGTACCGGTGGTGATCCCGTTTTCGACCGCCCAGGCGACCGCCTTTACATAGTAGCTGTCTGCCGGAACATCCGAGAAGCTGCTCATGATCCTCGGCCCAGGAGAGCCTGCCGCACGCCACAGGAACGTCACGATCTGCGCGCGCGTACAGGGCTGGTTGGTGCCGAACAGCCCTCCGCCGATGCCGCCGGTAATGCCGGCTTCCGCCGCCCACTTGACAGCCTCGTAATAGTAAGCATCGGTGCTCACATCGACAAACGGGCTGGTCTCGGCTTCCTTAGTGAAGCTCGCCTTGACCTCGACCTTGCCCGCGGGCATGACGAAGGTGTACTTGCCGTCGCCCTTGTCGGTGAGCGGAAGTTCGTTGCCGTCCTTGTCGGTGACGGTGAGGTCATCCAGCACATATCCCTCATCCGGCTCCACGGTGATGGTCACGGTGCTGCCCTTGGATGGGTACCTGGGAGCGACGGTGATCGAACCGTTGACCGTCTCGCCGGGGTTCACCGCCGGTTCCGTGGGCTGCACGGGATCGGCCAGGTCGACGAGGATCAGCACGCCGTCCACATAGGTGAACTGATAATTCCCGCCTGCGTCGGCGTTGGAAGCCACGATCCTGGCGGCAGTGCCCGCCTTGCGCATATCGGGCGCCGCGGGGTCGTAGGCCAGCGTGGGGCCGGCAACCAGCGCGTCGCTGCCGAGCAGGCCCTCCACGGCATAATCCTTGCCCAGCACCGGGGCGCTCAGGTCAGGCGCGTCGCTGCCGGTATAAGCGCGCTTGTCCAGAACGGTGATGGTGACCTGCTTGGGATCGATCCGGAAGGTATATTCCTTCGCGGTGTCGGTGCCGTCGCTCCAACTGTAGTTGGCCGTGTCCTTCAGCGCTACGGCGACGGTGTGGCTGCCGGCGTTTTTCTGCACCTGGCCGGAGACGGTGTAAAGCTCGCTTTCCGCGATGAAATAGGTCTGGTCTGCACCGTTGTAGGTGAACGGGGAAGCATCCGCCGCGGGAACGTCGACCCCGACCCTGCCAATGGTCACGCTCACGCTCTGGGGCGCGGTGTCGTTGTGGTTGGCGTCACCCACGGCCTTATAGTAAACGGTGTAGGCTCCGGCGTCTTTGCCGGTGGGGATGGCGGCCGAATAGCCACCGTTCTCCGTCAGGCTGTAGTGCATCTCGCCGCCGCTGGCGGCGCCCGCCGTGACCAGTTCCTGCTCCGTGCCGTTATAGGTCAGCGCATTGGCTGTGGGGGCGGCGGTGACGCTGGAAGCGGCCTTGGTGATCTCAAAGGTGGTGCTGCCGGAGACGACGTAGTTGCCGCCGTCGACATCCGTGATGGTCACCCTGGCCGTGCCGGCATTGGTGTTGCTGCCGAAGGAGACGCTATATTCGCCCGCGGGGATCACGGTCGCGCCGTCCTTGACGGTGACGGCGGGCGTGACCGCTTCGCCGGTATAGGTAAGGTCACCGTTCAGCGTGATGATCGGGTCTGTCACGGTTTTGGGGTCGATGGTGATGGTGAAGGTGCCGGAGGCCGGCTCATGGTTTCCGTTGGGATCCGTCACGAGGAAATAAACCGTGTAGCTGCCCGCATCGGTGAAGGCGGGTACAGTGTCCGTATAGGGGCTGGGCTCCGCCGCGGCGTAGGTAAACACTGGGATCGTGGTTTTGTCTGCGGGGTTCACGTAGCGATCCACATCTGCGACCTGCGGCGTGCCGTCGTAGGTCAGGGTAAGGTACTGTTCAACGTTGGCGCTCATCGTCGCCTTGCGCACCTCGACCGTCACCTTGCCGGTGGTCGCGGCGTACCTGTAGGCGTCGTCGCCCGACGGGGTGAATTTCCACTCAGCCTCATAGCTGCCCGCAGCAGGCTTGTATAAGCTGTCTGTCCACACGAAATTGCCCTGAACGCCGTCCTGCATCGTGCCGGTGATGGTGCTGGCGCTCAGCGCCTGTCCGTAGGTGATGGCCGTCGCACTGACCGTGTCCGCAGCGGGCACGATCTTGTTCGCGGCGACAACGTTGACGGTCAGCGTGATGTCATTGCAGTTGGCGGTGGTGACCGTCACCTTGACCTCGCCGATCTTGCCTGTCGTGTTGACAGCATTTTTCAGAATGGGCAGGATCAGCTTGGTATCCTTGTCGACCTTTGCGCCACGGACAGCGTCGTAGTAACCGTCAACCGTCATGGCAACGACCGGCGTGCCGCTATAGGTGATATCGCCATACGCACAGCCGTCAGGCAGTACGGGCAGCGTCGGAAGATCGATCGCGTAGGTCTTATCCAGATCATTGACGACGGTCAGCGTCACGGGGCCCGCCGTGGGCGCGTCGGCCTTGAGGATGTCCGCCGCCGCGGCAGTAAAGGTCTGCGCGGCCGCGCCGTTTTCAAAGACGTAATTCTTATTGAGAAGCTCCACCGTGTACGTGACGGTCTTAGTGCCGCCCACGTTTGCGCTGTTGTAGCTTGCCGCAGTGATCCTGTAATCGCCTGCCGTCAGCGCGGCAGTCCCGCCGGCGGTCTCCCCGCTCCGGAAGCTGCCGGTGAACAGGCTGTCGGGTACCTCGGTCGTGCCGTCGTACGCTCTGGTCGCGGTGGCATCCAAATCCATCGCACCCAGCCTGTATGCCCGAACCGTCCACTCGGCGGACGTGCTGCCGACGTAGTTCGTGCCGTCACCGGTGACGCTCACGGTATAGGTGCCGACCCCATTGGCGGTATCGCCGGAAACAGTATAATATTGGCTGTCAACCGGATTGCCATAGAGCGTCACGGTAAACACCGGTACGCCGGTGCTGCCGTCAGGGTCAAAGACGGCTTCGTCGCTGCCGTTGGTAAACCTGATCTCCGCGTCGTCCAGCGTGGATAGGCCGATGGTCAGCTCGTAGCCGGTGACGGCGGCCTGCCACAGCTCCCTGCCGCTTTCGTCCGCAGCCGTCAGCACCATGAACAGGTCGTATTTGCCGCCGGCGGTCATGTCTTTGTAAGACTCAAACCCCGCCTCCTCGGAAGCGCGGTCATAGACATAGCCCGTTCCGGACAGCTTTATTTCCGCATCCGCGAGGGGGCTGCCGTCCCGCCGATACCATGCCGCGGTGATTTTTGCGGGCGCGTCCGTGCCGTCATTCAGCACCGCCGCGGGCGCGAAGGGCAGCAAGTTCCGTCCGAAGGGCATCACGCCCTGCTTTTCGCCGCCGATGTTGATCGGCGCCTTCCGCACCGTGACCGTGTTCCCGCTTGAGCCGAAGCCCCAAAGGGAAACATGCTGCCCCACCTCATTTATCAGGTAGCCGCCGTCCGGCAGCACATAGGCCAGAGGCACCTTGATGTCATAGCCCTTCAGGCCGCCGCCCTCCAGCGTTGCCCGCACCGTGTCGTCCTTGGGCACGGTGAGCATGCCGAGCCAGCCACTTTTCAGCGTCAGAGCGCTGTCTGTGGACAGAAGGAGATTGTCGATCTGCCCGTCCGCGTTGGTGCTGGTATCCTGAACGGTCAGGTCCATGCCGGTGACGGTGATCCGATAGGTGGGGTCAGCGCTGCCGCTGTCGTCGCCGGTGCCGTCGCCGACGTCGAGGAGCTTGCAGCCGTTGAGATCCAGCGTGTAAGTCTTGCCGGCACCGCCCGTCCAGTTCATCGCGCCGATGTTGTCGGCGCTGGCATACAGCGTCATCGTGCCGCCGCTTTCCAGCCATGCGGTCACGGCGCTATTGAGGTCGTTGTAGGCCGTGCCGTTCACCATAGCGGCGACGGTCTTATTGCAGTAAATGCAATGCCCGTTTTGAACGCCGTGATCGGAACACGCGGCCACAGTGACGTTTGCAAGCGTCGAAAGCGCCGCGCCGTACTCCACAAAGGAGCCGTCCGCCTTTTGGAACGCGCGTCCCTCCGCCAGAACGGAGCCCGCCGTGCCGGTGCTGCCGCCGAAGCGCGCGACCGTGCCGGTGGTCAGCGTGACCTTGCCGCCGTCGTACACGTAGAGCAGGTCCATTTTTCCCGTCCAGCCGGTGAGGTCGGCGGTGCTGTCCGCATGTACATAAAGACCAAGGCCGCCGATATCGCCCGTCCCCGTGACGGTCAGGCTGTTCTTATTGCTGTACCGCCCCACATAGAGACTGCTGACGGTTTTCCCGTTTAAGTCCAGCGTCAGCGCCTTGCCGCCGTCCAGATAGCCCGTGATGGAGCTTCCGCCCAGCACAGTCACCGTGCTGCCGGATTCTGCCTTTTCAAAAGCCACGTCCATACCGGAGCGGGTGTTCTCGGTGTTCGGGTAGAAGCCGTCGGCATAATAGACGGTATTGCCGTCGGTGTCCGTCACCTTGGCGGTGAAGACCGCGGCGCACCCAGCGCACACGCCGTCGGTATCCACGCTGTCATGCGTGCAGGTCTTGCCGCATTCGCAGTCGGTGTCGTTGCTGTCGGCAAAGTCGTGGGTGTGGGCCGCCACCGTGTAGTACTGACCCTCGGGCAGCGCAGCGTTGCTGTTCTTGTAGCCGCCGGGCAGATACTGCTGCAAATAATTACTGGGGGTATTCTCCGCGTTGTAGTAGCCGTTCACGATGGTGGTAGTTCCCGCCTTTTCATCCACCAGATAGACCGCATAGCCCGGATTCAGCAGGTCGGCGACCACCTTCTTGTTCGAGCCGGTGTAATCACCCAGCATTCGGATCTTCCTGATCTTCACCGTACCCTCGCCGGTGACCTTGATGCTGTCTGCATACGAGGCGATGAGCTCCGCATAGCTGCCGTCCCGTATGGTGACGTGACCGCCGTCTACCCACAGCGCTCCCATGCTGCCGGTCTTTTTCTCAGAGCTGTCGATGATGGTCAGGACGTGATCCTTATAAATGATCACCTGCGAGGTCGTGATCCGGAAGCCGTTCAGATCCAGCGTGCAGCCGCTGGCGGTGCCAATATTGGTCACATAGTCTGTGTAGTTCTCCAGCAGCTTGATGACGGGGTTATCCGTCCGGTTTCCCACCGCTTCCAGCGCTTTATAGATGGTCGGATACAGCTTGCCCTCCACCTCGCAGAACATCACCCGTGTGCCGCAGGCGGTGCAGAAGCCGGCTTCATCCAACGCCACATGGGGGCAGGGCGCGCCGCAGATGGAACACTTGCGGCTCTCCCGGTCGATGGTGTGGGAGGTATGCTCGGTGATGGTCACGGTCGTGGCGTTCAGCCAGATATCCATGCGATACCCCAGCGAGTTCTTCTCATCCCCAAGGGTATGGTTCTCCGAGGAGAAATAGTTGATGGCATTGCCGTCCGCGTCAGCGTAGGTATACTCCGGCGCCAGATACTTCTGCAAAGCGGATGCACCGGTGACCGGACCGGGGTTCATGATGCTGTGAGTATCCGGATTGGCGATGAAGGTACCGCCGCTGATCTGTATCGTGCGCAGCGCGCCGCCGTTCAGTCCGCCCTTGAATGTACCGTTTTTGATATACAGCTCCCCGTTGCCGGGATTGACCTCGCCCTCTATGTCGTTTTCCTTATATGCCGCCTTCACCGCCCAGCCCTTGGCGGCGGTGACGTCCACGTCCTCCAGCGTCAGGTTGCCGTCGGAGTAGGTGCCGATCCCATGGACGTTATCTCCGCGCGTCAGTTGGATGGCATCGCCGCTGCCGGTGTTTTCGATCGTGCCGTTCTTGACGGTAAAGCCGTACTCTTTGTAGATTTGAAACACGGCGTCGCCGCTGCCGGAGAGGGTGTGTCCGTTCAGGTCCAGCAATTTACCTGCCACCGCGGTGGTCACCACCAGCGCGTCCGTGCCCATATCCACGTCGCACAGGAGCGTTACGATGGGGCCGCCGTTTCTATGACGCTCCAGCGCCTCCCGCATGTCTTGGGCGTATTCCACGGTCTCGTAGTACTCGCCCTCGTTCAGCACCAGCCGTGCCACATAGATGCGTTTGCCGCAGACCTTGCACACGCCCTCGGTGTCCGAGCCGACGGTCTTGTCGATGCTCTCATGCGCGCAGCCGAAGTGGCAGAGCGTGCACACGCCGTTCTCATAGACGTGCTGATCCGTGGCCGCGTCGCTGACAAAGTCGCAGACGGTGCAGCGGTAACCGTGGGTCTTGCCGTCCGGATTGGGAATGTAGTCAGGGGTGTGGTCGGTCAGCGCCGCGCCGCGCTCTGTCCGGTGGCAGACGCAGGCTGCTTTGTGTCCGGTCCCGTCCTGACCGTAAAAGGTATCATACACGCAGTTTTCGTAATTGCCCGCGCCGTTGGGGTTGTAAAGGCACAGGACGCAGGTTTTCCGGTGCTGCGCCGCGCTTGCGTGCTGCGCATAGCTCCACTGGTGCGCCGTGCAGCGGGAGAGGGTCACGGAGGGCACGGCCTGCCCGTCCGCCCAAGCCTCCGGCTCGCCGCCGGTAGCGACGCACTTGACCTCATCGTTGCCGCCCTGCCGGTTCCAGCAGAACACATTGGAAAACGCCGTATCCTTGCCCGCCGCCGTCAGCGTGCCCCGCAGCAGACGGAGCACCGCCAGACCCTCGCAGGAAAAGGCCGCGCCGTTGTTGTTCGTAACGGTCATTGTTCCGGTGCCGCCGGTCTGCCCGTAAATGGTCAGCGCTTCGGGACGATCGCCGGGGAGCGTGATGCCGCCGTTGACCGTCAGGCTGGCGCGGTCGCAGAGGATGATGCTGGGCATTTTCCCGGTAACGGTCACGTTGCCGTCGACGGTCACATTGCCCTTGACGACATAGACCCCGCCGTTCCACATGGTGGTGTCCGGCTCGATCTGGATATAGTTCGTGGTCGTGGCGGCTTCCCCGTTTTCGTCCACATAGGGCACCGGCGTGAGGCCCTTGACGACCGTTACATCGGAGATACTCTGGACATAAAAGTTCTCTGGGGAGGTTCCGTTGCTATGCTGATAGGTATAACCGGGGGCGAGAAGGTCGGTGACATACACCCCTTCATTGATCGTGCCGGAGTAATCCTTGGTCGCGATGTTCATGCCGCTGAAGCTCCCGCCATAGAGCCGGACCGTACCTTTGGTATATTCCAGCGCCACGCCGCTGGAGGCGGTGAAAGTGCCGCCGCGGAGCTCCAGCGTGCCGCCCTTGACCGCGATGGCGCGGGTTTTGTCAGTGACGGGGGCACCGTAAAATTCCTTGCCGCCGTAGGCAAAATTGCCCTCGACCGTGATGCCGTCGTCGATAATGAGCGTGGCTTGGCTGCTCACGGAGATCGCGGCGGTATTATACATTCCATGGATCGCACCGCCGCCCGTGATGGTGAGCGTTCCGCCGCCCACGTCAAGGATCGACGCTGTATTATAGTCCTTATAGCCGGTGTCGGCGTGGGTGATGGTGTGCCCATTCAGATCCAGCGTGGAGGTGCCTTGGCTTCGGAAGCCGATCCTCCCCGGAAAGTTGTTTTTCTCCGGCAGATACACGTCGTCCAGCAGCTCAAAAGTGGCGTTGACGTTCTTATAATTCACCGACTCAAACGCCTCGATAATATCGCTGTACTCCGTCGTCACGTCGCCGATGGTAACGCTGACCACGCTGGCCGCACTCTCGCCGCTCTCGCCGCCTTCGCCCTCGGCGAAAGCCGCCGTTGGCAGCAGCGACAGGCAGAGCGCCAATGCCAGCAATAAGCTCCCGACTCTCTTTTTCATGTTCGTGTACCTCCTGAGTCCGCATGAAAATTTCCGTTGTCCGCCGCAGCAAAATGGCTGACAGCGGCTTTCTGTCCCGCAGATATCTGCGGGACAAGGGGGCATGCCCCCTGACCATAAATCTCCTGATACCATATTCATTTTATTATCGCATGGATCCCTGAAAATGCAAATCGTTCTAAAGTATGAGACGATCGCCCCTCAAAACGCCATGCAGAGGGGCTGCGGCAGCGGCGCGATCAACGGGAGATCGCACCGGCGTTTTCAAATTCCGCGCAGCCTCATTCAAATCAGGGGCCTCCCTTCGTGAAATATGGAAGCCGTGATCTGCCGGCACGCCCAAGCAATCCGCGTGTCCGACAGGATACGCTCGTAAAGCCGCTTGACGGATCCTCCGTAATGCCGGATCGTGCCATCCCGCAGGTTACGGGATCTACCGTCCGGAATATACGCTTCAAGCCCTCCCTGAACATCTTCTCATTCGGGAAGCGCCTCCTGATTTTCTTCACGGTTTTTCCCTCCCAATACGCAAAAACAGGAAGCACATCTTCCGCATTTTCGTGCGAAGGATGTGCCTCCTGCTTATACTTGATGAAAAATCAGGTTTCGGAACCTTTGAAGGGCAAAACCGGAAGTTTTCCCTCTTACTTCAGGCTCTCGGCCACAGCGACGGCCACGGCGACAGTCGCGCCGACCATGGGGTTATTGCCCATGCCGAGGAAGCCCATCATCTCGACGTGCGCGGGCACGGAGGAGGAGCCGGCGAACTGCGCGTCGGAATGCATGCGGCCCATGGTGTCGGTCATGCCGTAGGAGGCGGGGCCGGCGGCCATGTTGTCCGGATGCAGGGTGCGGCCCGTGCCGCCGCCGGAGGCGACGGAGAAGTACTTCTTGCCCTGCTCGATGCACTCTTTCTTGTAGGTGCCGGCGACGGGGTGCTGGAAGCGGGTCGGGTTGGTGGAGTTACCGGTGATGGAGACGTCCACGCCCTCGGAGTGCATGATGGCCACGCCCTCGCGGACGTCGTCCGCGCCGTAGCAGCGCACGTCGGCGCGCTCGGTCTCGCTGTAGCGGATCTCGCGCACGATGTTCAGCTTGCCGGTGAAGTAGTCGAACTGGGTCTGGACGTAGGTGAAGCCGTTGATGCGGGAGATGATCTGGGCGGCGTCCTTGCCGAGACCGTTGAGAATGACGCGCAGCGGCTCCTTGCGGGCCTTGTTGGCGTTGCGGACGATGCCGATCGCACCCTCAGCGGCGGCGAAGGACTCGTGACCGGCGAGGAAGGCGAAGCACTTCGACTCGTCGGACAGCAGCATCGCGCCGAGGTTGCCGTGGCCAAGGCCGACCTTGCGGTCTTCGGCGACGGAGCCGTCGATGCAGAAGGACTGAAGGCCCACGCCGATCATCTTCGCGGCTTCGGCGGCGGACTTCACGCCGGACTTGAGGGCGATGGCCGCGCCGACGGTGTACGCCCAGCAGGCGTTTTCAAAGCAGATGGGC
>ERZ857629.1161-NODE-1161-length-30657-cov-5.872884_pt1 | contig 30657 bp, 28 predicted proteins | sample MGYA00519700_ERZ857629 | MGnify/ENA primary metagenome ERZ857629 (study PRJEB31778, sample SAMEA3449351) | human gut metagenome | biome: human gut; feature: human-associated habitat; material: faeces | place: United Kingdom | collected 2010/2012 ... | reverse complement strand
GGCGAAGTATTATAAGGTCGAAATCGTCAGTCGCAGATGCCTTTGAGAAACCCTTTGAGGGACAAACTGATAGGCGGGAGAGATAAAAAGAATAAGTGATGTTTTGGAACGTTAACGGCAGCAATTGTGACTTCGACAACTATTTCAATTTCTGGTGGATCTGGCACCTCAGAAGACACATATATTATTAATTGATAGGTTAATGCCTATCTTTTTTAGTGCAAAAGAAAAAGACTACAAGTCTAAAATCTCATAGTCTCTAGCTTTATTATTTATTTCTGAATCTTTAATAGTTTCTTCTAAACCTAAGTTTGTATTAGTTCCTAAGTCGTCTTCTAAATCAATTAATTTAAGTATTTCTTCAAACGTTGTCTCACCACTCACAACTTTTGCAAGTCCATCTTGAAGCATTGTAATAGTTCCTGATTTATAAACTAACTTTCTTAATTCTGGTTTATCTGCATTTCTAATTATCGCATCTCTTATTTCCTGATTAATTAAAAGTACTTCATGAATAGCAATACGACCAGCATAACCTTGATGACAATGTTCGCATCCGTGTGGTTCATATATTTCTTTAACATCTATATTTAATGCTTCTTTAAATACTTTTTTCTCATAATCAGTAGCAGCTCTGCTAGTTCGGCAATGTTTACAAAGTCTTCTAGCAAGTTTTTGAGAAATAATACCAGTAAGTGCTGCACCAAGTAAGTATCTTTCAACGGACATATCTGTTAAACGCTCAATAGTATTTAGTGAGTTATTAGTGTGGATAGTAGAAAGTACTAGGTGTCCAGTAATTGATGCTCTAACGGCAATTCTAGCAGTTTCATCATCACGAATTTCACCAATCATTATAATATCTGGGTCTTGTCTTAAAATACTTCTTAATACATTGGCAAAGGTAAGCCCAATTTCAGAAATAACTTGAACTTGGTTGATACCTTCAATATTCATTTCTATCGGATCTTCTACAGTAATTATATTTCTATCTTCAGTGTTCAATCTTTGCAGTATAGAGTAAACAGTTGTAGATTTACCTGTACCAGTAGCACCAGTAACTAAGATGATACCATTTGGTTCATTCATCATTTTAATAACTTTATTATAGTTTTCCTTATTAAAGTCTAATTCTTCAATACCAGCACTACTCATTGAATAATCTAAAATACGAATAACGATTTTTTCACCTAAGTTAGTTGGCAGAGAAGAGACACGTAAGTCAACATTTACATTTTCAAGTTTATTTTTAATTGCTCCATCTTGTGGAATACGCGACTCAGTAATATTCATTCCAGCAATAATTTTAATTCTTGTAATCATATTCTTTTGAATATATAAAGGAACATGACTATAATCCATTAATGAGCCATCTATACGCATTCTAATTCTAAGACCTTTTTCATATGGGTCAAAGTGAATATCTGATGCTTTTCTTTTTATACCATCTAAAATAATATTATTTACTATATCAGTAATAGGTACTTCTTCATAATTAAAGTTAACTAGGTCATTATTTGGTGCAGAAAGCTGACTTGCATCTAACATAACTTCATCTTTTTTTTGTGAATCATCCATCTTTCCACCACCTTTTATTCTAAATTAATTATAGCAATATTTTATTTCTTAAGCAAGAGTACTCTTGATAATTTTTAAAAAATAATATATAATAACTTTAGTTTTCAGAGAAACTGAGGAGTAATATTTATTTTGTTTATAGAGAGTTAACATTTGGTGAAAGTTAATAATAAAAAAATATGAAGGTTGCAGTGGAGAAAAATCGTTAATATGCGTTAAATATCTAAAGAATAACAATAGTTATAAAAGTAAGGTGGTACCGTGAATTATCTCACCCTTACGTTTATAACTATTTTTTTAAAGAAAGGGATTAATATGTATCGTGAGTTTGAAGAATTTGTTTATAATAATTATGACTTTAATGAAGGAGCAATCAGAAGAAAGTACTATCACTCTAAAAGGGTAAGCACTATATCTAAAAAGATAGCAGAAAATTTATCTTGGCCTTTAGAGGATGTTAAGTTAGCTACTCAAATTGGTTTACTTCATGACATTGGTAGATTTGATGAGTGGACTATGTATAAATGTTTTAATAAGAATATGGACCATGGCTCTTATGGCGCATATATTTTAAATAAAGAAGAAAACACTTTAAAATTTAATATTAAAGAAAGTGAAAAACAAAAACTACTAGATGCTATTTATTATCATAATAAATTAAAACTACCAAGCACACTTAAAAAAGATAAATTTTGTTTGCTTATAAGAGATGCTGATAAGTTAGATATTATTTATCAGTTAAGTCAAAGAGAAATAGTTATGGAAAATAACACTAATGTTATTAGTAAAGAAGTATTTAAAGAATTTAATAAAGGCGTAACTATTACAAATAAATATGTTAAAACATATGCTGATAAAGTATTAAGTATTTTAGCTCTTGTCTATGATATCAATTATGCTTATACTTTTGAATTACTAAAAGACTTTAACTACATAAATAAAATATATGATAGTTTAGAAAATAAAGAATTTTACAAAGACTATTTTGATAAAATAAATAATTATATAGAAAAGAGGATGAAAACATGTTAGATACTAAATATAATCATGAGGAAGTTGAAAAGGGTAAATATTCATTTTGGCAAAGTAAAGGATATTTTAAAAGTGGAGATAAAACTAAGAAGCCTTATTGTATAGTGCTTCCTCCCCCAAATGTTACTGGAGTTCTTCACTTAGGCCATGCCTGGGATGTAGCACTTCAAGACGCTATTATCAGATATAAAAGAATGGAAGGTTATGATTGTTTATGGCTTCCTGGAATGGATCATGCTGCTATAGCAACAGAGGCTAAAGTAGTAGCTCGTCTAAAAGAACAAGGAAAAGAAAAATATCTTATTGGTCGTGATGCTTTCTTAAACGAATGCTGGAAATGGACTAATGAACATGCTGACGTAATTAGAAATCAGTGGGCTTCCCTTGGTATATCTCTTGACTATTCTAAAGAACGTTTTACTTTAGATAAAGGTATTGAAAAAGCTGTTCAAAAGGTATTTATTGACTACTATAATGAAGGACTTATCTATAGAGGTGAAAAACTAATTAACTGGGATCCAGTAGCAATGACAGCTTTATCAAATGAAGAAGTTGTATATAAAGAAGAAGAAAGTGCTTACTATCATATTAAATATTACTTAGAAGATGATACTAATTATGTAGTAGTAGCAACAACAAGACCAGAAACTTTATTTGGTGATACTGCAGTAGCAGTAAATGCTAGTGACGAAAGATATAAAGATTTTATTGGTAAAAAAGTTAAATTACCCCTTACAAATAGATTAATTCCTATTATTACGGATGAGCATGCTGATATGACTAAAGGAACTGGTGCAGTTAAAATAACTCCAGCATCAGACCCTAATGACTTTGAAGTAGGGCTTCGCCATAACTTACCAAGAATTATCATTATGAATGATGATGCTACTATGAATGGTGAGTGTGGTAAATACGTAGGTATGACTAGAGAAGCATGCCGCAAAGAAGTAGTAAAAGAGCTAGAAGCACGAGGCTTACTAATTAAAACGGAACCAATCAAACATGAAGTAGGGCACTCTGAAAGAACTGGTGTTATTATTGAACCAATGATTAAAAAACAATGGTTTGTTAAAATGAGACCACTCGCTGATAAAGTACTAGAACTTCAAAAAGATTCTAAAACTAAAGTACACTTTGTACCATCTAGATTTGAAAAAACAATGAACCACTGGATGGAAATAACTTACGATTGGTGTATATCTCGTCAGTTATGGTGGGGACATCGAATTCCAGCGTGGTATAAAGGCGATGAAGTTTATGTTGGTGTAAATCCTCCAGAAAAAGAAGGATGGACTGCCGATCCAGATGTACTTGATACATGGTTCTCTAGTGCATTATGGCCTTTTGCAACACTAGGATGGCCTGATAATACAGAAGACTTAGAAAGGTATTATCCAAATAACACTTTAGTTACTGGTTACGACATTATTCCTTTCTGGGTAAATAGAATGACCTTCCAAGGCGAAAAACTACTAGGAAAAAGACCTTTTGAACACTGCTTAATTCATGGACTAATCAGAGATAAACAAGGAAGAAAATTCTCAAAAAGTTTAGGTAACGGAATTGACCCATTTGACATGGTTAAACTTTATGGAGCAGACGCCCTAAGATACTACCTAGTAAGCGATGTAGCACCAGGAACAGATATGCGTTTTGACGAAGATAAAATTAAAGCAGCATGGAACTACATCAACAAAATTTGGAACGCATCAAGATTTGTTTTATCTAGTACAAACTCCTTAAAAGAAATAAATTTAGAAAATCTTAAACCAGAAGATAAATGGATCCTAACAAAATATGAAAAAACAATTCTAAAAACTAAAAAATATATGGATAAGTTTGAATTCAATAATGCATGTGCTGCTATATATGATTTCTCATGGAATTACTTCTGTGATTACTACATTGAAATGGCAAAATATACATCTGAAGATATCACGACCAAATCAGTATTAATAACAGTGCTTACTGGTATTTTAAAACTTCTTCATCCATTCATGCCATATGTAACTGAAGAAATATATCAAATGCTACCAGTAAAAGATGATGAATCAATCATGATTTCTAAATATCCAAAACATAACAAAAAATATATCTTTACACTTGAAGAAGAAATCGTAGATGATGAAATTGAATTCATTAAAAACTTTAGAAATATAAAAGCAGAAAACGCGATGACTAAAGATTTAAAAGTAATGTTTGATACAACAGACGATAACAATCTTATCGTTAAAATGCTTAAACTAGATGATAACCTAGTAAAAGAACCTTTAGGTATCAAATCATACAAAGTATTCTCTAGTAAAATAAAAGCGACTATCTTCTTCGAAAAACTAGAAACCGAAAAAGACATCGAAGCTAAAAAAACTGCTATTAAAATACTAGAAGCTTCTATCCTAAGAAGAGAAACCCTTCTAGCAAACGAAAACTATGTAAATAAAGCACCAGCGAAAATAGTTGAACTTGATAGACAAAAACTAGAAGAAGAAAAGAAAAAATTAGAAGAACTAAGAAGGTAAGGCAAAACTTGCCTTTTTATTATATAATTATAGTAGGAGAGTCCTATGAAAATAACTAAAAATAAAAATTTAAAAGATTATAACACTTACAAACTAAACGCTATATGTAAAACATTTATTGAAATAGATGCTGAAGAAGAACTAATAAAATTAATAAACAACATTAAAGAACCATACAAAATAATAGGTAATGGTTCAAACCTTATCTTACCAGAATACATAAATGGAATTATTATTCATCTAAACTTAAAAGATATTTATATAAAGAATAATGAAATAACAGCATCATCCGGGATTTTACTACCAAATCTTGTAAATAAAACTATCAATAATAACCTAACTGGTCTAGAGTGGGCTTCTGGTATCCCGGCAAGTTTAGGCGGTGCTATCATGAATAACGCTGGAGCATACAAGCATAGCATCCTAGACTACATAACTAAAATCAAAGTATTAGAAAATAATCAAATAAAAGAAATAACTAAAGATGAAATCAAAGCATCTCATCATCAAACAAATCTAAAAAACAAAAATATTATAATTTTAAGTGCAACATTAAAACTAGAAAAAGGTAATAAAGAAGAATCACTAAACTTAATAAAAGAGTACACTCAAAAAAGAATTAATTCTCAGCCCATAAATTACCCATCAGCCGGAAGTGTTTTTCAAAATCCAGAAGGTGATTATGCCGGAAAAATAATTGAAAGTCTCGGTCTAAAAAATTTTCATATTAAAGATGCATATATAAGTGAAAAACACGCGAACTTCATAATAAATAAAGGCAGTGCAACTTCTAAAGACATCATTGAATTAATAAAAATTATCAAAGATCAATGTAAAAGAGAGTATAATATCGATCTAAAATTAGAACAAGAAATAATTAATGAAAGCCTGAAATAGAACGTTCGTTTGACTAACACATAAAAATATGGTATAATCTAACCAAATGTGGGGGTTATTTTATGATTAGTAGAAAAGAATTACAGTATGTATCCAAACATACAAAAGAAGTTCCTTTTCCTGGAATTAACTATGCGGCAGAAGTAATGGAAAACTTGCAAAGGGCATTTAAGGCATATGAAGAAAAATATCGTGACAAGAGTTATAACTTTTTACTAAGTAATGCTGAGGAATTTACTTTTGAAATTCTGGCTAAAAACATCGCACATCTTCTAGGTATTAACTATAAAGGTATTTTAAGTGACTATATGGAGCCAGTTAGATCAAATTTGTTAGGAATAAAACCAGGAGAGACTGTAACTTCATATGACGTACTAAAAATAATTATTGATAGAGCAGAAGATATAATTAAACATGATGCAACAGATAAAAGCAGAACATTATTAAATTACTATAAAATAATGATTAGATGTATTGCTTTTTCTAAACTATCAACATTTGAAACTTTTGACTTTGGATGCATCAACTTTAATAAAGAAATATATCATGGTAAAGGGTTAACATTTCAAGGTGAAAGTACCAAATTCCTTTTTACACCAAGTGATGAAACTGTAACACCATACTTCATGATGGGATTAAAGCAAACAGATGAGGGCTTGTACATTCCCGAAACAATAATGGCCCCAGAAAACTTTAGTAGATACTTAATAGAACAAACTCTTTTACTTCCAATTCAAGTAATTATATCAAATAATGATGAATTAAATAAAATATGTGCCACGCCATCAGAAAAATTAAGCCTATTAAACATGTATAAAAATCTGATTGAAGTCTACAAAACAAACAGCTTCATTGATGTCTTTGCAGACTACGAAAGTACCCTAAGAGAAAACAAGAAAAGGGTAGTACATTAAAAAGAATTGACTAAACAATAAAAATAATCTAAAATAATATTAGAAATTTGTAAGAGACACATTTATTAAAACTAGTCTTAAAGAGAGCCTATGCTGCTGTAATATAGGTAGATAAAGATAATAAATCCTCCTCTTAAAAAACAAACCGGGTAATTCCGTTATCAAAATTAAGTAAAAATAAGGATGGTACCGCATAACATATGCTCCTTTAAGTATCATCCTTTTTAATTAGAAAGAAGGATTAAGATGAAATTAAAAACAAACTTTTTCTATACGTTAAGAGAAAATGCTAAAGATGAAGATAGTATTAGTGGTAACCTACTTGTAAGAAGTGGTATGATTAAAAAGATAGGTGCAGGCATCTACATGTTCATGCCTTTAGGTTTACGCACCTTTAATAATATTAAAAACATAATCAAAGAAGAAATGGATAATGCTGGAGCCCAAGAACTTTTAATGCCAAGCATAATACCAGAAGAATATTATGAAGTATGTGGTAGAGTAGCATCTCTTGGCAGTTCAATGTTCCACTTAAAAGATAGATACTCTAAACCTTACGTTTTAGGGCCTACTCATGAAGAATTATTTACAGTTGCTGCTAAAAATATGGTTAGAAGTTATAAAGACCTACCTTTTACAATCTATCAGCAAGCACCAAAATACCGTGATGAACCAAGGCCAAGATATGGACTTATCAGAGTTCGTGAGTTTACTATGAAAGATGCATACTCATTTGATAAAGACGAAGAAGGCCTAGACATTTCGTATCATAAGATGTTTGATGCTTACAAAAAGATTTTTGATCGTATTGGTTTAAACTATGCAATTGTTAAAGCAGATACTGGTGTAATGGGTGGATCATTATCAGAAGAATTCCAAGCAATAACTGATATTGGTGAAGACACTATTGTATTATGTGATAAATGTGATTATTCATCAAATATAGAAGTATCAAAACGTATTCCAGACAAGCCAATTAAAGAAGAGCTAAAAGAAAAAGAATTAGTCGAAACTCCTCACATGCAAACAATTGAAGAAGTAACTAAGTTCTTAAATATTGATATCAAGAAAACAGTAAAAGCTCTTTTAATGAACATCGATGGTAAACTAACTATTTTCTTCGTAAGAGGAGATAGAACTTTAAATGAAACCAAAGTTACTAAATTATTAAAATGTAATGAAATTAACTTTGCTGACGATGCTCTTATTAGTACCTCTAATGCTTGTCCAGGCTTTACTGGTCCAATTAACCTAACTGGAGCACAAATCATCATCGATGAAGAAGTACTAAACATGACTAACTTTGTAGTAGGAGCTAACAAAGAAGGTTATCACTATATGAACGCTAACATCAATGACTTTACCTATGATATATCTGCAGACATCGTAAACGTTGAAGAGGGTGATACATGCCCAGTATGCGGTGGAAAACTATACTTTAAAAAAGGTATTGAAGTAGGTAATACATTTAAACTAGGAACCAAATATTCTGAAAAATTTGACTTAACATACCTAGATGAAAACAACAAAATTAATCCAGTAGTAATGGGATGCTATGGTATTGGTCCAGGAAGAATCTTGGCTTCATACGTAGAACAGAACAATGATGACAAAGGCATTATCTGGCCACTAAATATAGCACCATTTAAAGTAGCAATATGCGCACTTAACACTAATGATGAAAATTGCATGAACTATGCTAATAAATTACATGATGACTTAGAAAAAGCAGGAATCGACACCATATTAGACGATAGAGAAGAACGCCCTGGCATTAAATTTAATGATATGGACTTAATTGGTATTCCAATAAGAATCACTATAGGTAAAAAACTAAATGATGGTTTAGTTGAATTTAAACTAAGAAAAGAATCTGAAAGCATCGACTTACCAAAGGATGAAGTCTTAGAATACATTACAAAATACATTAAAGAAAATATCTAAAAAATCTTTAAAAAATTTTTTGATTATGATATCATTATAATAGGTGAGAAAGAATGAGCAAGAAAAGTAAAACATTACTAGCAGTAGGAATCTGCGCTATCACTATAGTAGCAGGTTTCTGGTTTGGAGTTCTATTATTTCAAGCTGTAATGTAAATCGCAAAAATGCGATTTTTTTGTAAAAAATTATAAAAAAGGAAATAAACCAACTAGACACTTACTATAAACTGTTTTATAATTAAATAAGAATAAATGAGGCAAGATATGAATCTAAGTATGCAAAAATATAAAAAAAGAATGTTAATTTTATGTATAATGCTTGCGGTTGTGCTTATGATAACTGGAGTAAGTTATGCAGTGTTTACTAGTTATTCTAGTCAAACAGACGCTAATACTCTAGCAGCATCATGTATGGATCTTGAATTTAATGGACAAAATGAAATTAATTTACTTAATACTTACCCAATATCAGAAGGCGAAGCCTTAGAACAAACACCATACACATTTACTATAAAAAATAAATGTGATAACTACATTGAGTATTATGTTATCGCATCCGTAATTAGTACAACTAACAAAGTAGACTCTAAATATGTAAAAGTATCTCTACTAGGGGATAATGATTTAAATGGTACAGTAATTAATACTTTAGAATCTATCTCAACTCCTCAGAGTTTATCTAAATATAATATAACTGAAAACTATATCCTAAAAAGAGGAGATGGCATATCTAAAGAAGAAAGTAGAACATTTAACTTTAGAATGTGGCTTGATAGTAGTAATAAAGATATCTGGACTAGAGAAGATATAGAAGGAAAAGACTATCAAGTTAAAATATCAGTAGTTGGTACCGTTAAAACAAGACCAAAAGATGACTTATATGTGGCAGCATTAATAGATGGAGTTGAAAGTAGTACATTTCCAACAACAAATAAATATACAGCATCTGTAGAGTGCACAAGAAATGGTAAAAAGATAGATGCTAACGAAAGTATAACTTGGAATGGAGCAAAATGGCTTCTTTCAACTGCAATAACAGATGGCAACGTGAAATGCAATGCAACATTTGAAACCAAAAATCCAGCACCAAACGGATGGTATGAAGCCAGTGGTGGAACCATTCTTTCAACATTAAGGAATAATAACACATTAAAGGAACCACTTACAACGCCAGGAGCAGCAGTATCTACTGCTGAAGAGGCGCTTCTAGCAAGCACAGAAGATGATTATGGAACATCTTATTATTTTAGAGGTGCCGTAACGAATAACTATGTAGAATTTGCTAATAAGTGCTGGAGAATAGTAAGAGTTGGTGGAGATGGTTCAGTAAAACTTATCCTACATAACGACAACACAGCAGGGGCTGCTAACCCATGCTCTTCAGCCAATAATAGTGATACATCAGCATTTGCCCACACTAATGGCACAACATATGCTGGCGAATTTAACAAAAATTATAATGACAACGCTTATGTAGGGTTTAAGTATGGAACCGCTAGTGCAAGTAATTATGCAAGCACACATGCAAATACCAATAAAAGTACTATACTTGCATATTTAGAAACTTGGTATAATAATAATCTAAAAACATATGAAAATCTAATAGATAATAATGTATTATGTGCAGATAAAACTAACGTAACAGATACAGCATTTGACCCATGGAACATTACTCCAAATGGATTAGGTTATGGTACAAATAATACATACTATGGAGCAACTAAAAGACTAGTAAGTGCAGATAATAAAGCTGGTGGAACTGGCCCTAGTTTAAAATGTAATGGAGAACTAAGTAAAATAACATCAAAAGTAGGATTAATAACTGCAGATGAACTAGCCTTTGCTGGATATTCCTTTAATATAAAAGTTTCATCAATTTACTTAAAAGAAAATGCTACAAACGGTTATTGGTGGTCAATATCTCCTTGTTCCTTTTCCAATGACGCTGCCTACGTCTTTACAATTGCTAATAGTAGTACCATCCTTAACTTTGTTGGCGTAAAAGATGGCTTCGCTGGTGGTATTCGTCCTTATATATCAATTAAGCAATCTGCTAAAGCAACAGGAACTGGTACATCAGAAGATCCTTTCGTTATTAATTAATCTTTAAACATATTCTCGGGTAGTTCTTGCATACGGCTACCCGAGTTTTTAAATATATTTTGTAAGGCTATTGACAATTTAAAATATTGTGATAAAATTTACTAGTGTCTTAAGGTGATATTTATGGAAGATAAGAATATTTTTAATTCTATTAAAGAACTTGAAAAGGGGATTGTGCGTAAGATAATGAGTGAGACTTCACATGATGAAATGTTTAGTAAGCCAAGTATCGCTCAAATGCAAATCATTAAGTATATTCTAAAACATGATGGAAAGACTATTTATCAAAGAGACTTAGAAGAAGTATTTAACTTACGCCGAGCAACAATCTCTGGTATTTTAAAGACTATGGAAAAAAACAATGTTATAATAAGAGTGTGTGACCCTAACGATGCTAGAGGTAAAATTGTTATATTAAGTGATGATGCAAAGAAGTTCTTTAAGGAGAAAGAAACCTTATTTAAAAAACTAGAAACTGTTCTTAAAAAAGATATTTCTAAAGAAGAATTAGAAATATTTTATAAAGTTATCTTAAAGATGCGAGATAATATAAATAGAAAGGATTAATATGTTTAAATTATTTAAAAATCTAAATAAAAAAGATATTTTTTGTATATTTTTATGTATACTTTTTATTGTATTCCAGGTTTGGCTTGATTTAAAAATTCCTGATTATATGTCAGCAATTACCAGATTAGTTCAAACTGAAGGAAGCAAGATGAGTGAGATTTTAACACAAGGTGGTTATATGCTTCTTTGTGCCGGCCTCTCACTTATTGCAGCAATTATAGTAGGTTACTTTGCTGCATATGTTTCATCTTCATTTTCTAAAAATGTTCGTGGTAAATTATTTAATAAGACACTTGATTTTAGTTTAAATGAAATGAAAAAATTTAAAGCTAGTAGTTTAATTACAAGAACTACAAATGACATTACCAATGTTGAGATGTTTTTAGGTATTGGCCTTCAAATGCTTATTAAAGCTCCAATTACTGCAGTATGGGCAATCTTTAAAATATTAAATAAAGGTAAAGAGTGGAGTATTGCTACAGGTATTGGTGTAGTTATTTTACTTCTAATAATTGGTTTATTATTAATATTAGTATTCCCTAACTTTAAAAAAGTTCAAAAACTTATTGATAATATTAACGAACTTACTAGAGAACAACTTAAAGGTATTCGTGTAATTCGTGCATTTAATGCCGAAACTTATAGTGAAAATAAGTTTGCTAAAGGCAATAATGATTTAACTAAACTTCAAATGTTTAACCAAAAAATGATGGGAATATTAAACCCAGGAATCTACCTTATTATGCAAGGAGTATCATTATCAATTTATATAATTGGTGCTTATCTAATTAACGAAGCAAGTATGATGGATAAAATGACTGTCTTTAGTAACATGGTAGTATTTTCTAGTTATGCAATGCAGGTTATTTCATCATTCTTAATGCTAGCCTTTATCTTTATTATGTACCCTAGAGCAGAGGTATCAGCAAATAGAATTAATGAAGTATTAGATACTGATAGTTCCATCTTAGATGGAAGTGTTACTAAGCACAATGATGTTAAGGGCAAAATCGAATTTAAACATGTATCATTTAAATATCCTGATAGTGAAGAATATATGCTAGAAGATATTAGCTTTAAAGCCAAAAAAGGTGATACAGTAGCATTCATTGGATCAACTGGTAGTGGTAAATCTACTCTTATTAATTTAGTACCTAGATTTTATGATGTTACTAGTGGTGAAATCCTAATTGACGATATTAACGTTAAGGATTATAACCTTAAAACACTTCATGAAAAGATAGGTTACGTTCCTCAAAAGGCTGTTATCTTTAACGATAGCATCATGAATAATATTTTATATGGTGATGCGGGTAAAAAACTTACTAAGGAAATGGGAATTGAAGCATCTAAAATAGCTCAAGCTGATGACTTTATCACAAAGATGGAAAAAGAATACAACTCACATATTGCTAGTGGTGGAACTAACGTATCAGGTGGTCAAAAACAAAGAATATCCATTGCAAGAGCAATAGCTAGAAAACCAGAGTTTTATATATTTGACGATTCATTTAGTGCACTTGACTATAAGACAGATTATATTTTAAGAAAAGCTTTAAAAGAAAATACTAGTGATGTTACTAGTTTAATAGTTGCTCAAAGAATAGGTACCATTAAAGATGCTGATTTAATAGTAGTCTTAGATAATGGTAAATGTGTGGGAATGGGTACTCATAAAGAACTATTAAAGAGTTGTGAAGTCTACAAAGAAATTGCTTATTCTCAGTTATCAAAGGAGGAGTTAGAAAATGCCTAAACATGGTGGTGGAAATCCTAATGATAAACCAAACAATTTTAATCTTGCAGTAAAAAAATTAATGCATTACTTAAACAAATACAAATTCAGAATAATATTTGCTCTAATCTTTAGTGCATTCAGTAGTGTCTTAGCTATCATAAGCCCTAAAAGATTAGAAAAGTTAATCAATACAATTATTGCTGGAATTATTACTGGAATAGATATAGATAAAGTTAAAGAGATCATGTTTGCTCTCATTATTATATACGTTCTTAGTGCAATATTTGATTATCTAGAAAAGTATTTAATGGTAGATGCTACTAACAAGTTTGCTAAAGAACTTAGAGAAAAAATAAGTCATAAGATTAATAAATTGCCTCTTAAATATTTTGATACTCATACTAGTGGTGACATTCTATCAAGAGTTACTAATGATATAGACACAGTAAGTCAAAACTTAAATAACAGTTTAGGCACATTTGTAAGTGCAATTACCCTTTTAGTTGGATGTTTAATTATGATGTTTAAAACGAACTGGATTATGGCTTTAACAAGTATTTTCTCATCTCTTATTGGATTAGTCTTAATGATGATAATTCTTAGTAAAGCTCAAAAATACTTTGTAATGAGACAAGAAGAGTTAGGTAAACTTAATGGTCATATAGAAGAAATCTATTCATCACAAACATTAGTAAAAGCATATAATGGTGAAAAGAATGCTTGGGATAAATTTGCTAAACTTAACGAAAGCGTTTACACATGCAACTTAAAAAGTGAATTTTTAGGTGGTATGATGCCATCAATAATGGGATTTATTGGTAACTTTGGTTATGTAGCAGTATGTGTTGTTGGAGCCCTTCTTACTATGAAAGGCACAATATCATTTGGTGTTATAGTAGCATTTATTATGTATGTAAGATTATTTGCAAACCCACTTAGTCAAATAGCACAAAGTTTAAATAGTATGCAGTCAGTAACTGCAGCTAGTGAAAGAGTATTTGAGTTCCTAGAAGAAAAAGAAATGACTGACGAATCTAAACTTAAAGGAAAACTTAATCCTAAAAAAGTTAAAGGAAATATTGAGTTTAAACACGTTAAATTTGGTTATGATGATGAAAAACTAATTATTAAAGACTTTAGTGCTAAAGTTAAGCCAGGAGAAAAAATTGCAATTGTTGGCCCAACAGGTGCTGGTAAAACAACAATGGTTAATTTACTTGAAAAGTTCTACGAAATAAATGACGGCGACATCACAATCGATGGCGTTAGTATCAAAGACCTAAAAAGAGAAAACATTCACGATTTATTCATTATGATCTTACAAGATACATGGTTATTTAATGGAAGTATTCGTGATAATATCAAATACAATAATAAAGCTAGTGATGAAGAGATCTGGAATGCTCTAAAAGTTGTTGGCGCTGAGCATTATGTAAAAAGTCTTCCAAAAGGCTTAGATTATGAAGTAGGAGATAGTGAAAATATCTCTGCTGGTCAAAGACAACTTCTTACAATTGCTAGAGGTATGATTAAAGATGCACCATTCTTAATTCTTGATGAAGCAACTAGTAATGTTGATACAAGAACAGAAGAACTAGTTCAAAAAGCAATGGATAAACTTACTAAAGGAAGAACATCATTTATTATAGCTCATAGATTATCGACAATTAAAAATGCTGATCTTATATTAGTTATGAAAGATGGTAATATTATTGAGCAAGGAAATCACAATGAATTACTAAAACAAAATGGTTTCTACGCTGATTTATATAACTCACAATTTAGTGATATTACTGAATAAAGGACAAATTAGTCCTTTTTTTGATACTTATTTGACACATTTTAAGTTCATCACCGTTCATTCGTTTGACTGAAAAAAAGGCGTGTGTTAGAATAATTTTTGCTTGGTTAAAAAGGGAGGTTTATAATGAAAAAAACTATAAAAAAATTAAGTGCAGAACTCGACGATAATAATAAATTAGTAGATAATGTTGGCTTAAAACTTTCTGAAAATAATATTCCTCTAAATGAACTTGGAAGTTTAAAAATGAAATTAAACAAAGCTATTAGTGAAAATCAAAGAATTAATGACAAAATTGATGAAGAACTAGATAAAAATGAAAAAGAAACTGTTAAAAGATTTATTGCAGGAAATATTATTGGACTCATAATCTTTATAATGTGTCTTATAAATAGGCCACTAGCGGTATTATTATTACTAATTAATGCAAGAATATTAGGTAAGAATTTATTTGACGTAGATTATAAGAGTTTGCAAAAGATGAAAACGCAAGAATATGAACAAAAGATAAAAATTACTAGATTAAAAAAAGAAATTGAAACAAAAACTATTCATAGTAAAAAAGTAATAGACGAAAAAGAATGGTCTGGTAGAGAACTAGAAGCTATTTTTGATAACGCAGTAAACTGTGTTGAAGGACTTCTAAGTGGCAAAGATATTAAGATTGAGTCTCCTCTATTAAAAGCGGTAGTTCTAGAACTACTTAAAGATGATAATTACCCAAATGCGACTATCCCAGAGCTGGTTAATATTAGACGCCAACAATTAGACACCCCACCATTACTAAAAAAATTTAAAACTAATTAAAAGGAGGAAAAATATGAAAAAAGAATATAAGTCACTAACAAAGAGTTATGAAGAAAGTGAAAGAAAATTAAATGATATAAGTTACGAACTATATGGTAAGAACCTATCTTTAAAGGAACTTGGAAAGTTAAGCCTATCTTTAAATGAAAAGATGAAAGATAACGAAAACTTATTATATGAAGTTATAAATATGATTGAAAGTTATAATAAAGGAGCATCGCGAAATATTTTAATCCGTACAATACTATCATTAATAAGTATTGGAATATGTTTTATTAATTTACCAATTGGACTAGTACTTACTGCATTAAACGTTGTCTCTGTATATAAATATAAAGGTTGCACCGAAGTAGAAGAACTTAATGAACTACTTTTAGAACTTTATGGACAGAAAAGCAGAATAACTAGTTACAAAAATAAAATCATTGAAAAAGTAAAAAGTACCAGTAAAAATATAAATAATGATGTGTGGGTTGGCGAAGAACTTGAAATGCTTTTTGACTTATCAGTTAGATATGTTGAAATGTTACTTGAAGGAGCTGAACCAGATCTTGAATCACCATATATTGAAATGATTGTAAAAGAACTTTTAAAAGATGAAGACCATCCAAACGCAAGTATTACCGAACTATTAGAACTAGCAAAAGAAAAAAGAAGCAAAGAAATGGTACTTAAAAAGGCATTTACAGAATAATAAACAAAAGGAGATGAATTATGAAGAAAGAAAATATTGTAAAGACACATGAAAAAAAACTTAAGAAAATCGATTCAAACTTAGAAGAAATTTATAAAAAATTATATAGTTTAGATGTACAAAATATTGAACTTACTAGTATAAGTAATAATCTAAATGAACTTCTTAGAGAAAATGAACACTTAAAAGAAAACCTTAACAATGATATAACTAAGACCATAAAACAATCTCATAAATCATACCTTGCATACGCAGTACTTACCTTATTAGTGTTAGGTAGTAGTTTTATAAACTTTGGCCTAGCAATTATATTATTATCTGCTGAACTTGGTATGATAATAAAAAGCATAGGAAACACAACCATAACTGATTTAGAAGCAATCAAGGATAGTGCTGGACTTCAAAACTATCGCATCCATAGATACCAAAAAAATGCTTCAAATAGAATGAAAATGAGAAGCAAAGAAATTGATGACAGTGAAGTATTTGGAATGAATTTTAATGATGCTTACGAAAAAGCATTAGAATGTGTTAGACTTTTACTTGATGGCAGCAGTATTAATATTGAGAATACCTTAGTAAAAAGTATTGTTATGGAGCTTTTAAAAGATGAAAACTATCCTAATGCAAGTATTGAAGAACTAGTCGAACTTAAAAGAAGCAAAATGAATAAGTACGTAGCCTTAGAAAAACATTTAAACTAAGTTAATTACACCCATTATCATGAAAACGGGAGTTTCGAAATTAATTTAATCATTATTAATAGATGTTACAATTTTAAAATACTAGAAGAAAAATGCGAAGAAAATAGCCAATAAACTAGTAAGCATTATTTTTTGACAGAAATAATATTTTGCGATACAATATTTAAACATTTATGGGGGTCATATATTATGAAAAATTTTGTAAGCAAAAAGGATACACTTAATTTTTTATACGATAACTGCAGCAAAATAGAAGAAAAACTAAATTCAGTTAGTGATGAACTATATACAGGTAAAACGTTTTCTAGAGAAGAACTCTTAAGTTTAAACTGTGATATTAATAATATAATTGATATTATTAACGATATAGCTAATGTTATTGATTTTATTCTTAATAGAGAAAAAAGTATTTTCAAGAAATTTAAAATGGGAGTTAAAGTAGCACTTGTTGCAAATGTAATGCTTTTTGCATTAGGTAGTCCTTTACTTGCTATTATTTTAACTATTCTTCAGTATAAATTATATAAAACGATAGAAGAAGAGCACGATGAAACTATTGACTATTTAGCTCTAATATCAGAAAAGGGAATCAACTTAAATAACCGTGCAGAAAACTACGAAGAAACAATTGATATTAAAATTAAGAAAAAACTTGAAATTAAAGAAGAACTAGACGCAGATGAAGAGCTAAACTCTAAGTTTGATGCTGCCTTAACTGTTATGGGTTACTTATTAAGAGGTTATGAAGTGGATGAAATTGATTCTGAACTAGAAAATCTTATTAAAGAGATTTTAATAGAAGGTGGAGCTGCTGGTGAAACTTTAGAAGAACTTGTTAACAACACGAGAGTTAAGATAGATTCTTTAAATGGAGGAAATGCCTTAAAAAAGGATTAATTTACGAAAAATGTGTAAACAAACACATTTTTTTATTTTCTTAAAATTTATCTATTGCACATTTTATGGCTTTATTGTAATATTATGGTAGACAGTGGCATGATGTGGAAGAAAGTGGGGGACTTTATATGCTAATGGGAGAGTTTCATCATAACATCGATGACAAAGGCAGACTTATTATTCCAAGTAAGTTCCGCTATGAATTAGGTGAAAAATTTGTTGTAACTCGCGGTTTAGAAAACTGCTTATTTGTATACTCTTTAGAGGAGTGGTCAAAGATAGTATCACGTTTAAAAACATTACCATTTACTAATAAAGATGCCCGTAACTTTACACGTTTCTTCTTATCTGGTGCTGTAGAATGCGAGTTCGACCGTCAGGGCCGAATAAACATTACCTCCCCACTCGTTCGTTACGCCGGTTTAACTAAAGAATGCGTTATAATCGGCGCTAATGATCGATTAGAAATATGGTCTAGTGAATCTTGGGAGAAGTTTTTCACTGACAATGAAGTAGCTGTTGCAGACATGGCAGAAAATTTATTTAAGGCGGATGGTTATGAAACATTATAGTGTACTTAAAAATGAACTTATTGAAGGATTAAACATTAAGCCTGATGGAATCTATGTTGATGCTACTCTTGGTTATGCTGGTGATTCTAAAGAAATCTTAAAAAGAATAAAAAGGGGCTTTCTTTTCGCCTTTGATCAAGATACAGATGCAATAAGTTACAGCACCAATGAATTATCACAAATTGGGGATAATTTTAAAATATTTTATAGTAATTTTAAAGACTTGAAAGAACATTTACTAGGTGAAAATATTAATGGAGTAGACGGCTTTGTCTTTGATTTAGGATTATCTAGTCCGCAGATTGATGAAAAAGAGCGAGGATTCTCATTCATGAGTGATGCAGCTTTAGATATGCGTATGGATAAAAATGGTAAGCTTACTGCAAAAGATGTAGTTAATAATTATTCACTAGATGAACTAACACGTATTTTTAGAGAATATGGCGAAGAAGACTTTTCTAGACCAATTGCTAAGAACATCGTTAGTTCAAGAGAAAAAAAACAAATTGAGACAACAATGGAACTAGTTAAAATCATTGAAGAAAGTGTTCCTAAAAAATACTTTGTAACGAAGCATCCAGAAAGACAAATTTTTCAAGCAATTAGAATAGAAGTAAATGATGAACTTAATATTCTAGGATCTAGTCTAAAAGATGCAATAAGTCTTTTAAATAAGGGTGGACGTATATGTGTAATAACATTTCATTCCCTAGAAGATAGAATCGTTAAGCAAACATTTAAAAGTTTAAGTGATATATCACCTTTGGTTAAAGGATTACCAGTTATTCCAGAGGAGTATAAACCACTTATTAAATTAATAAACAAAAAACCAATTCTTCCAAGTGAAGAAGAACTAAAAGAAAACAGTAGATCTAGAAGTGCTAAATTAAGAATAATAGAGAGGTTATAATGAAAAAGACAAGAAAAAGGGTAAAATTATGTGGTATAGATAGACTAATGATTATGGTAATTGTATTACTTGTTGTTTTTACACCAGTTTTAGTTGTTTACTCTAAGAGTACTTTATCAGAAAGTAATATTGAACTTGAACGCATCAAAAGAAAAGTTGAAAAACAAGAAAGTATCAATGAAAGCGTTGCAATGAAGATAAATGAACTAGCTAGTCTTTCTAATATTCAAGACGTTGCAAAAGAGCATGGATTAGATTATAATAATGATAATATAATTGTAGTTAAATAGGTTGTGGTAATCATGGTTAAAGGAAAATATAATAGATTGTTTCAAACATGCTCTTTAATTGTGGTTATCCTTTTATTTGCTTTAATAATAGGCAAACTTTTTTATGTGGCAGTAAGCCCAACAGTTGATGGCGTAAACCTAAAGACATTTGCTTTATCAAGAACAACTGCTACCAAGACTATAACCGCAAACCGTGGAACTATTTATGATAATATGGGTGAAGTACTAGCACAAGATGTAAGAAGCTATACAGTTATTGCATACCTATCTTCAAGTAGAACAACTGATCCTAATAAACCATATCACGTAATAGATAAAGAAAAAACAGCTGAGCTTTTAAGCCCTCTTATTAATATGACTAAGGAATCTATATTATCTCTTTTAAATAGAGATGCTTATCAAGTAGAGCTTGGTCCTGGTGGACGAGGTATCACTGAACTAGTTAAACAAGAAATTGAAGCCTTAGACCTACCCGGAATTGACTTTATAAAAAGTAGTAAAAGAGACTACCCATATGGTGACTTCGCTTCATACATTATTGGTTATGCTAAAAAAAATGATAATGATGAAATTGAAGGCGAGATGGGAATTGAAGGTAAGTATAATAGCAGTCTAAAAGGAACTAATGGCAAAATAACTTATCAAAAAGATGCTTATGGTTATCGAATTGCAAACACGCCAACATATGAAGAAAAGGCTGAATCAGGAGTAGATATTTATCTAACACTAGATAGTAACATTCAAATGTATTTAGAAAATGCCATGGCTACCGTAGAAAAAGACGGAGCAGAGTGGGCTTCAATTACCGTAGCAGATGCTAAAACGGGAGCTATAGTTGGCTCAGCAACTATTCCTTCATTTAATCCAAACATTTTAAATATTACAAACTATAATAGTCAGCTTACAAGTTATACTTATGAGCCAGGAAGTACTATGAAAATATACTCATTTATGGCTGCTATAGAAGAAGGTATTTATAAAGGCGATGAAGAATACACCTCTGGTAATATTATTGTTGATGACTATAAAATTAGTGACTGGAATACTACTGGATGGGGCAAAATAACATATGATACTGGTTTTACATACTCATCAAATGTAGCAGCAGTTAATCTAGCACAAGCTTTAGGTAAAGAAAAACTATTAAATTATTATGAAAAGTTTGGCTTTGGCGCAAAAACCGGAATTGAACTACCAAATGAATATAGCGGACAAGTAGAAGCAGTGTATGAGTCTGAACTTGCTAGTATCTCTTATGGCCAAGGTATGACAACAACACCAATTCAAAATATAGAAGCACTAACAAGTCTAGCAAATGGTGGCGTAGTTTTAAAACCATATATTATAGAAAAGATAGTTGATACTAATACTGGAAAAACCTCATACGAGGGCAAAAGAACTGAATTAGGTAGAGCAGTAAGTTCAAGCACAGTAAATAAAATGATTGAACTTATGGATAAAACCGTTAACACAACTGATCCAATAGCTACCGGTAAAAGATATGCAACTGACTCAGTAAGACTAATTGGTAAAACTGGTACAGCACAATACTCACTAGCAAACGGAAAATATTCCAGTGGTAACTATAACAATATTCGTTCATTTGCTGGTATGTTTCCTAAAGATAATCCAGAGTATGTTATTTATGTAAGTGCTAAAAAGTATATGGGTGGTGCTAGTGGCTTTGCAAGTATGGTTAAATCAGTAGTTGAATCAATTGCTAAATACAAAAATCTTGACACTAGAGACACAGACAAAGATACATCAAAGATTGTTAATCTAACTAGTTATATAAATAAAGATGTAACTGCTAGTAAAGATATTTTAACTAACTTGGGACTTAACGTAGTAGTAATAGGTAATGGTGAAAAAGTAGTTAATCAGTACCCTAAAAAGGGAGAAAATGTGTTAAATGGTAACAAAGTATTTCTAGTAACAGACTATGCAGAAGTAACTATGCCAAATATTATTGGTTGGAATAGTACCGATGTTAGAACATTTGCAAATTTAATAAATTTATCTTATACTATGAACGATTATGGAAAAGTTACTGCCCAAAGCATACCAGAAGGAACTATTATAGATAGTGCAAGCATGCTAGAAGTAACTTTAGGAGGTTTATATGGAAAAGAAAAAACTGGATAATAAAGAAAAAGAAGTAAAGAAAGAAAATAAATTTTTAAATTTTTTAAAAAAATTCTTTAACTCATGGCAGCCGCTACTTGTAATACTAATCTTAGTAATTGCTGGTTTACTTATATTTATTAACCATTTAATGCATGCTACAAAAACTTATATGTTTAATGGTTCAAATGATTATGTAAGAATCTTAAATGGAGTTACGGTAATAAATGACTCACTAGCTATATTTGAAGGTAGTGATGTAGACTTTATTTATGAAAAAGATATTATGGTAACAAAATATAAAATTGGTTATTATGTTAAAGTAGATGGAAAACTTTCACCAATATCTGTAATAAGTGGTGAAGATGAAGAAACCTTATCTTTAACAAAACTACTAGAAGGTGGAACATCATTTAACGTAATCGAATCAGTATCTAATGAACATTATTTTTCTAAAGAAAACGTAGATGCTCTTAAAGATGGATTATATTTTGTTATCGAGTTTACTCCTAAAAAAGGTGATGAAGTAAAACTTGAAACAAAACTTGATATCAGTGATATGAGTAAATAATGTTTGCAAAAAAGCACTAAAATTATAAATAGTTTGTAAATGATTGCAAACTTTTTAAATATAGAATACAATTAGATATCCATATGTAAAAAAATAATGCCTTGCTTTTTAAATAATTTTTTTGTATTATTATAGTAGGTGAGAGTATGAATAAACGTAACAAGATATTATTTTATATAATTGGTATACTTATAGTTGTTGTACTTGGTATAAGCATATCATATGCCTTCTTTACAAGTGGTATGAGTGCTGGAGAAGATAATACAAGTATTACAAGTAATGCTGGAGTTATGAAAATAGTCTATGATGGTGGTAATAAAATAACTGCCAATAAGCTTCTTCCAACTGACAAAGCATTTGCTACTAAAGTATTTACAGTAACCGGAACAAACACAACTAAAGAAATAAGTATGCCATATGAAGTTAAACTTGTTGTAGATAATAATACATTTAAAAGCCCAATAAGTTATACATTAACTGGTGAAAACACTGGAAGTAACGGGACTATTATTGGAAATATTCTAGAGACAAACATTACAGGTACATCTATAACACTAGGTAGTGGTTCATTTAAAAATGCTAGTAGTAAAGTTCATACTTATACATTAAAACTATTTTATAAAGATACAAATACTGATCAATCAGCAGATATGGGAGCAAATATTAAAGTTCATATAGAAGTTGCCGGAACTAAGAGTGCGTAACTTCTTTTTTCTTGCATAAATTATACTAGGTGATTTATGTGAATGAAGAATTATTTAAAAAAGTTGAAAAGAAAACTAAAGTAAAAAAAAGTGATATTATTTCACTAGCTCAAATGGTTAATGATAATGGACTAAAAGATGAGAAAACTCTAAGACACGTTATAAGTGAGTTAAGTATAATGACTGGTAAAAAAGTAGATAAAAATCTAGAAAATAAAATAATAAATGCAGTAAAAGAAGATAAGGTACCAAAAACACTAGATAATATGTTTTAAAAATGATAAACTATATTTATAGTAAGGGTTGATATAATGAATATAAGAATGGATATTTTAAATTATTACATGCATGAATTAACAAGTGAAGAACTAGCAAATTTTGATAATTTAACTGAATATGATCTTAGATTAATGGTAAATAGAATATGGCATAATTTTTTAAGTAACGACTTCAAATTAGGCGAAAAGTTTAAATTTTTAGGAACATTTCTAAGCCCAATTGAACTATTAGAAGAAGAAAATATAACCGGTAGAGATTATGGATACGTTAGACTTTTATCTAGTGATGATCTATCTTTTACATCTGATGAAATGGACCTTATTACCGATATTGATTGGACAAAAGCTAAAAAACTTTATTTACCTGTACACTTTAAAGGCAAGAGCTTCTATATTGAAGGAGGCGTATCTTTTAAAGGAATAATGGTTGCAAATAATGGAGAAGGAGTAATAAACCCAGCCGTTGATTATGCTAAAAATAATCCTTTAAATCTTCCTTTTTACAATCTAGATTTAAGATATTACGGAATAGAAAATAAAATAGATTATAACAAAATAGTACTTGATGTTATTTGTTATTATATAATAGATGAATATCAAGCAATGGACTTTAAACTAAGGAAAGAACTTATTAAAAAATATCGTAAGTTTATAATTAGTTCTTATAGCTCTATGAGAGAATACTGCACTGGTGAAGAAATTTTAGAGTTCATGGTAAAGCACATTAGACTTAAAGAAAGAAACGTTGAAATACAAACAAAAATATGATAAAATAACTCCCATAAGTGGGGGATAAACATGGCTTATATTAAAGCAGGAGTAATAAGTGAGCCAACTAAAATGTTAACAATACCCAATATATTTGACCTACCAAGTATAGGAGCTGGTCATGATGGGTATGTTTTTCATTTTAATGGTAAAGCAATTAAATACTTAAAATACACTCCTAAAATTAGAGAAGAAAAGGGCTTAATGACTCTAGAAAAGTTTGAAACTTTAAAAGATGTTAAAACAAAAAGAATAATTATGCCAGAAGATGCATTCTATACTGAAGAAGATGAATTTATTGCATATACTATGCCTTTTATTCATGATTATAACAAAGAAGATGGAGCACTTAACATCTTACCAGGAGACTTTTACTATGGTGACTTTTTAGATGCAATTACCGATTTAGAACAAGACTTTGAAGAACTAAATAGAGCAGGAGTAGTAGCTCGAGAAATAAATAGGGGCAGTTTCTTATACGATTTAGAATTTTTAAAAATGTGTGATATAGACAAATACCAAATTGGCGTTAAAAGACCTAACGAACTAAATAGGAATATGCTTAACTTTATAATTGCAAAAGTAATTTACTATCAATTGTTAGATGAAGGCCCAGATAAAGCTAAACTTAAAGCTCTAAATAACTGGATCAAAAAAACATGCCAAAGCAGCAACTTTGTATCTGACCTTAAAAAGAAACTAGAAAAGGACCCAACAAAATTAATAAATGAAGGCATTAATACTCTTTCAAAAACTTTATAACAATGTTATAGTATTAGTATGAGAAAGATAAATTTTAAAAATATAGAATTACTAAAAGTTAACAAGTACTACTTTTCTAAAAGTGAAACTATTGAAGCTAGTGCTATCTATCAAAATAAAAAAGTACCAGTAATTATCAAGGTTCAAAGATTTAACAAAAATGATATCACTAAAGAAATAGATATTTTAACTAAATTAAATGAAATAGAATTACCTTTTAGAGTACCTAAAATATATGAAGTAGGTAAAATAAATAATAAGAATTATTATGTAAGTGAAAAAATCAAAGGAGATAACCTTAACTACATCATAAGGAAGAACTTCTATTATAGATATAATTATCTATTTGAATATGGTAAAGTTCTAGCTCTTATCCATAACATACCAACTGATAACATGCTACAAGCTAAAGAAAGAAATATAAACATAATGGATGACTCTAAAATAAACAACTTTAAAAAAGAAGAAGTAAAAGGGTCGCCATCATTTGTTCATGGTGACTATCACTTTGGTAATGTTTTATGGCAAGGAAAGAAAGTATCTGGAATAATTGATTTTGAATATGCTGGTATTGGTATCAAAGAAAAAGACATCGCCTTTGCTCTAGTTCTAAAACCTAAAATGATATTTATGGATAATATATTAGATATAGAAGCTTTCTTAAATGGTTATAAAAGTATATCTAATTATAATATAGACGCTTTAATCTATTACTATAATCTATTCTTATTAGATGAATATAGTAAAATAAAAGATATTAAATTTAGAAATAAAATACTTAAACTATTAAAACAAATAGATAGTATTAAAGACCTCTAAAAATGGTTTGACACATTTAGCCTACCTATTATATAATTTTTATAGTAAGGTAAGTGATATTATGGAAGATAAAAACATTGAAAAAAATAAATCGAGACTCAAAATATATTATAGTTTACTTATAACTATAATCTGTATTATTGGAGTCTCTTTTGCTTGGTTTAGACTATACCTAAGTCAAAGTGAAAATAACACCCTCGCATCAAGAACATGCTTTAACACAACACTCACTGAAGAAACATCCAAGATAGCTTTAACTGATGAATTTCCTATAGTAGATGAAAAAGGACTAAAGAAAACACCATTTACATTCACAGTAAAAAATAATTGCTCAAGCTATGTAAAAATGTATATTACTATAGATAGTACATACAGAACAAGTACAAGTTCATCATATTTAAAAGATAACTATATTAAAGTAAATCTATCTCCAAAAGGAACAACCGATAATAATTCAGTAATCTTAGGAGAGCAATCTTTAACAGACTTAGATAATAATAGTAAAGGATATATATTACTATCCACAGGACTAAAGGCTAATGAAGAAAAAAGTTACGATCTAAGAATATGGATGGATGAAGCAGTAACAGTAGAACAAGGCCTAAACAAAGCATGGTCCGGTAAGATAGTAGTTGTAACTAGTGCAGCACAATATACACCAACTCTAAATGAAACAATATTAGCAAAAAACAAAGTTAAAACGCCACTTACTACACCTGGAAGCACAGTATCTATTGCAGGTGAAGCACTACTTGCTAGTACAGAAGATGATTATGGAACATCTTACTATTTCAGAGGTGCAGTAAAAAATAATTACGTCCAGTTTGCAAATAAATGCTGGAGAATAGTAAGGATAGTAGGTGATGGTTCAGTAAAACTTGTTCTTCATAATGATAATACTTCGAAAGCAGCCAATCCTTGTTCATCAGCAAATAATAGTGAAGATGCAGCATTTGCTCGCCATGATGATCAAACAAGACTTTTTAGTGTGTTTAATTATGATTATGGTGATAATGCTTATGTAGGATTTATGTATGGTACTGCTGGTGCAAGTGACTATGCAAGTGCGCATGCAAATACTAATAAGAGTACAATACTAAATAATTTAGAAACTTGGTATACAAATAACTTAGCATCATATGAAAATAAACTTGCTGATACAATATGGTGTAATGATAAAAGTACAGTAAGTGGAGGACTTGGTTATGGAACTAATGATACAAATTATGGTGTATATAATAGATTGTTTTCCACTAAACAACCAACGTTAAAATGTCCAAATGATAATAATGGTGGTAAGTTATCTAAATTTACTGTTAATGATACAACAAATGGAAATGGTAACTTAACTTATAAAATAGGATTATTAACTATAGATGAATTAGTCTTTGCGGGTTATGCTACTAGTGGTAATAACGTAACAACATACTTACAAGAAAATGCTGCAGACGTTTATTGGACTTTGTCGCCGCTCGGCTTCAATGGTGGTACCGCTTTCGTTTGGAATGTTCACGGTGATAGTGGCAACGTGAATAACGAATATGCAGGCCATATCTTCGAGATTCGTCCTGCAATCAGTTTAGTATCAGATATCACAATTTCGGGAGGTTCTGCTGGTACCTCAGAAGACCCATATGTTATAAATTAACATATAATAAAAATTAAGGAGTATTTAATGGAAAGTAAAAAGAAAAATAATGTATTAATAATTGTTATAATTGTATTGCTTGCTATTTGTGGGGGAGTTTTAGGTTATATATATGGTAAGAGTAAGATTACTCCAAGAACAAAGTTTGTTAAAGTAATGAATAACTATCTAAAAGAAAATAACGTAAAAGATATAGAAGAATTATTTAAAGATGGTTATACTATAAATACAATAAATGAGTTTAAAATTAATGCTGACGATGAAGAAATAGCAAGTGGTAAACTAACAATTAATAACATCTATAAAGAAAACGAACAATATACAGAAATCTCTTTAGGAGAAAAAACAGATGCCCTAAAAGGTATAATATATCTTAAAGATAATAAAGTATATATCAAATTAAACGATGTCTTTAATAAATTCTATTACATGGATATAGAAACTGATACCACTGATTATAAAGAGTCTCTTAAAGAACTAAAAAACAGTACCACTAAAGTAATAAAAGAATTCTTCACTGAAGATAAATTCACTTTAACAAAAGATAATGGTAACGATAAAATAAACATATCACTAACTGGTAAAGAAGGAGCAAATCTAATATTAAAATTCTATGAAGAAATAAAAGACAACGATAAAATTTTAGGCTTACTCACCAATGAAGATACTAGTCTTGATGAAGTAAAAGCAAACCTTAAAGAAGATATTGATAATCTTAAGGAAGACATGGAAAATTATAGTGATGAAGTAGTTATCTCTTATGACATGTATCTAAACAAAAACAAACTAGTAAAACAAGAACTAACTATTGAAGATATCACGCTTACTGTAACCGGAAAAAAGTCTGGAACAATTACCCTAATTAGTGCTGGAAATACTATTGTAAGTGGTTCGTATAATAAAGATAATCTAAATCTAAAAATAAACACAGATATGCTTAATGCCGATCTTAATATAGACCGCACAAACATCAAAGAAGATAAAATAAGTGGCGATTATAAGACAACAATTAAACTAACAAGTGGAGACAGCACTATAGACATTACAGTAAATACAAGTGTCAAATACGAAAAATCTGCAAATATTCCAAACACTGATTTAAGTGGAGCAAAAAGTTTTGAAGAAATAACTGATAACGAATTAGAAGAAATCTATTCTAAACTATATCCAATACTTGAACCAATTATTGGTAGTGCTTATGAAGATGAATCTACGTTTTAACGTAGGTTTTTTTGTTGCCATAAAAAAAGAAGAACATTACATTCTTCCAATTCCAATTTTATCTAGTACTTCTTTTAATTTCTTAGATGCAACTTCATTTGTTTTAGATAAACCTTCATCTAATACTTCATTAATTAAGTTACTATTAATAATTTCATTATATTTAGTTTGAATAGTAGTAAGTAAGTTACATACTTCATCAGCTACAGCTTTCTTAAATGTTCCATAGTTAGCACCAGTAAATTCTTTTTCAATTTCATCGTAACTCTTATTAGTTAAACTACCATATATAGTCATTAAGTTTGAGATACCTGGTTTATTTTCTGGATCATACTTAACAATACTTTCTGAATCAGTTACTGCACTCATTATTTTCTTTCTTGCTTTTTCTATACCATCTAATAGTAAGATACATCCTTTGTCATTGTCTGCGGTCTTACTCATTTTCTTTGTTGGCTCTTGAAGATCATATATTTTAGCACCTTCCTTAGTAATGATTGCTTCTGGTACTACAAAAGTATCACCATATTTATTATTAAATCTTTCAGCAATATTACGAGCAAGCTCTACATGTTGTTTTTGATCTATTCCAACTGGAACTACATCAGCATCATACATAAGAATATCAGCCGCCATTAAATCTGGATAGGTAAATAGTCCGCATGAAATAGCACTTTCATTTTTATTTTTACTTTTTTCCTTATACTGAGTCATTCTGCTCATTTCACCCATGTAACTATTACATGCCATAATCCATCCTAAAAGGGGATGATATAGATTTTCTGATTGCATAAATAAAGTAGTATGTTCTGGGTTTAGCCCACACGCAAGATATACTGCAATAATATCTCTTGTTCTTCTTCTTAATGTTTCTGGATCATTATAAACTGTTAAAGCATGAAGATCAGCAACAAAGATATAACTTTCATAATCTTCTTGCATCTTAACAAATTGTTTAATAGCTCCAATATAATTTCCTAGAGTAAGCTCTCCAGTAGGTTTAATACCTGATAATAATTTTTTCATTTTCCGTCACCTTGAAATAATTTTATCACAATCATGTATAATTTCAAGATTTTTTTACATAATATAGTTAGAAAGAGGAAAGTATGAAAAAAATAAAAGGTTTACTAGTTTTATTAATTTTAGTAGTTTTAACTGGATGTAGTTTTGGTAATAGTCCAAAAAGTAAAGTCGAAGCACTTCTTATGAAGTATCAAACAAACAGCACTGACTTAAAAACAGAATTAGACGATTTTCTAGATAGTATTAATGCAGCAGATGACTATAAAGATGAATATCGCAAAGTTTATGAAAGACAGTATAAAGATTTAAAATATAAAATTAAAGATGAAAAAATAGATGGAGATAAAGCAACAGTTACTGCAGAAATAGAGGTATACGATTATTACAAAACAGAAGCTGATGCTACCAGTTACATAGCAAGCAATCCTAATGAATTTAATGATAATGGAGTTTATAGTGTTTCTAAAGGTTTAGAGTACAAAATAAAAGCGTATAACAACACTAAAGATAGAGTAACTTACACAATTGACTTTACTTTAACAAAAACAGATAACAAATGGACAATCGATCCTTTAACAGATGATGAACTAGCTAAATTACATGGAACTTACGTACACTAAGTTCTTTTTTTTAAGCTCAAACTATGATATTATTTTATTGGTGATTTTATGCAAGATTTATTTAATAAATTATTTGATTTTAATGATTATAAATATTTTTATCATATTACAGGCCACGGAGTAGGTGAAAGTATAATAGAAAATGGT
>ERZ857629.1160-NODE-1160-length-30692-cov-17.114143_pt1 | contig 30692 bp, 33 predicted proteins | sample MGYA00519700_ERZ857629 | MGnify/ENA primary metagenome ERZ857629 (study PRJEB31778, sample SAMEA3449351) | human gut metagenome | biome: human gut; feature: human-associated habitat; material: faeces | place: United Kingdom | collected 2010/2012 ... | reverse complement strand
GGACTTAAATTAAAAGATTTTTTTGACGATCCAGTATTTGATGATATTGATTTAGAAGATTAGAACTTTTGATTAAGTTCTTTTTTTAATTGTTAAAATCTATGTTATAATATAGTTAGTCTTGCAAGACTAACTAGGAGCGTGTTATATGAATAATAATACTATAAGTAAAAGTTATTATAATGAAATAGTAAATAAGATTATAGAATTATCTTTAATATCATTAAATAAAGAATCAAAATGTTGGATTGATATTATATGCACTAAAATTAAAGTATGTGAATTGCAAAAACAACATTTACTTGAAAATAAACCTTTGTTTTTTCAAAAGAAAAAATTAGCAGAACATAATAAAAAAATTGATAATATTAACAGAGAAATATTTAATTGCTTTAAAGGTTTAGAAGAAGAAATTGATTTAATAGCAATAACTGATGAAACAATTAACAATTAGATTATTAATTTAAAAATGTCAAATGTGTCAAGCAACACAAAAGAATTAAAAAAAATATGATATAATTATATTATATGAAATTGGAGGTTTAGTATTATATGGATATAAATACAAGATTAGAAAATGAAGTTTTATTTGATTCTCAAAGTTCAAAAGGTAAAAATAGAATTATAGCATTAAATGAGCGTGGAATATTTACAGTAGAAGATTTTATAAATTGTGATATTACTAATATAACAAAAACTTCTTATATTAGAAGTCATTACATAGCAATTCAATATGCTTTAAGATATAAATATAAAGGAGAACCTTTAGTAACAGATGTATTATTAGATAGAAATTTTAGAGTTCCCCGCAGTAAAATTGCTTTAGCTAGTCATTACGATTTTTATATTCGTAATATGACAAAATTAGGATTTGAAAATTATTCGACGTCTCAGATTGGAAAAAAAATATTAATAAATAAAATGAAAGAAAATGACGATTATTATCAACACAGTATAGCGGCAAACGGAGGCATTAAACAAGAATATTATAATGTATCAATGATGGAAATTTTAAAAGTTAAAGCACAATCTGGAGATAAGCTAGCTCAATTTTATGTCGATTATCAAGAACAGAAGAGTCTTGAAGAAGGACAACAAAAATCCAACGCTGAAATATTAGAAAAATTAAAAAATGAAATAGTTTCATTAACAACTCAAAGAGATAAGCTCGATGAGAAAATTCGTCAACTTACAGAACAAGTACAAAAACTCGAAGGAGGAAATATTTCTAATGGAAGAAAATAATGTTGATATTGAGAAAGTAAAGCAAATAATTCAAAAATTAAAAATTGAAATTCTCGAAAAAGAAGATAAAATTAATGAGTTATTAAAAATAATTAATGATGAGGGCAATGAGGAATCGGAAGAAATTTAAAGTTGCTAAATTAATGGCACTACAAATAAATATAGTACAATTATAGTGTGTTTAATTGGAGAAAATAATAATGTATGAAAAAGACAATTAATATCACAATTTTTAAGTACATATACCCCACAAGAACAAGCTGAATCACATAAGAAAAAATAAAATATTAAAAATTAAGGAGGTTGATTTTATGTTTAAAATAGCAAAATTAGAAAAAGTTAATAATGAAAAAGTTATTATTAATTTAGCTACACAAGACCAAAGTCAATATGAAAATGGCAAAAAAGTATCATTTGAGAAATTTAATACCTTAACTTTTGATGTTTCTGGAGATGATTATTCATTTGGATTTGATTTAAATTGTAAATTGGAAAAGTTATTAGAAATACCAATGAATGAAACTATAGATTTTAAAGATTATATTTTTGGCGGTGAAACTTGGTTAAATGTTAAAGGATTAAATGGTGTTGAGCCGGAAATGGATATTAAAATAACTAGGTATTTAAAAAATAGATTTATTATCTTTTTAACATTTTATACTGATTATAGTTATGACGAAAATGACTATTCTGGAATGATTGAATTTACATTTAATTTAGATGATTATTTAGGCGGTGAAAATAAATGAGTTTAGTTAACAATGAAGAATTAAAAAATTTAACAAATACAACAAATGGGAGTATAAATAAACAAGTTGTTGATTTCGCTAAAAACATTTTATTTTCACAATTAAAAAGTTATATTTCAGATGAAAAACAATATAAAATAATTAATGATAAAATATCAAATATGAAAATAGAGTTATTATCAAGTCCTAATTTTAAAGATAAATTTTATGAAAGTAATGGCAAAGGTTTTTTACCAGCTGCTTTTGTATATGGAGGTATTATTTATTTTAGAAATGATATAAATTTTGATATTAATGATTTTCATAACTTAATTCACGAAATGTTACACATCATATCTGAAAATGGTGAAAAACATGGACTATTACAACTTAACAAAGAAAAAAATTATATGTATGGTAGAGGATTAAATGAAGCATTTACAGAATATCTAACATCATTAATATTGGAAGATAATTTTAGAGGTTATTCAAAAGATTTTGAATATATAATTCAGTTATTTATGATTTTAACAAATTTAGATATAAAGGACTTATTTAGTATATATATTTCAAAAGAAGAATGGCTAACTGATGAGATAATAAATACATTTAATCCTAATGATAATGAATTGGTTGGATTGATAGTTGAATATGATAATATGTTGGATCCAAATGAAAAACTTAATCCTAATAATGTATTACAATTTTTATTCAATTCAGTTAAAATAAAAATTAATAACAATGAAAAATTAGATACTGAAAGATTACAAGAATTATTAAGAGAATATTATAACTATTATTACGATATGGATCGTGATTTAGAAGTATCTACAAAAATAGAAATGGCAGAAATATTAGACATTTTAGGAACTTATAAACATAAAATAAGTCGCTAATATTGTAAAAAAATGTAAAAAGCTTTATAATAGTAATGGAGGAGGTAGTTATATGGGTGAAGAAAATAATAATGTTTATCCAGTAAATGTTTTTGATGAAAAAGGTAAAATTGTTGTTTCAAGATGCCATTTAGGTGTTTATGAAAAACATACTAAATACGAAGGATTTGGTGCTGTAATTCCTACTGGGGAATATGGTGTTGGTGTCTTTTATCCAACTAAAACTGACGATAAGGTACAATACTTTCAAGATTTATTAAGTGATACAACTATTGCTTTTTGTACTGATGAAAATGGAAAGGTAAGAAATGCTATGGGTGGTGCTTTAGATCCACACGTTGACGAAGCAAGACTTAATGGAACTGTTAATGCTGTTGTAGATAGACTAATCGGTTTAGTACCAATGAAACAAATTTTGCCTAATATTGAAAGCGTTTCAAAAGAAGAACTTGCTACTGTTGTAAAATACTTTGTATCAACACAAGGAATTAAAGATGAAATAGAACAAACTTTAGTTTCTAAATTAAATGAATATGGTAGAAAATTACGCGAAGAAAGTAATATCAATGATTTATTCGGTAAAAAAGCTATTGATAATGACGGTATGTTGAGAAATGTTCCTATTGATGATAGCCATATTCAATATAATGATATTGATACTTCACTATATCAAAATATAGAAAACAACAATATAGTAAGAAAATAAAAGGATTATTAATCAATAAAATAATCTTTTTTTATTTAAACTAAAGAAAAAACAACAAAAATATGATATAATTACAATTGATTGGAGGTTTTTACTTTATGTATGAAAGTGAATATGTAGATGTACTTTTAGAAATTAAAGATGATTTATTCTATATTGTAGAGCCAAAACAATTCTATAAAGGAAGTAATGAAGCTGAAGAAGCTAAACAAGTTATGTCTGCGTTAGCTTTTAGAGCTATTAAAGACGGTGGCAAAATATATAGAAAAGTTGGAAATGCTTTTGTTGAAATACACCCAAATATTGATTATCCTAAATTACTTGAATTAGTTAGAACTATGGAAGCTAAAGAAATACATAATTTTGTTAGTGGCATAGATTCTCACGAAGTTGTAGGTAGTGTAGGAAGTCAAGAACAATCTTTAAATTCTGGAAGAAGTCGCTAAAATTTTACATCAATTTGACAAAACCCCTTAAATATGCTATAATTTAACTAGTTGTGAAACAATGGGGGTTGCAGAATAACTAAATAAGCATAATAGTAATCTCATTGTATCTACAATGAGATTTTTTTGAAATTTAGGAGGGTAATTATGGAAATAAATAAAGAAAAAATTTTTGAAAACTTTTTTTCTGAGACAAAAATTAATTTAACTCAAGAAGAAAAAAATTATTTATACAATTTAACAAATCTAATTTGTGATACATCTGTTAATAGTATAATGAATTTATCAGAAAAACAAACTTTTGTATTGAGAAAGAGATTAGGTGTTTTTGATGATGGTATAATACAAAGTTTAAGATTAATAGGTGAAAACTTGGATGAACCTAAAAGTACTGAAGCAATTAGGATGATACTAAAAAAAAGTTACAGAATGACTTTAGCCTATATTCATAAAATGATTTCAGCAGAAAAAAGTAAAATATACGAAGAACATATAAGAAGTCAAAAGGGTGATGTGTTAGATACTCCAATTGAAGATTTAGATTTATCTATAAGAGCCTTTAACTCGATTAAAAGAATAGGAATTTCTACTATTGGCGATTTAATTAAATTAAGTACTGATAATTTGCAATTTATGACAAGGATGAGTAAAAATCTTTGTTATGAGATAGTTAAATCTATCCATAATAGGGGATTATTATTTGTAGATGAAATTTATACAAATGAAGTTTGTAATGAAGAAACTTCTAAACAATCAAATGGAACAATTAAAAAATAATGTTGTACAATATGGACAACCAAAAGAATAATAAAATTGATACAACAAAAGTGTTGATACCAAGTAAAAAATAAATTTAATAGGAGGATAAAAAATGGAAAAATATTTAAGTTTATTAATAGAACAATTTAAACAAACTAATAATATTAAAAATGTTGACATTAATTCTCAAACTTTTATATCAGAGTTTTCAGAGTGGATCAAATTGAGACAAGGTGTAAGTAAAAACTATTTAGCATTATTAGAGTATATGGAATTATCAAAGTTTGCTGACTGTGATACTGCTGAAGTTGGTAAAGGTAGATATGATACTATTGTAAAACCGTTTAATACTACAATTATTACACCGCATATATCAGGATTGGAAACACTAGGAAATGAACGCATAATAAACGCTGAACTTGTAGTTATGGGAGAAACACCTGTGTTATTTGGTGCTAATAAAAATGGTAAACCAATATCTTCATCATCTAATTTAACATTTATGACCCAGAATCCTTATACAACTATTGAAATAAGAAACTGGGAAGATTTACATAATAGTGGCGAAAGTGATATTATTGTAGGTGTTTATGGTAGTATATATGATAAAGATATAGAATTAAAATTAAAGCAAATACAAGAATTAGAAGAAAAACTAAACGGATCATATATAAGAGAAGACGCTGTTGTAGGTGATACTTATTCTTATGCTATTGCTAGTAAAAGAAAAGTTAAAACACTTGTTAAGACTTATATACATACGAGGTAATTAATTATTATGGATAGATTTTCAAAAGTAATTACGACTAATGAGATGAGTATTAAAGCTGAGCTTCCCCTACCTAATAGACCAAAATATTCAAGATTAGATATTTCTTTTGATAAGTTTAATGAATTTATTAATAGATATTTATCAGGAAGTATTAGATTGCCATTACTACAAGCTACTATCTATGATGAAGCTGTTATTACATCACAAGAAGATTTTAATTTAAGATACCAATTTTTAAGAAAAATAAATGAATTAAATTTCAAAAAAATATCATTTAGATTATCAGATAGTACAATGCCAATTTATAATGCAATTATGGAAAAAATTGGTTGGAAACATTCAGATAAGACTGAATTATTTATGAGTATCGATCGTAATCCTAAAGAAAGAAAAGATTTAAGACTACAATCTGCTCAAGGTAAAATAATGATGCCAGAAGAAAGTCTAATCTGGGTACCGGCTACAATAATACATAAACTAGAAGGTAAAGTTGATGAAGAAACACTAAAAAAAGCAATAAAATTGAAAGAAATAGTTTTTCAATATTACACGAGATTAAATAGTTTATATCATACAGAAGATTTTACTGAATTTGATAAAATCTGGTTAGCTTATGACTTTATAAAAAGACATATAAGTTTTGCAAATGAAGCTACAAGATATGAAAACGGAAGACAAGTTTTATATAATCCAAATAATAGATACGACTTTGTATCAGAGCCATTAGGCACTTATCAACATAAAAAAGGTGTATGTGAAGGACAAGCAAGATTTATGCAAGCACTTTTAAATAATCAGTATTTCAAAAGTGATACAGTAGCAATTAATGGTGTTTGTCCTTTAGGTAATCACGTATGGGTAGGATCGGTTGTTAATAACCAATTATATCAAACTTGTTTAACTATGGCTGGTCCATTCAAAGATTTAGGTACTAAAGGTTATGTTCCCGATGTAAGCGAAGTTTATCCAAAAATATATGGAACATCATCATTGAGTAATCAAGAATTAATGCAAATACAATCTCATATAAAAAGATTAAGAAAGTAAAATAAAATAACCAATTCTTTTGAAAAGGTTATTTTTTTATATTAATAAAGGAATAATGCTTGAAATTACAATTAATTCTTTTAGATGATTTATTTTATCGAGGAACTGGTCCGACTGGCCCAACCGGGCCTAGAGGAGAGGCTGGTGCTAATGTTTCTGTCCTAGGAACATATGATAGCTATGATGACTTAATAGCAGAACATCCTGAAGGAAATGTTAATGATTCATATCTAGTAAATGGCGAACTATACGTATGGTCAGAAAATGAAAATAAATGGGAAAACATTGGAAGAATTCAAGGACCAACTGGACCACAAGGAGATATTGGACCACAAGGATTTCCCGGAGAAACTGGACCAGCCGGACCAACATTAATAAGAAGTGCCTATTTAGTAACTTTCAATAACGGTACTACCTCTGATGGCGTTGCCGTAGAAAGTCAAGGAAGAGTACCTATAGATCGTCTGGAACTAGATCCAACTAATTTATTAACTCTAAATACCGATGAAGAAACAATAACCTTTAATAAAACAGGTTATTACAAAATAAATTTTACTGTCTCAGCCTATCCTGAAGTAAAAGGTGTTGATTTTGATCCAACTACCGATATTGTTTCCGTAGGAATAAGACAAATAAATACCGATAATGTATATGTTGGAGTAGGAGAGTGGGTATTTAATGGTGAAGCCGTTGAACTAGTAGCTAACGGTATCCTTGCCGTTCAAGATACAAGTATACCATATGAATTAGTTAACTTAGAAAATAGCAAAATATTTTTACATACACCTGATATAAGAAATCTATCAACAGTCTCATATTTTAGTAACCCATTAGTAACCATTTTAATAGAATATTTAGGAAAATAAGTATTATAATAAAGTCACTCACAAAGTGACTTTTAAAATTATTAAAAAATATCTATACTTTTTTTGTATCACATGATACAATATCATTAGATACAAAGGAGGTGCAATATGCCAACAACTACAAAAATAACCAAAGAACTAATTTTAGACACCGCATTAGAAATAGCCAGGGAGAAAGGAAAAGAAGGAATTAGTAATCGCGAATTAGCTAAAAGAATGAATTGCTCTATAAGACCCATATATTATCAATTTAAAAATGTAGAACAGTTAAATAATGAACTAAAAATAATAATAGAACAGTATTTCTATAAGTATCTATTAATAAATAGTATCCCTAATATTCCTCCCTATAAACAAATAGGTATAAACTATATAAAGTTTGCTAGAGAAGAAAAACAACTATTTAAAATTCTATTTATGAGTAAAAACGAAGAAGCTGCTAAGGGATTTATAAACAGTGCCAAAGATGAATATGGCAAAATGCTTAAACTAATAAAATTAAGTACTAACTTAAGTAACGAAGAAATAGAATCATTTCATACAAAAATGTGGATATTTACCCACGGTATTGCTACGCTTATAGCTACAGATACTATAAATTTTACTGATGAACAAATATCTAAACTTCTATCATTCCAATTCCAAGCCCAAATGCTTTTAGAGGAAAATCCCAATAATAAATGGGTATTAAATAAAGAAAAATAAAAGGAGAATACTATGATTGAAATTAAAAATGTAAGTAAAAGTTATAACGGAAAAGATCTTGCTTTAGATAACGTTAATTTTGAAGTTAAAGACGGCGAAATTTTCGCCTTCATCGGACATAATGGAGCCGGTAAAACTACAATGATAAAATCCATTACAGGGATTCTTTCTTTTGATTCAGGAGACATTCTTATAAACAATAAGTCTATTAAAGAAGAACCCCTTACCTGTAAACTAGATATGGCTTATGTACCAGATAATCCAGATTTATACGAAAATATGAAAGCCATAGATTTTATAAATTTTATTTGTGATATGTATAATGTACCAATTTTAACAAGAAAAGAAAATATTACTAAATATGCCCAAATGTTTGAAATTGAAGATAAACTAACTAATGACATTTCTTCATTTTCACACGGAATGAAACAAAAAGTATCTCTAATTGCCGCTTTATCTCACAATCCTAAAGTATTAATAATGGATGAACCATTCGTAGGTTTAGACCCCAAAGCTGTCTTTGATATTAAAGAAATTATGCGTCAAATGACAAAGGAAGGAAAAACAATTTTCTTCTCAACTCATATCTTAGATGTTGCAGAAAAATTATGTGATAGGGTAGCCATCATTAAAAAAGGAAAAATTGTTAAAATTGGAAAGATGAAAGATATTAAAGGAGACGAATCCCTAGAACAAGTCTTCCTTGAGTTAGGAGAAAAATAATGAAAACTATCTCTTTATTAAAAGCTGCTCTAAGTCAAGATATGAATATCTTTAAATATACTACTAAAAGAAACTCTTCAACTATAACTAAAATAATGTTTCCCATTATCTTCTTTGGGATTGTGTGTTTCTCTATTGGAACATATGCAAATTTTCTAGCTAAAGAACTATCTTCGTACCACCAAACTAACTTTTTACTAGTATTATTTATTGCAATAGTAACCGTTCTAACAATTATTGAAGGTATATACAAATCCCAAGGAATTCTCTTTGATGCTAAAGACAATGATTTATTATTTTCTCTTCCCATCAAAAAATCTCAAATCTTATTCGTAAGGATTTTTAAACTACTATTATTTCAATACATATATAACCTAATGTTTCTCTTACCAGCAACTATAGTATATATCCACTACGAAAACCCTGCCCCTATATTTTATCCCATAACAATCCTAATGACTATTCTAATCCCAATAATTCCAACAATCTTCTCATCTATAATTGGTTATATCATTAAATTATTATCATCCAAATCAAATTCTCAAAAAATAGTACAAACCATCCTTTCAAGTATTGTCTTCCTAGGAATCTTTTATTTAAGTTTAAATCTTCAAAATTATTTTCAAGTTATTGTTTCCAAAGCCTCAGATATTACTAAACTTTTAACAACCATTCTTTATCCTCTAAAGTTATATTTAAATTTAATAACCAAATTTAATATTAAAGATTTAATAATTCTTATTACCTTAAATATAGTACCCTTTATTATCTTCATATATCTAGGAAGTATCTCTTATTTTAAGATAATATATACCATAGCTAACCATCAAAAACATCAAATAAAAAATAATAATAAAGAAATAATAAAACAAAGATCACCTCTTATATCTTTAACAATAAAAGAAATAAAAAGATATTTATCATCTCCAGTATATATGTTTAATACCTCATTAGGACTCTTAATAGTAGTAATTATAACTATTCTAACCTGTGTAAAAGGAGTAAGCGTAATAAACAAAATTTTATCACTTTATAATCTAAATACTACCTTATCCCTTCCAGTATTATTTCATTTTCTAGTATTCTTTTCTACTACTACAACCTCTATAACATCATCTAGTATCTCCCTAGAAGGGAAAACAATTAATATCACTAAAAGCCTTCCAATAGATATAAAAACTATTTTAAAATCAAAAATACTTAGTTGTTACACCATTGAATTACCATTCATTATTATCTCAGAATTAATCTTCTTTATAAAGTTTACTCCTAAAGTAACTAATATTCTATTAACTATATCTATTGGTATAATTACTATTCTCTTAACAGCTTGTATTGGTCTATTAGCTAATTTAAAATATCCTAAAATGAATGCCAGTAGTGATACTGAAGTAGTAAAACAAAGTATGAGTTCAATCGTCTCAGTATTTCTAAGTATAGCTATCTTCTTTCTAAGTATTATCTTAATCATATACCTAACCAAATATCTAGATATTAATCACATCTTACTACTACATCTTCTTATCTTAACAATTATTGCCATCTTCTTATACTACCTACTAATGAAAATTGGCCCAAAAGAATACCAAAAAATTAACGTCTAATAACTATAAAAAAGGAGAAAATATAATATGAAAAATATAATTGAAGTAAAAAATTTAACTAAAAAATACAAAAATCTAACTGCTGTAGATAATTTATCGTTTACCGTCAAAGAAGGGGAAATATTAGGATTATTAGGACCTAACGGTTCTGGAAAATCTACTACCATTAACTGTATTCTATCCCTTCTAAATTATCAAAATGGTGATATTTTAATATTTAACAAGCCAATGACACCATCAGCATATGATATAAAAAGAAAAATTGGCGTAATCTTTCAAGAAATAGCTGTTTTTAATGAATTAACCGTATATGAAAACATCGATTACTTCTGTGGTTTATATATAAAAGATAAAGTTACCAGAGAAAAATATATCAACGATGCCCTAAAACTCGTAGGATTAGAAGAATTTAAAAAATTCTATCCTAAGCAATTATCTGGAGGACTATTAAGAAGATTAAATATCGCCTGTGGAATTGCTCATAAACCACAACTAATATTTCTAGATGAACCAACTGTTGCCGTAGACCCTCAAAGTAGAAATAATATTCTAGATGGCATAAAAAAACTAAGAGATAATGGTGCTACTATCATCTATACAACTCACTATATGGAAGAAGCAGAATTATTATGTGACCGAATTATTATCCTTGACAAAGGAAAAATAATTGCCGAAGGTACCAGTGACGAATTAAAAGAATTAGCCAATATTGAAGAAAAAATAACCATCGAATTAACTGAACAACATCCAGAATTAAAAGAAAAATTAACAAAGTTCAAAACTGTTGAAAAAATTACTATAACCGGTAAAATTCTAACCATTTCCTACAAAAAAGGCCAAGATAACCTAGGAACCCTAATTGACTACTTAAAAGAAAATAAAATAATTTATAACAAAATTTTCTCAGAAAGACCAACTCTAAACGACGTCTTTCTAGAATTAACCGGAAAGGAACTAAGAGATTAATGTTTTATCATAATTTTAAATATTCTCTAAAAATTCTTTTAAGAAACAAAGGCCTTATATTTTGGACATTTATTTTTCCAATTATTTTAGGAACCTTCTTTAAAATGGCATTTTCTAATATTGAAAAAAATGAAACACTAAAGACAATAGACATCGCTATCGTAGATTCTAAAACCTATGAAGAAAATCAAATCTTTAAAGAAACCCTAAATACTCTAAGTAACAATGATACTAAATTATTTAATATAACCGTTACAAACAAAGAAATATCAAAAAAGCTTCTTGAAGAAGAAAAAATAACTGGCTATTTAGAATTTAATCCAGATAATGTTGATATAACTGTCTCTTCATCTGGCGTCTATGAAACTATTTTAAGATATGTTATTGATGAAATATATTGCGAAAAAGAAATGCTTGATACTTTAACTAAACAAACTATTGAAAAAGAACTAGCTAACGGAAATCAAGCCATTAACCCTGAAGAAATTGCTAAACAAATTCTTACCACCATAAATAATAGTGATATAAAACTAAACGATATTTCTAATAAAAATTTAAGTTATACAATGATTGAATTTTATACTCTAATTGCTATGGCAGCCCTATATGGTAGTATGATCTCACTATTTATAACCAACTACAAATTACCAAATATGAATAGCGTTGGAGCCCGTACTAGTATCTCTCCCTTAAACAAAAGCACTACCTTATTAAGTAGTCTAGTAGCAAGTTATTTAATCCAATTATTAGGATTATTCCTCCTATATATATATACAATTCTAATACTCCATATTGATTATGGCAATAATTTCCCATTAGTAATATTACTCTCACTAGTAGGAGCTTTAGCTAGCTTATCACTAGGCGTAGCCGTTTCCACTACCTTAAAAGTAGGCGAAGGAGCCAAAACGGGTATCTTAATAGCTATAACAATGTTTTGCAGTTTCCTATCTGGAATGATGGGTATTACAATGAAATATGTAATAGATAAAAATATTCCTATTCTAAACATAATAAATCCTGCTAATATGATAACAGATGGTCTATATTCCCTATATTACTATAACACACTAGATAGATATAACTTTAACATAATAAGTCTAATCATCTTTTCCCTAATTATGTTCCTACTTTCCCTTATAAAGTTAAGGAGGCAAAAATATGACAGTATTTAAAACATTTTGGAAAATAGTAAAACACTATAAAGGAACTGTTATTCTATATACTATGATGTTAATCGTCTTTGGAGGAATGAATACTACTGCTAATAACCAAGTAACTACCTTTACTAATACTACACCAGATATCTTAATAGTAAATGAAGACACCTCAAAAGGCCTAACCAAAAACCTCATTACTTATCTAGAAAATAATACGAACATAGTAAAGATAAAAGATAATGAAGAAGCCCGAGATGATGCCCTATTTTACCGAGATGTAAACTACATAATTTATATTCCCTCTGGATATAGAGATTCTATTCTAAAAGGAATTCCCCAAGAAATAAATATAAAATCCACTAAAGACTATGATTCTAGTTTAGTAGAAATGATGTTAACCAGATATCTAAAAGTACAAGATATCTATTCAAAAAATACTCATAATGAAGAAGAACTAATAAGTAACATCAATCAAAGTTTAAAAGAAAAATCAAAAATTACTATGACTACTAAATTAGATACAAACACCCTAACCAAGTCATCACGCTTCTTTAATTTTGCTAGTTATAGTATTATGGCTGTAATTATTTATATCTTAAGTCTGGTTCTAACTAGTTTCAATGAATTAACAATAAAGAAAAGAACTATTATAAGTAAAATGAACTATAAAGAACATAATAGAAAAATTATTCTTGCAAGCTTTATCTATTCACTAATAATATGGATTCTATATGTCGCTCTAGGAGTAATTCTTCTAGGAAAGGTAATGTTCACTGTAAGAGGACTAATCTATATCTTAAACACCCTTGTATTCTCCTTCTGTGCCTTAACAATTGCTTTATTAATAAGTACTATTATCAACAATAAAAATGCCATTAATGGTATCGTAAACATTGTTGCTCTAAGCCAAGCTTTCTTATGTGGAGCTTTTATTCCAACTAAGTGGTTACCAGATTCTGTTTTATCATTTGCCCGCATATTTCCAGCTTATTGGTTTAATAATACCAATGACCTAGTATCAACCATCGAAGTTTTAAACCTAAAAGCAATTACCCCCATTCTTCTAAATACCCTTATCCTAGTAGTATTCTCAGTAATCTTTATTATTTTAAATAATCTCATCTCAAAAAATAAACAAAAAGTAGGTTAAAAAAGAACAATTTTAGAAATAATCTCTAAAATTGTTCTTTTTCTTCTATCTAATTTTCTTATAACTATTTTTATAATACGTTAAATACATTCTTTCTTCATTATCTGGATTAAATTCCACATCTCCATTATTATAAACATCTAAACAGTACCCAATCTTTTTAGCTAAACCAACAGACGCCTCATTTTTAGGAGCTATCAATAATTCCACTCTATTATATCCCTCTTCAAATAACCTATCTGTTAATTTATCCAAAATTAAAGTACCATATCCCAATCTTCTAAAAGCTTTTAAAACACCATATTGAATAGTAGGTATCCCTCTATTAAAAGTAACCGAAGCAAATCCTACTACCTCATTGTTAACAATAACCAACATACTATTATTCTTATCAAAACAACTTATATTAGTTACCTTTCTTTCACTTAATATTTCCTTATTAATTAATTCCACTATATCCTTATATCCATCATTATATTTAACAAATTCCATTCTATCCCTCCTAACATATAATCATTATATCAAAAAACATCAATAAAGTAAAAAGTTCTAAAAAAATGATATAATAAACATATTAAAGGAGAATATAATGATAACTATTTATTTAATTCGTCACGGCAAAACCTCTTGGAACAAAGAAAACCTAATACAAGGAACAAAAGATATTCCATTATCACCCGAAGGTAGAAAAGAAGTCACTGAATTAGCTCAAAAAATAAATCTCAATAAAATAGATTTAATCTTATCATCACCCCAAAAAAGAGCTAAAGAAACTGCTAAAATTATTGATAATAATAAAAAAACAATATTATATAATAATCTTCTAAAAGAAAGAAATTTTGGGAATTACGAAGGAACTAAAACAAGTGAAGAACTAATAAATAAACTTTGGGATTATAACTTAAATTACCAAGATGAAAACATCGAAAGTATTACCGTCTGCTTAAACAGAGCCGCTAACTTTTTAAAAGAAATAAAAACAAAATATCCAAATAAAAATATCTTAATTATTTCCCACGGAGCATTTATTAAAGCAATACACTATAATATTAATGGTTATGATAAAAATACTAACTTTCTTTCTTTTAATCCACAAAATGCCACAATTTATAAGTATGAATTATAAAATCCTTATATGTTCAAAATAAGATATGAAGATATCACTCAAATAAACTTTTATATAAACTATCAAGAAAACTATAATTAAGTAGATTTAACATCTACTTTTATTATGTTATAACATTAAAATATCCTTCAAAGTAATTAATCATCATTAAGTACCCCATCATAATATATACTAGAGGAAAGGTGATTATATGAAAATAATAAATAATAAAATAGTTCAAGTATATACTAGTGAAGAACTAAGTAGTGTTCTAGAAAGTGAAAATGAATACGAATATATATATTTAGGTAATGACATTACTTTAGAAAAAGGTATTACTATTAATAATAATAAAGAAAAAGTTACCATAGATGGAACATATACAAATATTAAATTTAAGTTTACCGGTATGAACAGTAACGCATCAACTGATACCATTATTGCTAGCCCTAATATTAAAGAAATTAAAATAAAAAATATGGATATCGAATACACAAACAATTATGGAGTAGTCTATGCTCCAGCTGAATCATTATATAAAGATGTTGCAGTAACATATGAAAATATAAATTTTCTAGGCACCCAGTTATCATTTAATCCCTTTGGTACAACCCAAATAATTGATTCAATTATCAATATTGAAGACACAAATAGTATTACTGCTGGTGAAGTATGCGAATCAAGCCGAGTTATCATCGGAGGAAATACTACCATATCAAGTAAAGCAACTACCTGTCCCTTATTTATTTTTCGAAATGATCCCCCTAATATCAGTATGATCTTCTTATGCAAAAGTAATATCAATATATACACTGATACCAAAGAGCTTATGAATGGAACAAATAAACTAAATTTTACAATCCTCCACGATACTGAAGTAAATATCATAACCGGTAATGGCTTTTCAGTATATTCTACTACCGGAGCCAATAACGTCCTAATAGATGAAAGAGCCAGCTTAAAAATTATTGAAAAAAGCCATCAAAGAGTCCCAATGTGGAATATCTTTGGCACCCTTACAATGAAAGAGGGATCAACTCTTCAATTAATTAATTCTTATAAAGATACCCCTATAGATAATTACAATATTTATTTTAAAGGAAATAATCCCCAAATAAATCTAGATAATCCTAAAGAAATACTTATATATACCAAAAATGCCAATGTAATCTATACAAATAATCCCATCACTTACAAAATAAAATGTTGTAGAATTAACTTTTGGATTGATTCTCAAGAGTTAACTAGTGCCGGTGGAATAAGTAACTTACCAGATTATTATTGGTATAAAAATGATGACCTCCTAGAGTTAACTGGAACAATTACTCAAACAGAAACAAGTATTACCACCCATAATTTAACCGAAGAAGAACTAGCTAACTTACCATCTCTAGATAACTTTAAATTTCAATCTAAAAAACAATTTTCAATAGGAGCCATTAAAACTAATATTCACCCCTTAAATAATACCCAAGATACCATAAGTGGTCATACCAGTAGCTTTGCTGACGTATTAATAAAATATAACGGTAACACCAAAATTGTCACTGCTGAAGAAGACGGTTTCTTTAAATATGATTTAACTACCAGTATTCCAGATAATACAGAAATAGAGTTTATTTCTAATATTTCTAATAGCTTCTTATATGAAACAAGAAAAATAACTACCCCCTTTAACGGAGAACTATCCTTAATGGATACTGACAACTCATTATCATTCTCATTAATTCCTATCAATAATTCAAAAATCTTTCCCCGAACAAAAAAAATAGTAATAAGTGTCGTTGACAGTAGATTAAATAGTAGTAATTGGCGTCTATTTGCATATATTGATACCCCGTTAACATCACTTAGTGGTTATCTACTAGAAGACGCTTTAATATTTAAAAAACTTACTAATGAAAATATTATCTTAAATGAAACTCCCCAATTAGTATTTCAAGGAGTAGATACCGGAGGAAATCCCAATAAGATAGATCTCACATTTTCAGAAGAAAAAGGTCCATTATTAGATCTAACTAATAATGCTCTCGTCGCCAATGAAGAATACTTTGCTAATATTCATTTTAAAGTAGAAGAATAGCTCTATTTCTTCTACTTTTAATAAAGATAATAATAACATTACAGTTCTATCAGATACTCCAACTCTAGTTTACACCGGAAAATCTAATAATGGAGAGTCAAATACAATAAATGTTACCTGGAAAGAAGAAGAAGGAATTCTTCTTATGATTAATGACAAAATAATTAATAAAAAAGAATATACTGCTAATATCATCTGGACCATCGAAGAATAAAAAATCTGCCAATAATATTACCACTTATTGGCATATTTTAAATTATTTTTTACTTACTTCAAAAGTAACAGTCTTTTTAGTAGTAGCTTCAATATTTGGTAGATTAATAGTTAATTTACCAGAATCCTCTTCATAGGTATATTGTGATGCTTCTAAAAGAGTACCATCAACTTTAATAGTATTCTCTACAAGTTTGATCAAATTAGGATTCAAAATATCTGTTATTACTGGAGAAGTATATACCATCTCAGTTTGATTATTTACCTCTATAGAATACATCAAATTTCCTCCACTCCAAACCATTTTATTAGCAGTTTTAGTTACAGTAAGGCCTGTAACCATTGTTACCACCAAGCCTGTGTTGTTATCTCCGTAGGAATACTATTATAATTACCCAAAACCGTAGCAGTATTGCTTAGTTCTGTTTCCATATGCCGCCTCCTAATTTAGTTTATGCCCAATAAAAAAGAAAATGAGTTTATATCAAAATAACAAAAATAATAAAATGATTATTGCTATTGTTTAAAATTATGATATAATAATAATATAATTAAAGGAGGCATTTATGAAAAGTAAATTAAATAGCATTTTAGGTAGAATCGATTTAAAAAACAAAAAAAACATAACAATATTATCACTTAGTATAACAGTATTAGTCTTAATAATTATCCTTATAATCAAAAATGTTGGAATCGGTATAATTGGCCACAATGGTAAATTTAAAATCAAAAAAAGTGAACATAACAATATAATTTTAGAAGATTATAGTAATTCCTATTTTTCTCTTAAAAAACCCAAAGGATGGGTAGTAGATACAATTGGAGATTATATCCATTACACTATTAAAGTATATGATCCAAATAACCCATCCTATCAATTTTTCTTTAATCTAAAAACAGAAGGGTATAATAAATCAGAAGATGCAAAAAATTGGCAAAAAAAATATTATCCAAACAATATATTTGCCAAAAATCCGGTAATTGCTGAAAAAACAACAGAGGGATTCTATAAAATATTTAATGAATTAGGTCCTTTAAATAATACATCATCATTTAAATTCCCTACTTTAACAGATTTTACAGTTGCGGCTAATTTAGGTAAAGGAATGTTTGGTGGAGACCTCTTGAGGGCAACATTTAAAGACAGTGAAGGACGCGAGTGTGAAGGATTGTTTACTGCCTATGTTTATGATCCAGGACCATATTATGTTAATGAAAATATTATATCAGGTAAAAAAATAGATATTTATTTTTTAAATGTTTATGATTCCATTTTTATAACTACTCCTAAAGATGAACTTATTAATTATCAAGATATTTTAAATAATATTGTTGCTTCATTGGAATTTACAGATACTTTCATAAATGGTTTTAATTCAGCTCAAGATGCTGTTATGAAGAATTTTCAAACCATTAGAAGCATTGGTAACCAGATAAGCGATGGAATAATGGACTCTTGGAATAAAAGAAATAAATCTTATGATATTATGAGTCAAAAACAAAGTGATGCAACTCTTGGATATGAAAGAGTATATGATACAAAAACAAATGAAATATATAAAGCATATAATGGTTTTACAGATGACTATAATGGTAAAAGATACAAGAGTATAACAGATGATATGTATTTAAATAAAACATCTGGTTATATAGAAAGGTAGCCATATGAAAGACAAAAGGAAAATAATAATAATTTTATTGGTTATAGTAATAATAATTCTTTCATCCCTAATATTTATCCCTAAAAATAACAATAATCCCAATAGCCTAAATCCGGATAATACAAGTAACAGTAAATTAGTAAAATATATTTCATCTTTAAATAAGAAGAAAAAAAGCGATTACAAAAAAATATCAGCATTAGATTTTTTAAATGAATCTTCTTGCTTTAGTAATTACGCTTTTATAAACAATAATTCTATTTACATATTTGATCCAAATAAATTAGATGAGGGAGAATTTATATATAAAAAAGTATACGATATAGATGATAATATTAAAGTAATGAATATAAGGCCAACCAACGGTGCTGATATACAATTTTTTGATTATAACGATACTTTATATACATTACACGATGAAAATCTTGACAATAAAGTTAGAGATAGTTATGATATGTATCTAAATGCTAATTATAAACTAAGTAATTATCTTAAGTGGGAATATTCAACCAAATTTCTTGGCAAAAAAATAAAATATGATTTTATGTCTAATTATGCTTATCTAAGTAATAATAAGTTATATAGAATTTTATATCAAGACACAAAATATCCATCATTCAGTGAAATTAAAGGAAGTTATAATAATGAAAAAGTGATTAGAATCTACAATGAAAGAATAGTTAAAACTGATAAATCATTTTATGAGATGATGACTTATTTTGATACTAACTCTAATAAAACCGAAACAGCTATGGTCAGAATAAAGTCCCTAACAAAGTATTATGATGAAGTTTTAACATTTACATATAAATATGTAATATTAAAAGATCATACTATTATTCCTATAAATGATTTAATGGAAAATAGAGTAAGAGATTATTCATATGATTATTTCTTGAGTGGTTTTAACTATATGAATGAAGTTAGATATGAAGAATAACCGACTTATTGTAAATAACACCTACTAGAACCTAAAAAAGTACTAGTAGGTATTTTTATACAAAAAGAAATGAACAATTATAATTGTTAGATTTTTAACATTAAAAAAGGAATTAAAATTATTTTATTTCATTACAGTCGCTTAATTAAATAACTAAAATATTTTATTTTTCCTGATAATACATCATTATAAAAATTTTGCTTCCAATGAACAAAATTAATTGCCTCTTGAATCTCTTTCATCTTATTCTCAAGTTCTCGAAGTTTAGTATCAAGAATTATTTTTCTCTCAGGAATAGATTCTTCACCTTTTAAACACAAATCTAAATACTTTTTCATCTCCACAATAGTCATTCCGCAACACTTTAAACAAGATAGACTTCTAATCCAGTTAATATCATTATCCTCAAACATTAAATAATTATTGTTTTTATGATATAATTTATACAGAAGTGATAATAGCGAATATGAAGTAAAAAATCGTTATTAAGTTTATAGCAAGTACTAAATAGGTAATATATGTATAATAAAAGTAATTAAATAATTATAATTTTGTAAATATTTCTATGTATTATAGAAATTATAAACTATACTACAAAAGAGATATGGGAGGTTGATTATGTTAGACTTGATAAAAATAGGTAATTTTATTACATCATTAAGAAGAGAAAAGGGAATAAGCCAATTAGAATTAGCAAAAGAGATGAAAGTTTCCAATAGTGCCGTTAATAAATGGGAACAAGGAATTTGTTTGCCAAAGAAAGACAAAATTAATAAATTGATAGAGTACTTTGGTATTAGTTTAGATGAATTTTATTCTGGTGAAAAAAATGAAAAAAACAATCCGCCAAAATTAAAAAAACTCTCAATTAGTGAAAAAACTCCCATTTTACTAATAACTATTTCACTATTAATATTGATAATTATGTTGTTTATATATAAGAATAATAAAACAACCACTTATAAACTATTACCTGAAAGCAGTGATTACGTTGGATTTGGGAACATCTTTATAAGCCAAAAAAGTAAAATAATTACAATGACTGATTTATCTATCAACAATGAAAGTGATCTATCAATAAAATCATCTTGTTTTGAATTCTTTATTACGATTGAAGACGAATTAATATTACATAATGGAGATATAAAGACTTGCATTGGTGATAATAAAATTAAATGGCTTAAAGACTATATAAAAGAAATACAAATGAATTTAAATAACGATTTGAATTACACAATCTTTACAAGCAATATTAATAATAAAAAATTAACCATTACAATAAATTATTTAAATGAAAATGGAGAAATCGACAAGTATAATATGATTTTTGATATTGTTAGATACTGAAAATCAACCAAAATCAACCAAAATCAACCAAAAAAATCTTCATTTGAAAACAAAATATTATATACTGAAATTGAAAGATTATTTGGCATAACATATAATCATAAGTTCCAGTATATAATATTTTTATATGTAGCCAAATTTTAAATCCTTGAAATGGAGATGTATATAAATGTTGAGCAATGGAATATCTAATAATAAAATTAACGATAGAAGAAAGAAACTGGATAAAAAAAGAAATTTAATTTTTTTACTTATTATTGTTTTCTTTTATATTTATATTATGTTTATTTCTGAAATAGATATAGGAACCGGAAAAAAAGAATTAGAAAACATAATTATTCTTGCTATTCCGTGCTTTATTTATCTTATACAATCACTTAATATAACTGATAAAATAGAAAGAAAAAAATACCTATACTATTATTTGATAATATATATAACTGCAATAATAGGATTTACATTCTCAAATTTTAGAACAACATATAAACATTTAGGAAATATTAATTTTGTAAGAGAGTATAATTTAATACCATTTAATTCGGTAATAACATTATTAAACACCCCATTAGGCTTAAATATTGGATTGTATAATATTATTGGTAATCTATTGATGTTAACTCCCTTAGCAATTTTGTTACCTTTAATAAACGATAAGTTTAAAAAGAAAAAATACTTTATTATCTTAATCATTATAATAAGTTTTAGTATAGAATCATTACAATATATTACTAACTATGGTAGTTTTGATATAGATGATATTATTTTAAATTCTATTGGTGCAATAATATTATATTTAATTGTTATAAATAGCAAAATATATAAATTAATATATAAATTATTTTATGAAGTGACTATTAGAAAGAGAATTGCTAATTATATAAAAATATTTTTGTATTTTATATTAATTTTTATTTATATAATATATATTTTAAATATATATCAAATATATAAAGATAATAAATTTGATTATTCTAATTTAATATGTAAAGATAATTCTAGAACATATATTACAACATTTGGCGAATATGATTATTATAGTGAATGTAATTATTCCGGATATACCATAAAAGGTAGTGGACAACAGTTAGATTTAAAAGATTATTTAAAAATTGATACTAGTGATAAAACATTAAATAAACTTAAAGTAACTAAAGAAAAATGGTTAATGGATATTAAAATAGATTATAATGATAACTTATTAAAGTTATTAGATGATGATGGAAAGACAAAAACCTATTTATTTGGAATAGATAAGTTAAAAATAAAATCCAATAAAACCAATAATATAATTATCATAGATACAAAATTATCTGATGAATTTAACTATTTTGCACTTGTAAACTTAATTGAAACAAGTATTACTTATGCCATATATACAGGAAAATATTATAATGTGATTGGTTGTGGTAAAGCATTAAGTCTTAAAGCAGAAAACTATATAATCTCGAAAAAATATGATTACGATAACAATTTTTGTAACAAAATAAAGTCATTAAAGTATTAATTATTTAAATTAGTTTCTCACCGTTATAAATAACGTTATTCATATTCCATTTATAATTTCTCTATATACAATTGTATATCAAAATAACATTTTAACAATTTTTAATTAATTATTCATAATCAGACGAATGATTTTAGCACACATTTGCAATTCTGCATAAAATGTAGTATAATCTAGTCAGTTAATTAAAAAGCGATTCATTCAAAGTAATTATTTTATAATATTTTATAGAGAACTTGTGGTTGGTGAAAACAAGTAAAATTAAATAATGAATTACAAATGATGATTTTAATCGGATAGTATCCGTTATCAACAAGAGGTAATAAACTATTATTACAAATAAAGGTGGTACCACGAGCAATTCGTCCTTTTTGGATGTTTGCTCGTTTTTTATTTCGAAGGAGGTGATTTGTATGGATAGTGACTATTACTATTATTACTTTGGTGATTGTAATTTAATTAACTATACAAATTATTTAGGAGGAATAAAAAAATATGGAAAAGAAATTATTTGATATTCTCGAAGAAAGAGGATATGTAAAAGATTTAACCAATGAAAAAGAAATTATTGATTTAGTTAATGGAGAACCTATGACTTTTTACTTAGGTATTGATCCTACTGCTGATAGTCTACATATAGGACATTTCTTTGCGTTAACTATGTTTAGATGGCTACAAGATTTCGGACATCATGGAATCATATTAATTGGAGGAGCTACTGCTTTAATTGGAGATCCAACAGGTAAAAGTGATATGAGAAAAATGCTTTCAAAAGAAGATGTCGCTCATAATAAAGTAGAAGTTAAAGAACTAGTAAAAAGATTTGTAAAAACAGATGGAGACAATCCTGCAATAATTGTTGATAATGCTGATTGGATTTGTAATAAAACTTATGTAGATTTTATGAGAAATATTGGAGTACATTTTAATGTCAATAATATGTTATCTGCTGATTGTTACAAGAAAAGATTAGAAAATGGAGGACTAACTTTTCTTGAGATGGGATATATGTTAATGCAAGCCTTTGATTTTGTTCATTTAAATAAAGAATTTGGATGTAGATTACAAATTGGTGGTTCAGATCAATGGGGAAATATTTTAGCGGGTGCTGACCTTTCTCGTAAAATCGGATTTAGTGAAGGAAAGAAAATTGAACCATTATTTGGATTTACTTGCCCATTACTTATAAAAGCAGATGGAGAAAAAATGGGTAAAACCGCAACAGGAACTTTATGGGTATCAAGAGATAAGACAACACCTTTTGATTTCTTCCAAGCATGGATGAATTCATTTGATGAAGATGTTGAGAGGAGTTTATCTTTCTTTACTAGAATAGAAATATCTGATATTAAAGAGTTATGTACTAGTGATATTAGAGAAGCAAAAAAATTACTTGCATTTGAAGTTACCAAATTAGTTCATGGAGAGGATGAGGCAATCAAAGTCAAACAAACTGCAGAAGAACTATTTAGTAATAAAGGTATTTCAGAAAATATGCCATCAATTAGTATTTCTAATGACTTATTAGATATAAATATTGTTGATTTACTTATTGAAACAAACTTAGTATCTTCTAAATCGGAGGCAAGAAGATTGATAGGACAAAATGGTATATCTTTAAATCAAGAAAAAGTAAAATCTATTGAACAATTAGTTACATCAAGTGATTTAAATGAAAACTCATTAGTTTTGCAAAAAGGTAAAAAAGTATTTTTAAAAGTTAATTTTAAATAATTACAAAAGACAATTTGTGGTTATAATTTCCAGAATTGTCTTTTTCTTTTTTCTTGGAATAGCGAAAAGCACAAAAAAACTAACTATTTCTAGTTAGCATCTATTACTCTCAGAAGTCAATTTCCGAGTTTCCTATCAATTTGGAGCAATAACAAAGGTTATTTGAAACTCTATAAGAAAAATTAATAAATAACTAATCACTATAAATATAATACCATGAATAGTGTAAAATGTGTATACTTTTTTTTAAACTATATAAAAAGCGTGATATAATTGTATTATGATATATAATTTAAAAAATATGAGGTTGAATATTTATGTTAAAAAAAGATATATTAGATTTAATGGAAAAATTTGAAGCAGAAACATGGAAATATAGTGATAATGATAACTTAGATAATGATATGCAATATTTTTATTCTATTGAAAAAGAAATAAAAAATGCTGATGAATCAAATCTAAAACCTATTTATGATAAATTAACATCAATAATGGGAATAATTAGATTTAAGTATGGTTTTGAAAGTATAATAATAAATAGTAATTCAGAACTTGAAGGTTTGAAAAAAATAATTGATGGCATTTCATTAAATAGTGGTAATACTATTAATCAATACAATTATATTTCAACTATATATAGCAATTATACAAGTAAAAATAAAAACATGAATTTTATAGAAAATAGATATGTATGTGCACAAGGAAAAGAAGGATTATATTTAGCGGTTGAATCTTTAAAGTCATTAATTACTAATGATGAATACAGACAACTATTAAATAGTGATCAAATTAATGAAATTTATACTGATTGTGTAAAATTAAACACTGGTGTTGTAAATATCAGAACTATTGAATCAAAGTATAAAGATTTAATAAAGCAAATTTGGGAAAAATCATTATCAAATAAAATAGATGATGATGGAAAATTTAGAGTTTTGTTTTCAAATATTTCTGGTGGTAATTTAAGAGATACAGCTAATTTATTAATTAATAGACCAAATCAATCATCTTGTAGTATGATTAGTTCTGATTTTATAGCAACCTATGGCTCTGAAACAAGAAAGATTGGATTTATATATCCAAATAATTCAGAGATTATGATGGCTAGTGCCTATGATTTAGGTTCTAATGTATTTGGAACTGGATCTGTCAATCAAGAAAAAGGAACAATTCTTGCTACTCCAGAAGTCATAGAAAAAATTGGTAAGTTGAGAGCAACACAACAAGGTCAAGATTTTTACTCATCAAATTGTTATAATGAAATTCTTGTTAATGCTAAGCCTTGTGGTATTGTAGTTCTTGGTTTGGGTGAAAAAGATTTAAACATTGATTATCAAGATGCAAAGATGCTTTCTTTAGAAATGAATTTACCAATATATTATATAGATACTATGCAATATAAAGATAAACTATCAGATTCTGATAAAAATTATATTGCATTCCATACAATAATGTCATATTTTGGTATCTCAACTAGTGATTTATTGCAACAAAGTGATGATTATAGTAATATTTATGAACTTATTAATACTTATAAAGAACAAATAGCAGAAGTTTTCTTAACATTAAAAAATAATGGTAATTTGAGTAAAGAAAATATGAGTCAAATAATAAGTGGTATTGTAGATATTTCTAAAAAAAATTGTAAAAGTAAATAATTTAATTTATTTACTACAATTGTAAAAAAAGTAATAAATTCGTGATATAATTTTATAGTAAGGTGGTATAGATATGAATGGTAAAGAACAATTAATTGAGATATTAACTCAAAGATATAAAAGATATGATGGTGTATTTAGAAGAAATGCTTTTGATAGTGAGCCAAAATATCAATATTATAGTTTTAATGAAATAAGTACGCTAGATGATGCAGATATAGATAGGATAATTCAAGCATATCAAAGCAAAACAAGTGAGCCTATGAGTATAAATAATAGATTATTACTTTTAGATTGTGTTTATGAAACTATTGCTGATAATAAAAGATATCAAGAGTTATTTGATAAGTTAATAGATATTTATAAAATAGAATTGGATGATAAACTTACTAAGCCAACAACAGGATATGATGATTTTAATTTTGTAGAAACTAGTGAATTACATCAAGCACCATATACGACATTGCCAGAATATTCATTAGTATTAGCCGATATGTGTACTAGATATATAAATGAATCACAAAAATCTTATACTGATAATTCAATATTGCCATCAAATAAAGTTGAATCAAGAATCTCTACTTATGAAGCAATTAAGTCTGATTTTGCAAAAGTTAATCAACAAATGCCAGAAGTTCAAGAACAAATTGTTTCACAAGCAAAAGTTATGATTAATAGTGCCAATGAAGAAAGAAATGCTAATATTGAAAAAGAAAGACAACAAAAAGAAATTGAATTAATTAATTTACAACAAGAAATAATTAAGATGGAAAATGAAAGATTAGAAATAGAAAAAAGAATTAAAACAATTTCTAGTGAAACTTTAGGATCATATTTTTCAAAACAAGTATCACAAAGATATCCAGAAGAATATCAAAAGTTTCAAGAGCATAGAGATCAAGTTAGAAACTATTCAAGTAATGCTACTACAATTTCAGATTTAAAAGCAAGATTTACCAAAGTTTCTGAAGATTTACAATTTTATAAAGGTGTTTTACCAGTTTACGAAAATTATTATCAAAGATTTGAAGAAATGAAAAAAGAATATCATCAACAAAGAACAACTTCTAGTCAAGAACAACAGCCAATTAGTAATTCTGAACTTTTTGTTAGAGAAACACCTACTCAAAATCAGCAACAAATTGTTTCTGAAAATAAAACATCTGGACTTAGTCAACCTAATTTTAATGGTTTGTCAGATGATGTTAAGAGAAAGATAATTGAACAAATGCAATTACGAGGTCAAGGTGATGTTATAATTTCTGGAATTGATAATATTTATCAAGAAGGAAATTATATAGTAGTTGATGCAAAACAAAGTAATGGTCGTTTTATAGGTGCAGAGTTTACAATAGATGATTTCAATAAGATAATTAATCAACCATTACAACCAGTTGTAGAACATTCTCAACAGCAAGTGAGTCAAGAAGAATCTGAAAAAATATTACAGGATCAACAAAAGCAAATGAAAGATCAAGTTATTAATCAAATAATGGGTGCTATGAATAAATCTGGTGAACTTTCATTTGGTGATATAAGCATGGGTGAACGAATGAGTATTATACAAAATATTCAAAACAAATTAAACGCTAAATCTATGGATGAATTACAAATGTTATTGTCAACATATCAAGAACATAATATTCAGGAAGAATCAATGCATAGTGGAATGCACAGATAAGGAGATATTATGGAAAATACTAATGAAAATTCAAATTATAAGAATATAAGTCTTGAAGTTATAAATTATATTCTTGAGTCAACATTTATTACATCTGAAATTTTAAATATCAAAGAAATTAAAGAAATTAAATTTTTGCCTAGTAAAAATGGTTATACAATTGAAGTAAAAAGCAAAGATGAAAAAACTTATTATATGGGAATATCTGAGTTTGGATATGTTGAAGTTGTAAGAGAAAAAACAATAGATGGGAAGATTATATATATGCCAGATGATGATTATAAAATTGATGAAATTCATGTAGATAATAAAAATATTCATACTAAGGAAGAAATGCCATGGATAGATTATTTAGAAATTGACGAAAACACTCTTGAACGACATATAATAAAAGAAAAAACTCCAAAAGATATATTCAATAAATATCTTAAAAGTGACAATTATATTATAATTAGTTCAACAAGCCATTTTTCACATAAAAAATTCAATGAATGCTTAGTAGATTTAAAAGAAAACAAAATTTATAATGTTTCTTATGATTCAAATGCAAAAGAAGAATTTGAATATTACAAGGATTTAACTGATGATCAAAAGCAAAAATTAATAAAATATATCAGTGATAATGATTTATTAAATTCTTCTATTAATATAGCTGTATTCGATGCAAGTGATACAATTGAAATAATGATGCGAGGAGAACATAATATAATAAGAAATGCAAGTAAAGAATTTACAAATAATGAAATGCATATATTTGATGATATAGTTGATATAGTTTTTAATGCTAATAATCCTATAAATAGAATTAAAAATTTCTTTAATTTAAATATGAGAAATGATGATGAAATTAATCGTTTTGCTAGACAGCATGGTTATGATGGCGCAAAATATCTTTTTGATTGGGAAAATACAATGTATATGAACCTTTTATTAATAATGAACAACTAACATATACAGGACTACCACTAGTTATTTTAGTAGACAATAATGGCGAAATTAGAATGTCAAGTTCTGATGAGGCTATGGCTATTTTAGATGATAAATCGTTCATGGAAAGTTTTGAAGAAAATAAAAATATCGAAGAATTGAGATTAAAAAGGGAATATCTTATAAAAATTAAAGATGAATTTAAAGATGAACGAAATGAATATAAAGATAATAACATACCTAATCACTTGTATTTAAAATATTTAGAAAAAATAGAATCAATATTAAATAGTTGTAATTCTGATGATGATGTTAGATTTATTGTTAGAAATACCTTAAATAATAGTTGGATAAGTAATGATGATGCCATTGATTATTTATTTGATAATATCATAGGTAATATTCCCATTCTACCAACTGATGTTCCACAAGGACAGAATTTAAGTAATTTATCAATTCAATTGCAACAATATTATAACGATGGTTATGTATGCAGTAAAGAAAAAGATATGTTGTTAAATATTATTAATGAAATTAAAAAATATATTAATGCATCTAATAATGAAAGTTTTATAAGAAAATACAAAATTGATGAAAATGGACATGAACATGAGGAATTTAAGAATATTTCTATTCCAAAACCAGAGAATTTATCACCTAATCAAGTTAATGATTTAATTAAAAATATTGATAGTAAAATTGCTGAATTAGAGATAGAAAAAAATAAGATAGACAAAGAAATAGAAAGTAATTTTGAAGAAGTTTCCAAATATTCTATCTTAAATAAAACTCTTGAAGAATTATTATCAGCTAAAAAGAAATTTATAAATGATTGGGATGTGTTATTATTTAATACGACAAGTGATCATTGGATTATGAATAGTTCAACATATAGAGTCCATCTAGTTAGTATTATTGATGCTATTCTAAGAAGAACTGATGATAGTATATCTAAACAGCAATTAGAACTCCTAAATACTATTACTGAAAATAAGTATTTAGGAAATAAAGATAGAGATTCTGTTATTAGAATTGTTAAACAATTAAAAGAACTAGAAAATAAATAAGAAATTATATAGAACTGGCAAATTAATAGTTCTTTTTTAATGAGTATTACAAAAGTTGTCAAAAAAAATATTATACACTTGTGATAAACAAATTATCACATTGAACCATTTTACTTTACCAAGCATCATGTTTCTTACTTTTATAGGTAATGCAGTAAAGCAGTAATTAGTCGCTGGTACAGGACTAATTTTTTTTGACTAAAATTTGAAAGGAGGAATTTTTATTAACTAAAATTGGAAAAATATTAAAACAAGAAAGATTAAAAAATAATTTAACTTTACAGGCTGGTGTTAGTATAGATATACAGACACAAAAATTTGAAAGCAGTGGTATAATAATTATCACTGCGGCCAGCGTAAGTGTCTATGAAAAAAGAATATGCAAAACATGATGAAGAATTCAAAAAAATGATTGTTAATCTTTGCGAAACAAACAAGGATAAAACAATGAGTGATATTGCTAGAGAATATGACCTTACTAGAACAAGTATCACACAATGGAGAAAAAAATATGGAACTATAACTACATCTACTGGTGAAATTACTAGTAATGATGAAATATTAAAATTAAAAAAAGAATTACAACAGGTTCAATTGGAAAATGAAATCTTAAAAAAAGCAGTAGCCATATTCTCAAAAGAACAGAATATAAAATAAAATTTATTAATGATAACAAACATAAATATGATATTAGGTTGATGTGTAAATGTTTAGACATTCATCATACGGTATATTACTATCATTGCAATCATCAAACACTAAATAATTAATATCTTTAATTTTAACTATATGTGGTTTAACCATAGCAATATTTGTATTTTTAATACTTTTGATATTTCCATTTATAATGGTGTATTTTACATTAACAAACCTACAAACCATTTCTACCTATCTTTTTAATTTATCGCTTATTTTTAATTCTTTTGTTTTTATATTTAACATATAATCAACTCCTTTACATAACAAAAAAACTAACTATTTCTAGTTAGCATTTATTAC
>ERZ857629.1152-NODE-1152-length-30825-cov-5.249886_pt1 | contig 30825 bp, 22 predicted proteins | sample MGYA00519700_ERZ857629 | MGnify/ENA primary metagenome ERZ857629 (study PRJEB31778, sample SAMEA3449351) | human gut metagenome | biome: human gut; feature: human-associated habitat; material: faeces | place: United Kingdom | collected 2010/2012 ... | reverse complement strand
AAATATTTTTTGCAAAACACACTAACAAAACCCCGTTTTTCCCGCGATAAGTGAAGGGGTATTGTCCCTCTCAATGCAGCTTGACAAGTTCATAATCATTCATCTGTTACATTCTTCCCCACCAGAGCCGGGAGGCCGTGCGCCATGACCATTTTATGCGAGCGACAAACACGGAACTACACTGCCGGACAGCAACCGGCAAGGCGACGACGGCGGGGACAGGACAATGATACTTCTCGAAAGAGCTGGGCGGAAGCGCAGGGGTGAAAATCCTATGGACCCGATTTGCTGTCGGGCATCAGATGAATCCAGTGCGTACGGGGGCGAGGGCGAATAGGTGCGCAAAACTAATTTTTGAAAGGAGGACTCCTTCATGGGCAGATTCTGGCTGATGCTTCGGGAAGAACTGAAAGGGCTGGGAAATATGGTTCCTTTCCAGCCTATTTCGGAGCCGCCCCAGCCGTCACAAGAGAATGCCGAGCAAACGCTGGCGTTTTTGGCCGCATTCGATGGCATGGAATGATAAAATGACGGCGTTTTTTCGGGGGAACGCCATCGATGTGCGAATGTCTCAAAACGACGTGCCATCGCATTTGACGGTTTGCGGAGTCAAAATCGGACAATATGATGGCGTATTTGCAGAAAAGCACCGCCCCCAAGCACTGGCTTTATCCGACCATAATTACACGGGGACAGATGCCTACAACAGACCTAGTGTACACTTTTTCATGCACAGTATCGTTCAGGGCAGGGCTGTCTATCACTGAAATGTAGGCAATGCGGGGGCTTTAGCATGATAGAAAAGATTATGTCTTTAGTCTGGCAAGCATCGCCCTTTGTCCCCAAAGGCAGCTTGTCAGGGCATATCCCTGAAACCCTATCTCAAAGGAGGAACATGAACAAAAGAACTTATGAAATAAAAGTCCGGCTGACAGCCGAGGAGATGGCCCATCTGAATCGGCTTGTGGTCGCTTCTCGATTGTCCAGAGAAACTTATTTGCGGAAGCTGATTTCGGGTGTTGTCCCAAAGGAAGCGCCGCCTCCTGACTTTTGGGCAATGATGCGGGAGCTTCATGCCATCGGGAACAACCTGAATCAGATTGCCATGAATGCCCATGTGCTGAACGCCATTGATGCCAAGCACTACGACGAGGGTGTTCGGCTATTTCAGAATGCGGTGCAGAATATTCTATCCGCAGTCCTTGATCCGATACCGATTGATAAATTAACACAAGGACAGGCAGAAGCACCCGTCCCCAACGACGAAAGGAATGACGCTTATAGAAAAGAAATTATGTAACCCTATTGCGATTCCCATAGCGAAATTGCACCCGTTCGAGGGCCACCCTTACAAGGTCCTCGATAACGAAGAAATGGAGGCATTGACCGAGAGCATTCATGTGGAAGGTATTCTCTCCCCACTGATTGTTCGCTCATTAGAAAACACAGACGAATACGAGGTAATCAGCGGCCACCGCAGACTACACGCAGCACAAAGGGCAGGGCTTTCCAAAGTTCCTGTCCTTGTCTATGAAATCAGTCGGGAGGAAGCGGCAATTATGCTTGTGGACAGCAACCTCCATCGGGAACATATTCTGCCCACTGAAAAGGCGTTTGCGTATAAGCTAAAAATGGAGGCTCTAACTCACCGGGGGATAACTTGTGGACAAGTTGGCCACAAGTCCAGAGAAGCGATTACGGATGATGATAGCGGTCGTCAAGTTCAGCGTTACATTCGCCTGACCTACCTACACCCCGACATTCTAAAACTGGTAGACGCTGGTCGGATTTCCCTAACACCCGCTGTGGAAATCTCCTACTTAAATCCGCAGGAACAAGCCGAGCTACTCTACACCATGGAGTCCGAGGACTGTACGCCCTCCCTTTCCCAGGCGAAGGAGCTGCGCCGCCAATCCCAGGCGGGACTTTTGGACATGGACAGTATTTTCAAAATCTTATCCCAGCGCAAACCCAACCAGCGAGAAAATTTTAAAATCCCCATGGACAAGATACGCAAATTCTTTCCCAAGAGCTATTCCCAACAGCAGATTGAGAACGCCATTGTCACTGCCCTTCAGAGGGAAGCCAGACGTAAGGCGACCAGAGAGGAGCGGTGAGGTTGCAGCGTTTCTTTATTGGTCTGGGACAGAAGCAGACCTATGATCTCAACGGTGTTCATTACGATGTTTCCGGTAGGTTTGTGAAGGACAAGATCGAAAGCCAAAATACCATCCGAAACCGTGTGGAGCGGATTTTGCAGAATCCTGTACATTTGACATTGCTCCCGGAACTTTATACCATTGACACAGAATCTGTGCGTTCGACTGCCGGAAAGGAGTATTAAATGCAGTCGAAAAAGAAGAAGGAACAAGTCGGGATCACCGCCCTCTATTGCCGTCTGTCCCGGGACGATGGCATGGAGGGTGATAGTAACTCTGTGATGAATCAAAAAAGATTATTGCAGAAGTACGCAAAGGAAAATCATCTTGAAAATCCACGCTATTATGTAGACGATGGCTATACCGGTACCAATTTCAATCGACCGGGCTTCCAAAAGCTGCTGGAGGACATTGAAATGGGCTTTGTCTCCACAGTCATTGTCAAGGATATGTCCCGGTTAGGCCGTGACTATCTGCAAGTGGGTTACTACACAGACACCTATTTCCCAGACCACAGCATCCGTTTTATCGCCATCAACGACTGTGTGGACAGTGACGACGGAGAAAATGAGCTGGCACCTTTCCGCAATGTCATGAATGAAATGTACGCCCGCGACATCAGTCGCAAGGTCAGAAGCTCCCACCGCCTCCGTGGTAACGCCGGGGAGCCTCTGGCCCAGCCGCCCTATGGATACAAGAAATCCCCGGAGAATAAAAAGCGGTGGATCATTGACCCGGAGGCGGCGGCTGTGGTGCGGGATATTTTCGCCATGGCGATGGAGGGCAAGGGTAACGAAACCATTGCCGGTATCCTACAGGCTAGAAAAGTCTTGATTCCCATGGCCTATTGGCGGGAAAAGGGACTCCCCAGAGGCGGCAAGGTATCCCAGACCGACCCCTACAAATGGTGCAAGTCTACCGTTGAAAAGATCCTGCGGCAGCAGGAGTATTGCGGGGATATTGTGAATTTCAGGACCTATTCCAAATCTTTCAAGAACAAGGCCCGCATCCCAAATCCGGAGGAAAATTGGGCAGTATTCAAAAATGTCCATGATCCGATTATCGAGCGGGAGGTCTGGGAGCAGGTGCAGCAGCGTATCGGAAAGACAAAACGCAGACCACCAAAGGCAGAGAACGGCCCAAAGCATCTGCTGGCAGATTATCTCTACTGTGCTGATTGCGGCTGCAAGCTGTGGTATCATGTGAATAGCATCAATCATATCCGCTTTTTCAGCTGCTCCAATTATTCCAAGGATTACCGCGGCACTTGCCCGACCCGGCACTATGTCCGGGCGGACTCTTTGGAACAGGTACTACTGCTGGAATTCCGCCGCATGGCAAGTCTGCTGGTGAGAGATGAAGACGCCTTTGCGGAGCTTTTGGCCCAAAAGACCGGCCAGCTTCACCGGCAGGAACGAAGCTATGCCAATGCGGAGCTTCAAAAAGCCCTATGTCGTATGGAGGACTTGACCCGCCTGTACGAACGCCTCTATGAGGATAACGTCAGCGGCAAGGTCACAGACGAATGGTTCCTGCAGCTGTCCCACAAGTACGAGGTGGAACGCATGGACCTGAAAACCAAAACTGCCCGCCTCCGCCAGCAATTGGCGGAAGCGGACAGCGCAGAACAGGACCAGCAGCGTTTCTTGAGGGCCGTTCGGAAGTTTCTGGAAATGGACACCCTGACAGCCCCACTGCTTTCAGAACTTGTGGAGAAAATCATCATCCACGAAACGGAAGGGACAGGCAGGAACCGCACCCAGCGAATCGAAATCTGCTACCGCTTCGTAGGCTACCTGGACATCCCAGAGGCCCCTCAAAGCCCCATTTACCAGGAACATATCCGCCAGGGCGTGGAACAGGCGTTTTACACGGCATAAAGTATAAAAAATGAGTGTTCATAACTCAAATCCGTTATGAACACTCGATATGGTTGCGGAGGCAGGACTCGAACCTACGACCTCCGGGTTATGAGTTGCGGTTGACATAACTTTCTCAGGACAAAATCAGGCTTTCGGAGCTATTTTAGGGAGTATGGCAGGTTTGCAAATCCACTGAAGTCTACCACGTCCACTGCGTGATAATCCCGTATGGGTCAAAACATGGGTCAGAATCCTCGAAACTGAATATCGAAAGAAACATCGTTATCCAACTCCCGTTGGCAGAATGCCATCAGCTCCTTAGTCCCATTCTCGGCAGTTTCCCAAACGGTCTCCACATCTAAGAATGCGATATCCAAATAAACTATACACCTGGCAAAGCAATTTGTTGTTCCCCTTCGTTGTATATTCTCCCTATCAGCTCTTTTGCCAGCTCCGGGCTACACAACCGCATCGCTCCATTCGCAGTTTTTTCGAAGCCCAGGTAGTTGATTCCACCATACCACAAGATACACTTGTCAATCACCGCATATCGCTGGTACACCTTCGGCCGAAACTGGATTTCAGCGCTGTTATCTTTCAGGACTTGCGCAGCTTTACAAATCTTCTGCCATGTTTCCGGCTTGAAACTGGATTCATCACTTGTGACAACAGTAACACGGACACTTTCCGGGATCAGAGTCAGAAACCGCTTGACCTGCCCCATATGCAGGTATGGACTGACGACCACGATTTTCTTCTGTGCATTGCGGACATCCTCGGAAAAAGTCCCCCAGTATTTTTCCTGACTGAATATTCGATTCGTTCCTGATGGATTTGCCTCTTCCCCTCTTACAGTGTAGCCAATCGCAGCATAGCCGGACAACCGCTTCTGATACATTCGCTCCAGCATAGGTACCCGGATATCTACATAGTCATAAATCAGCACTTCCAGCTTTCCCTCGTAATTCCGGTGCAGTCGTCCGGCATACTGGGCAAGGGTGCCTTTCCAGGAGATCGGCATTGCAAGGAACAGAGTGTCCAATCTGGGATAATCAAAACCTTCGCCAATATAGCGGCCTGTCGCTACCAGTGTCAGTGGTTCGTCTGCCGGTATCCGGGCGAGTTCCTGTAGAAGTTCCTGCTTTTCCTTGGCTGTCCCCTTTCCCGAAAGAAGCGCCACTCGCTGTCCCTTTTTCGTCAGCAATTCCGCCAGCAGTTTGGCGTGATCATACCGCTCTGTCAGCACAAGCGGTGTTCTACCCGCAGCTATCGCGTCCAGCACATCTAAAATGATTTTCCCATTCCGTTCTTCATCTATCTGTATAGCAGCGTAGGCATCCGTGATTTTCCATGGATGCTCGTCCGTCAACGGCTGCGCAAATGCGGTAAATCTGGGAATCACCGCATGCGCAAAGGGCCGTTTCTCCGCTTGTGCTTTCGCATCCACTTGATACCGAACAGGCCCACACTGCATATGAATAATGGGCTGGTGACCGTCCTGCCGGGTGGGCGTTGCGGTCAAGCCATAGACATATTTGGCATTTACCTCTTTCAACACTCTCTCGAAACTGACCGCAGATACATGATGGCATTCGTCCACAATGACCATGCCATAGTCTTTTACCAAGTCTTTGACTTCGTTGTCAGAGATCAGGGATTGGATGATCGCAACATCCACAATTCCGGACAGATTCCTTTTCGTACCGCCAAGCTGTCCAATCAAAGAGCGTTCTTTCCTGCGCCCTCGCTTCTTTGGTAATTCCGGGAGCGTTTCATTGATTTCCAGAAACTCCAATAGAGATTGTTTCCACTGATTCAGCAACGCCTGCGTATGCACCAAAATCAATGTATTCACCTTTCGCTGCCCAATCAAATAGGCAGCGATGACCGTTTTCCCAAACGCAGTCGTTGCAGACAACACACCGTTTTCGTGTTGCAGCAATGCTTCCGCGGCGGGAATTTGCTCTTCTCTCAACGCTCCCTTGAAGCTGGCCCGAATCGGATTGCCAGAACAGGTCCGGTCCGTGATCTCATACGCCGCGCCCACACTTTCCAGCAAATCAGTCAAAGCCATTTCACAACACCGGGGTAAAGCCAGGAAACCATCCCGTTCTTCTGCCGCACAGATGATTCTCGGTTTATCATAAATTGGCAGCCGCAGAGCCTGTGATCTGTAAAAATCCGGATTCTGAAACGCCGCCAGCCGAAGAATCTGATTTCTTACTCTGGCAGAGAAACCATTCGCAGGGATATACAGCATATTGGCCCGGACGATATGCTGCACGCCATAAAAATCCACAGCCGCAAGACTGACTTTACGCTGTTTCTCCCACGGTTTCGCCGCAGGTTCCACAACGCAGAGCCTGCCCAACGCATCACCATGGCTGTGTGTTTTTATTTGGGCATCTACCTCTTCCGGAGTCAGCCTGGGAATCTCAGACAGATACGCCCATTGGTCCGGATATGGCTGAAACAATTCGTCTACAAACAGGCTGTTCCCTTGCTTCCGGGCTTGTCCCTGGAGTGGTAAAGCGATCAGATTTCCGAAACCGCCATTGGGCAATGTATCCTGGCACGGAAACATGCGGTCATAAGCATCCAGCTTTAGCTTCCCCTCCTGTTCCATAGCCGCTGTCAGCAAAGCGCTTCCCAGCTTTCTGGCGGCTGCACACGGTACTGCATCCGTGAAAAAGATCCACAAATGCGCTCCTTCGCCGCTGCGGGATCGTTCAACGGCACAGGGGATGCCCCATTCGCTGCATACATTACGCACCGCAGACACATTCTCCTGCCAAGCTCCATCATCAAAGTCGATGGCAAGAAAATAGCAAGTATCGTCAGGAAGGATCGGGTACAGGCCAATCACATCTTCTCCGCGGACAGCCTTGCCGCTCAAATGCTGATAAATCACTGTGTCATCCAGCGGCACCAACACCCGGTTTTCACACTTGGAGCATTTCCCTTTGGGTTTGATGCAGACACCGTACTTCCACTCATTGGCGCATATCGGCGAATATCCGCTCTTTTCCGTTTTCGAACTGTACCATCGCCGGGCGAAGACATCGTCCCGGCCACGGAAGTAACTGCGGAACAAGTGAATTTTTTCTTCTGGTGTACTTCTCATATGTACGCTGGGCATAGGTGGGACAGGATGCTTCTGCGCTTCCGTCTTTTGACTTTCGATCTCAGCGGATTTATCCACTTCTGAAATTCCCAGTCTACAGCGCAAAAACCGGTTCTCTTTCTCCAGTTCCGCAATTCGATTCTGCAATTCCCTGCATTTTGCTTCCCAGTCCATATACTCACCCCATATAATGTACCTTGCGGGCATATGCTACATCCTTTACAATTCCACAGGCACCGCATTGGCATTCCACATATTACAGAACCATCTTGTCCTTCAAGGTCGTTCGCATAGTAATCCTGCGTGAGTTCGATTGACACTTACCACCATCGCCGTAATCATACAGGTAATTGATCCGGTCATTTTGTGCCTGCATTCGGACAGTCGAGAATGCTGTCAGCTCGCAAAACTGCTCGTATCGTTCATCCATATTTGCAAGGATCAATTTCCATTGGTCAAGGTTTCCCTCCATCCCATCTTCAAGAAGGGATCGTACTTCTTACGATATGCTAGAGGTGTAATATTGAAATGTTTTTTAAATACGTTTTGAAAGTGTGACTGGCTTGAAAAGCATAGATAGTCGCTGATTTCGGCCAGTGATTTATCCGTATACTTAAGTAATGACTGTGCTTCACGAAGACGACATGCCATGATATATACGCGAATACTCATCCCAAGCTCGTCCTGGAACTTTTTAAAAATATAGGCTCTGCTTTTATTTGAATAGGATACCACATCTGCGGCACCAATTGGCTCATTGATATGGGTGGCGATGAACTGCATACAGGAGAAAATCTCCTGAGACACGCCCTCCGGCAGTTTCTGCCGGGCGACTCTCCTTGCAAAATCCAAGGGCATATTGTATTGCAGGTTTTTGACGGCTTCTTCCGTCTGCAGCTTTTCGCACTCCTGGATGTAGGTATCGATGAGCTGATAGGTCTGCTCAATGTCCATACCTCCGGGAATTGCGGCATGTTTACCCACCATAGTGATCAGACCGATGAATAGATTTTTAGCCTGCCGGAGGGGTGTTTCCGCCAGCTTTCCCTCCCGGGTGTTGGCAGTATTGGCTGCTGCCAGCAAAAAGGCATTCAGCTTTTCCGGCTCACCGTTTTTAATCAGATCCAGCATTTGCTGCTCAAAATAGTAGGTGCCATGCTGAATACCCTCATCCCGGGCTTGATAGGAAACTTCGGAATGTAGTTGCCCTACAATTTCCTGATATTGAGTGGGATTTATGCCAAAGGCATCTGTGATTGTGCGTTTTTCTCCTGTCAGTGTGAAGTGGAGGTACAGCAGCAGATTCAGAAACTGGTTATAAGTATATTGAGGAATGCATCCCAGAAAAGACGCAATTTCGCCGTAACGTTCGGTGGAGATCACATTTTTGCTCATGTAAGTCCGAATAAATCCGTCAGTAACAGGCGTGGAATAGGCGGGCCCCAGAACAAAGCAGTGTTTTCCGTCGCCGCAGCGGACCAGTCCGTAGTAGCCGGTATCAGAAGAAACATAGACTGCCGGACTGCCCATAGTCTGCAGTTTCGGCAGTACAAAGGGATAGGGGTCCCCCTCTTCATAAAAGCCGGAGGAGAAAAGAAAGCTCCCTCCCGCATATACGGCAATGGGCAGATAATGCGCGGCGTAGAACATCTCACAATAGGCAGAATAGTCCATCCTTTTTTACCTCGTATACGAATATGTAATATTATAGCTTTTAGTGCAATACATTTCAAGAGCCGCCTGCTATAATATGGCAAAAAGGATAGTGCGGTGATGAAATGACATTGGATTTTTGTAGAAACTGGATATTTCGGAAAGTGGGCGGAGCGCCTGTGACCGTTGACCTCCCCCATGATGCCATGATCGTAGAGAAGCGGAACGGCGGGTGCCGCAATGGGGTCAATTCCGGCTACTTCCCCGGCGGCAGGTACATTTATGAAAAGTCTTTTGATCTGGATGCAGCCGAAATTGGAAAATCCGTCGTGCTGCACTTTGAGGGCGTCTATCAGAACTGCAAGGTATATGTAGGGGATAGGTTGGCCGGTTCTCATCGATATGGATATACCGCCTTTGACATTGATATTTCCGATTACGTGAAGGCAGGCAATAACACAGTTCGGGTGGAAGTGGACAATTCTCTGGAACCCAACTGCCGTTGGTATTCCGGCTCCGGCATCTACCGCCCGGTGAGCCTGATTATCCGAGAGAAAAACCATATTTCCCGGGTGCGTCTTGAAACGGTAGATATTCACCCGGCAAGGGTGCGGGTGGATGTAGCAACCACCCAGTCCGGTGAGGTGACCGTGGAATTCTATGATGGAAGAACACTGGTCGCTTCCGGCGTACCGGGCATTCTGGAAATCCCGGAGGCAAAGCTGTGGAGCGGTGAAACTCCGTTCCTATATACTGTTCTTGTGAAAACGGATACCGATGAACGCATTCTCCGCTTCGGTATTCGGAAACTCCTGTGGAGCCCGAAAACCGGTCTGACTGTCAATGGTCGGGAGGTTCTGCTCCGGGGCGGCTGTATCCACCACGACCACGGTGTTCTTGGCGCCTGTGAGTACCCGGACGCGGAGGCGCGGCGGATTCGGATACTGCAAGAAAATGGGTTCAATGCCGTCCGCATTGCCCATAACCCGGCGTCTCAAATCACGCTGGAGGTCTGCGACCGGTTGGGAATGTATGTGATGAACGAAGCCTTTGACGGCTGGTACACACCCAAGACCTACCACGATTACGCCCGGTGGTTTGAAACGGATTGGAAATCGGATCTGACGGCTATGGTGGAATCCTCCTGGAATCATCCCTGTGTCATCCTGTATTCCATAGGAAACGAAGTATCAGAAACCGCATCGCCGAGGGGCGCGGAAACCTGTAAGATGCTTGCAGACTTTGTTCACGGATTGGATGACACACGCCCGATTACCGCCGGGATCAATGTGCTGCTGAATGTCTATGCGGGTATGGGTATGGGCGTGTACAAAAATAAAGGCGACTACAAGCCGGAACCCCTGCCCTCCCGAAAGGGCTACAAAGAGAAAAAGACAGGCTCCGCCTTCTTTAATGCCATGACGCAGAAGCTGGGTAAGCTGATGTTCTTCATGGCGGCAGGAAACTGGGGAGACAAGGCCTGCTTCGGCGCGGCGCAGGGTCTGGACATTCTGGGACTGAACTATGCCTCCTCCCGGTATGACCCGGATGCCGCGAAATACCCGGATCGGCTGATGGTGGGAGCGGAGACCATGGCAGCGGATTTGCCCTATAACTGGGAGCGGGTTAAGAAATACCCCCAGCTTGTAGGCGATTTTGTCTGGTCTGCCTGGGATTACCTGGGAGAAGCCTGTATGGGCTGGACATACCATTCTTACAAAGGACTGCCTCTGCTTGCCAATCAGGGGATGATCGACATCACCGGCAAGCCACTGGCCTCCATGTACTTTATGCAAATCGTCTGGGGTCTGCGAAAAGAGCCCTTTATAGGTGTCCGGCCGTTGAACCACGCAAAAGAAGCCCCCAGCACCGGCGCTTGGCAGTTTACCAATGCCATTGACAGCTGGAGCTGGCATGGTTACGAAGGGGAAAAGGCTGTTGTGGAGGTCTACGTAGATGCCCATGCCGTCCGGCTGATGCTGAACGGCAAAGAAATGGGAACCAAGCCGGTCAAAAAATACAAGGCGATTTTCAGGCTGCCTTACCAGCCGGGAACCCTGACGGCGGAAACTTTGGACGAGCAGGGCAAGGTGGTTTCCTCCCACAGCCTGACCACCGCAGGAGCGGAAACCGTATTGACCTTAAAACCCGAAAAAACAGTGCTTCATGCAGGCAGTCAGGAGCTTTGTTATCTGCCCATTGAGTTTACGGACAGAGCGGGTAATCTGAAGCCTTACATGGAACAGCGGGTGGAAATCACCGTGGACGGTGCGGCCACCCTGGCGGGCTTCGGCAGTGCCCTGTGCAAGACCGACGAGGTTTTTGACAAGCCTTTCCACAATTCCTACCGGGGCCGGTGCCTTGCGGTGCTTCGGGCTAGAAATACCCCCGGCAAGGCAAGCGTTACCGTGAAATCCGCAGGCTGCGAGCCTGTAACGATAAAAGTGGAGGTCGAATAAATCATGAAAACAAAAGAGAAGAAAAAAGGTCTGCTGGCAGGCGGCTTGTTTGACAGGCCCTTTATGGACAGCAGAGCCACCACCAACTCTGTATCCACCAAGGAATGGGTATTGGGCCACCTGGTCGGCCCGCTGGGTCTGATTTTTGTGGTCAATACCATTGCGTCGCTGGTGGAGAAATTTTTCACCCAGCAGACCGGCGCCATGTACGGCGTGGGTAATGTGGAAATGATCATGAAGATGGGCGGCTGGTATGAGATCATCATGACGACCGCCAAGATTCTGGGTGTCGGTGTGGGCCTGCTGAACGGTTGGCTGATCCAGAAAACGGAATCCCGGCAGGGCAGAATGCGCCCCTGGCATCTGATCTTCGGTTTTGTATCCATCATCATTGGCTGCCTGATCTTCCTGTTCCCCGGCAACCACATGGGCAATATCTACTGGTTCTATTTCTTCTTCCTGGTGATCTGCTATCATACGATCGGAAGCTCCTATTTCTACCTCTTCCGGGATACCATTTGCTCCCTGGTCACCCGTGACCCCAAGGAAAAGGCGTTTATCCAGTATATTCGTAAAATGTCCTGGACGCTGATCTCCGGCATCATCATTGGCATGATGATCAGCATGGTGGTGCTGCCCCTGTGGCTGGAAAAGGACATCAAAGGTTATCCCATTTTGATGATCTGCCTGTCTGTGGCGGCCATTCCGCTGCTGCTTCTGGAATACTACTATACCCGTGAACGCATTACCGAAGATGTGGCGGCAGAGTATACCCGGCTGGATCAGCAGAAAGTGCCCCTGCGAGATCAGCTGAAGGCACTGCTTTCCAACAAGTATTTTGTGATCCTCATCATCATTGCCACCGTCGGCGGCATTGTTGACAATTATAAGGGCGGGAATGTGCAGTACTTTTACATCAAGTTCCTGCTGGGCGGCGCGGAAAATCCCATGATGTACACCATCTACCAAGTGGTCACCGGCTCCATGACCGGCATCGGTGCGTTTATCGTTTATCCGCTGGCCAAGAAAATAGGCATCAAAAATCTGACCGTCGGCGGCTATGCCATCGTGCTGGCAGGCAGCATCCTGGGCATGCTGTTCCCTGATCATATGGTATTGGCGCTGGTGGCTGGCTTCCTGCGGCAGGTGGGTATGCTTCCGAATGCCTACATTTTTGCGGCCCTGATGTGCTATGCCTACGACAGCATTGAATACAAGTCCCATATGCGTCTGGAAGGCATGATGGGCGTTGCGGTGATCACCGCCCTGCAGACCCTGATCTACGCGCCCTTTGCCGGCGGCTATGAGTCCAACATTCTGCGTCTGGGCTTTGTAGATGCGCAAGGGATCATTCCCAGTGCGGAAGTGACCCAATTTATGACCTTGTCCTTCTACCTGTTTGATATCATCCTTGCAGTTGTTGTTCTGATTCTGCTTCCGTTTGTAGATGTAGAGAAAAAGCTGCCCCAGATCAATGGGGAACTGATTCGCCGGAAGAAAGAAGCGGTCCTTGCCCGGGGTGAAGAATGGATCGAGCCGGAAGAGCTGGAGCGCATGGAGCAGGAGAAGGCCGCGATCACTCGTGAAGAAAACCGCATCGCAGACCTGAAAGCCAAGTGTGCAAAGAAGGGCCTGGACTTCGACACGGAAAACGCAAAATATCTGGCAAAGCAGGCAAAGAAAAACAAGAAGTAATCCGGCAGGAGTATCTTTTATGAAGAAATTTCAAGTGTTTGGTGCAACATCCGCGGCAGAATCCCGACGGGAAAAAGAGCATAAAGTATTGGCTCGCCGTGCTGCAGCGGAAGGTATCGTTTTGCTAAAAAATGACGGCATTCTGCCTTTGCAGACCCGCAAGATAGCACTCTATGGCCCCGGAAGCCGCATGACGGTCAAGGGCGGATCCGGCAGTGGAGATGTTAGGGAACGGCACAGCGTTACCATCGAAGAAGGCTTGCACAATGCGGGCTTCCATTTCCCGACAACCCTTTGGATGGACCGCTTCAAGGGCAAGTATGATGCGGATCTAGCCGCATGGCGGGGTGATCTGGAAGAGAAAATTAAGAAATTCAACCCCATTCAGACTATGCAGATGTTCATCTTCATTGGTGAGCACCCCATGCCGTACCCTGCCTGCACCCCGGTTCTGGAGGACGAGCTGACGGACGAAACGGATACTGCCATCTATGTTCTCTCCCGGCAAGCCGGCGAAGGGAAAGACCGTCGGGTAGAAAAAGGCGATTATCTGCTTTCTGACATTGAGGAAGATGGTCTGCGCATGCTTTCAAGACATTATAAGAAACTGATTCTGATCTTGAACTGCGGCAGTGTCATGGATCTGTCTATTCTGGACGAGATCCGTGTTGATGCGGTACTGTTCTACGGACAGGGCGGCATGGAAGGCGGCAATGCACTGGCGGATATTCTGACAGGCAAAGTTAACCCCTGCGGCAAGCTGACGGACACCTGGGCAATGCGGTATGAGGATTATCCCGGTGCTGAAACCTTCGGCCATCGCAACGGAAATCCCGATGATGAGAACTATTCGGAGGGTATCTATGTAGGTTACCGATGGTTTGATAAGCAAAACATCAAACCCCGGTATCCCCTTGGTCATGGCTTGAGCTACACCACATTTTCTGAGGTTGTGACAGAAATTGCCGATGAGCACATGACTGTGACGGTAACCAACACCGGCGATTATGCCGGCAAGGATGTGCTACAGCTGTACATCCGCAAGCCGGAGGGCAAACTTGACCACGAAAAGAGATCTCTGACGGCATTTGCCAAGACAAAGCTGCTGGTTCCCGGTGAGAGCCAGACATTAACGGTTCCGTTCTCGCTGGAAGCGGTTGCGAGTTTTGATGAAGAGCAATCTGCCTTTGTACTGGAGCGCGGAGCATATCAGCTTGAGCTGAATGACCAGATTTGCGGCAACATCAGTGTAGAAGAGCGGATTCTGGAAACCGTGAAGCCCATCGGAAGTGATCAGCCCACGGCGGTGACAGAGGAATTCTCTCCAATCGTGAAAGCGTTGCTTCGTAAGCTGCCCGACCGGGATAAGTGTAAGCTGGTCACCGGTGGCGGATATGCCATCAGCTGCTACAACAATGTGATGGGCGCAGCTGGCCGCACCTGCACCAAACTGCTGAAGACGGGCATCCCCAATATTGTCCTTGCCGACGGCCCTGCGGGTCTCAATGCGAACCAGTCCACAACGGTGATGCCCGATGGTACACCCCGTTATCCTGAGGGACTTCCTGCTGACTGGAAGTGGGGCTGGCTGACGAAAGTGGAGCCATTCCTGAAAGGCCGTCCCGGCAAGGGGAAAACTGTTTACCGCTACATGACCGCATGGCCCAGTGAAACGGTACTGGCCCAGACCTGGGATACGGAACTTTTGGAAGAAGTGGGCAGAGCCGTGGGTAAAGAGATGCTGGAGATTGGTGTTTCCGTCTGGCTGGCGCCGGGGCTGAATATCCACCGGAATCCTCTGTGCGGACGGAATTTTGAATACTACTCGGAAGATCCCCTTGTTTCCGGCAAAATGGCGGCCGCCATCACCCGGGGCGTCCAGAGTATGGGCGGCGTTGGTGTTGCCCAGAAGCATTACTGCTGCAATAACCAGGAAGATAACCGCACCGGAGTATCCGCCAATGTGTCCCAGCGAGCGCTGCGCGAAATCTACCTGCGGGCATTCCGAATCGCGGTCACCGAGGGAAGTCCCTGGACGGTGATGTCCAGCTATAACCGGGTGAACGGCAAGTATGTCTGCAATAGCTTTGACTTCTGCACCCGTGTGCTGCGGAAGGAGTGGGGCTTTAAGGGACTTGTTATGAGCGACTGGGATGCCACAGAGAGGTGCTCCTATGCCGAAGCCATCAACGCGGGCAACGATCTGATCATGCCCGGCACATCTGCTGTTGCGAAAAAGCTGATTAAAGATCTGAAGACCGATGCCCTCCGGCGGGATGCGCTGGAGCTGTCTGCGGGACGGGTTCTGGAACTGATCTTCAAAAGTGATACCTGTAAGGAATTTTGACTATGAATCCTTTTCTACCTTTAACAGAATATATCCCCGACGGAGAGCCCCATGTGTTCGGCGACCGGGTGTACTTGTACGGCTCCCATGACAAGGCCCGGTCGGACCGGTTCTGCGTGCAGGATTATACGGTCTGGTTTGCGCCGGTGGGTGACCTGTCTAAATGGCATTGCCATGGCGTGACCTACCGGAAAGACCAAGACCCCCGCTCCAAGCCGGGGAAAGAGGTGGACTACTATGCGCCCGATTGCGTCCGGGGCAATGACGGGCGATACTACCTTTACTACTGCGCCATGGGTCCCAACACAAAGAACTTTGGGTCTATGTCCGTTGCGGTGTCCGATGATCCCGGCGGCCCCTTTGCATATCTGGGAGACATTCGGTATCCGGATGGAACTTCCGTTCTAAAGTATCTGACCAACGATCCAGCGGTACTGAATGACAACGGACGAATCTGGTTGTACTACGGTTGGGGTCTTGCCAGAGATTTCAGAAGCAAGCTATTTGCGCCGATTTTCAACATTGTACAGAGCAAGCTGTTCCAACGGCCAATCTCTGAGATCAAGGCAACAAAGCCAAGTATTCTGTCCTGTGCGGTGGTGGAACTGGAAGAGGATATGATCACCGTCAAGAGGGAACCCAAGGCTGTGCTGGACAGTAAGACCACTGCGCCAAAGGACAGCGAGCTTTACCACCATGCCTTTTATGAGGCTCCCTCCATTCGGAAGATCGGTGACCTTTATTATTTGGTCTATTCCTCCGGAGAAAACAACGAACTTGCCTATGCGACCAGTATCTATCCCGACCGGGACTTCCGGTATCGGGGTGTGATCATCTCCAATAGCGATCTGGGTTACAAGGGCAACACGAAGCCAAAAGCCCCGGCCGGAACCATCCATGGCGGTATCGAATGTATCAATGGAAAATGGTATGTATTCTACCACCGCTGTACCAACAATACGGACTTCTCTCGGCAGGCCTGCGCCGAGCCTATCGAGATTTTGCCGGACGGCAGCATCCCCCAGGTGGAGATCACCACCCATGGTTTGTCAGGAAAGCCCATCCCGACCAAGGGGGAGATCCCTGCTGCCTATGCCTGCAACCTCACTACGGTCAAACCCACCAAACTGGGCATCGGCAAGCAGCAAACCCTACCCCGGATCGATGAATCCGAGGGAGAGGTGTATGTTTCTGATCTGGTGGATAACACGCAACTTGGCTACAAGTATTTAGACTTCCAGGGTATACAAAAAATCGGCACCACCTATCGCGGTGCCGGAGAGGGCGTTATAGAAGTTCGGATGCAGGAAAATGGCAATTCCATCGGTACAATCCCGATTCAGCCGTCTTTGCATTGGACACAGGCAAGTGGCAAGGTTGCCCTGAGCGGTATCCATGCCCTGTATCTGCGATTCCGCGGTAAGGGCAGAATCGACCTGAAGACCGTTACATTCTCAGAGGAGGATACATTATGAGAGAATCAGTATTTCCCAGGGATTTTTTATGGGGCGCAGCCACAGCCTCTGCCCAGATTGAAGGCGGCTGGAATGAAGACGGAAGAACCCCCAGTATTTGGGATGTTGCGCCGGAGAATAAGATCCATAACGGAGAAAACTGTCACACCGCCTGTGACCATTACCATCGTTTCCGGGAAGATGTAGCGATTATGAAAGAGCTGGGACTGAAGTCCTACCGTTTCTCGCTGTCCTGGTCCCGAATCATTCCGGAAGAGGGAAAGGTCAATGAGAAGGGCATTGCCTTTTATAGCGCGTTGATCGATGAATTATTGGCCGCAGGTATTGAGCCGCTGATCACCCTATACCACTGGGATCTGCCTGTTTGGATGGATAAGAAGGGCGGTTGGAAAACCCTTGAGATCCGGGAACGGTTCTTGGAATATGCCGCTGTTGTCGTTGATGCCTTCTCTGACCGGGTGAAGTATTGGATCACCTTCAATGAACCTCAATGCTTCCTGATGAACGGCTATATGCAGGGCATCCATGCGCCCTTCCAGAGGGATTATCTGTGCTTCCCAAAGATCAGCCGCAATTTCATGCTGACCAATGCCGCAACGGTAAAGTTGATCCGGGAGAAGGCAAAGACACCACCCAAGGTGGGCCTGGCATTTGCCGCAGGTGCGTTTATCCCGAAAAACGAAAAAGATCTTGATTCTGTGGAACAGGCACGGAAGAAGTCCTTCTACAGGGGCATGGGCACCATGAACAACCGCTGGTGGATGGACCCGATCCTGCTGGGCAAACCTGTGCAGGCATATGGCATCTACCATTCCCGCAAACGTGATATGAAAGATATCCAGGTAAAGCTGGACTTCATCGGAATCAACAACTATTCCGCCTTCAATTACTCGGACTGGGGTGGCGACAAAAAGGTGGATACCACGAACCTGCCGAAAAATTCTCTGGGCTGGGTCATTGACGGCAGAAGTATGTACTGGACGGTACGCTTCCTCTATGAGCGGTACGGTGTTCCCATTATGATCACGGAGAACGGTATGTCCAATCTGGACACCGTCCATGAAGACGGTGAAGTGTGCGACGATATCCGCATTAATTATATGGATGAATACCTGCATAATCTCAAGCAGGCAATGGCGGAAGGTGTCCCTGTGATCGGCTATCAGCATTGGTCACTGATGGATAACTTCGAATGGGCCGAAGGCTATGATCCCCGTTTTGGTCTTGTATATGTGGACTTCAAAACAGGAAATCGTATCATCAAAAAGTCTGGGTATCATTATAAAAGCATCATTGAAACGAATGGTTTCGGAATATAGGCCCAACACAATCACACAGTTTCCTGGTTCAATTCGTTACAACCATAATAAGCTGGTTACAAAAGTGCAATTTTTGTGTTTCACAACTCTAATAATGTTCAAGCAGCACCATCCTCGGGTCAGGATGGTGCTGCTTTTCTATGGTTCTGTAAGTTCTACTGCAAGCAGAATACCCGCCTTCACCCCCTCCACAAATCCTGCCCGCTCATGATCCCTGCACAGTGCACATACCGGATCGGTGATTCTATCCATCTCCCGGAACGGCATGCCTTTCATCGCCTGATACAGCTCGCGGAAGTCAGTCTTGATCTGGTCATCGTCCACGCGGTTGGAATCGCTGTAGGACTCATAGAGCATGGTCATGATAGAATCTCCATCTCCAAAGCTGGGCAGGTTCTCTGCCAGCTGTCGTTTTAAATTCTCAATATATGGATTCATTGGAGCACACCTCCCAAAAAAGTTTGTGGTATGTTAACTCCGCTGTCCTCAAAAAGCAAGTGGCTGAAATCACCAAAAGTTTATAGACTGTTCAATATTTTCGACAGCATCCCGGAAGAAATCCTGTCGACGGATTGATAAAATGGTATTAAGGGCCTCATCGGGTCTCAAATAATGAGTTAGGAGGGATGCAGCTTGAAACGGAATACTGGCAAGAAAGGACAAGATAATTTTAGGAGGAGATTATTTGGTAAACAACTACAAGAATTATTCGGAACTGCCGCTGACACTGTCCGTGCCGGAAGTGGCGGCGGTGTTGGGGACCTCCAGAGCGGGCGCCTACGAGCTGGTTCACTCTGCGTCATTCCCGAAAGTGAAAATCGGCAAACGAATCCTTGTGCCGAAGGACGAGCTGATAGAGTGGCTTGATGCGCAGGTGGAGGTGGCGGATTGAGAAAGTACGCTCCACCTCGCAAAGAGTTTCTGATGCTGTCGAACTCTGTGTTCGATATGCCATTGGATGTGTACGCATTCAAGATCTACGCCTATCTGGTCTGCTGTGCAGGCAGCCGTGGTGAATGCTGGCCAACGATGAATACCATCAGTAAGAAACTGGGTATCGCCATGAGTATTATGAGAACAAAGATCCCACGGTTCCACTGGTGGATAACAAGGAGTTCCGCTGCATCAAGAACATGATCATCAAAGCGGTGATGGAGATGCTGCAGGAGGTCGTGATTCGGCCTGACGAGATTGTTCAAAAGCCGCCTGTCGCGATCCTATGTGAAGAAAATGGCTCTGCCAACAGTTCGTCAGGTGGTAACGGTGCTGCCGCCGATGCACCCGGCAGCACGGAACCGGAACGAATCACAATGGACGTTTCCACCTCCACTGAATATCCAATCTCAGCTGTTGCGAACGGAATCATTGGCGCATTGGCAAGACTGATTGGTGATAAGCGCATGGCCCATCGCCAGAGCCTGCAAGAGCAAATTGATTCCAAGCTGCAAGCAAAGATCAATGAGAAGAAGCAGGCTCTGGGATTGTGTACCGAAAGAACCCAGAAGCCCAGCTATCAGACGCAGGATGAATATGATATGTCAATATAAGGGGGCAAAGATTGTTGGTAATTGTGAATAGATATTATGCCTCTTCTGTGGTAATGTTGTGAGCTACAGGAGGTGCTAGAATGACAAAAAGAAGAAGCAACGGCGAGGGCAATATCCGCAAACGCAAGGATGGCCGCTGGGAAGGCCGTTATACCGCAGGCCATGACCCGGTTACGGGGAAACAGGTTTTCAAGAATGTGCTGGGAAAATCCCAGGCGGAAGTTCTGGAAAAACTGAAAAAAGCGCTGGAAGAAGCCCAGAAGGTGGACTTCACCCGGACGGGCAAGTACACGGTCGCCCAGTGGATGGAGGAGTGGTTTGAAAACGTGTGCAAGGTCAAAGTTCGCCCTTCCTCCCGCCAGACCTACCGGGGCTATATTGACCACCATATCGCCCCGAACATCGGCAAAATCCCGCTGGAAAAGCTCAGCACCATGGATTTGCAGAAATTATACCGCAAGCTCATGAGCAATGGCAGAGTGGAACGAATTGAAGCAGAGCATCAGCCCAAGGGTTTAAGTGCCAAGACTGTGCGAAACATTAATCAGGTCATTTCTTCCGCTATGGATTTTGCAGTAGCGCAGAAGATCATCTCTGAGAATCCCTGCAAGAATGTCTCCCTGCCGAAGCTGGAACATAAAGAGATGCAAACCATCCCGGCAGAACAGTTGCAGGCATTCCTTCAGGAAGCGAAAGCCACCGGTGTCTACGAAATGTACTACATTGAACTGGCAACCGGCCTGCGACGGGGTGAACTGCTGGGTCTGAAATGGCAGGATATTGACTGGAAGAACGGCATCATCAAGGTTCGGCGGCAGCTTGCGAGAGTGAATGGTGAAATCGTAGAAGCGCCACTGAAAACAAAGAACTCCTACCGGGCAGTCAGCACCTCGCCCCAGGCGATTGAAGTCCTGCGGGAGCAGAAAAAGAAAGCCAATGACCAGTATGTGTTTCCCAGTCCCAATGGAGGTCCCATCTCCCCGGACAGTGTGAACAATATGCTGAAGCGGGTGCTGGAACGGGCGGGGATTCCGAAAGTCAGATTTCATGATTTGAGACATACATTCGCGACCCTCGCCCTGCAAAATGGCGTGGATATCAAGACCGTCTCCGGCATGCTGGGCCACTTCTCTGCAGAATTCACCCTGGACACTTATGCCCATGTCACCACCTCGGCACAGAAAGAAGCAGCTCAGACCATGGGAAATATCCTGAGCATATAAATTCGGCTTTGTAGCCGATAGAAAAGCCGTGAACGACCACACATCGTTCACGGCATCACTGTTAATCTTCAGTTTCTATTCCTTATCTCTAGCACAGGAAAAATGAACTAACGAAAGTGTAGCTTTAAATAAAATAGATGTCACTTTTTCTATGCATGCATATTAGGAATACGGAACTCATAATCGCCTGCGCTCAAGATATGTCGCTCTCCACTTGGAAGAATGATGGTTGCTCCCGTATTCGCAGGAACGGTGACCGAGTAAATAATAGCATCATCAATATTTTTCCAGCCACTTTCTACTATGCCGTAAACACTTCGGTAGCACACCTTTGCATATGTGAAGCTGCCGCCGGGCTTGGGGGCAATGGTGAAATGATTCTCTCCATCCACCCGGATGCCGCACATGGTCTTGAACAGCCATTCACAGACGGCACCTTTGGAATAATGATTAAGAGATGCGATACCACCCTGGGCCTGGGTTCCTTCCCAGGATTCCCAAATAGTTGTCGCGCCGTTCTTGGGCATAAACAGCCAACCGGGCATTTCTTCGTTTTCAAGCAGGCGATATGCTGCATCCAGATCGTACTGCGCCAGAACATCCAGAATTAGCGGAGTGGACAGGAAGCCTGTACCAAGCCGCCAGCCATAGTTTTCCAGAGCTTGTATAAGCCGTTTTTGGGCATAACCCGTCTGCTTTTCATCCAGCAGGTCAAAGGCCAGAGGGCGAACCAGTCGTGCTTGCCGGTCGGTATCCAGAGAATAATCGGCTGTTTCAGCCATTGCCTGATAGGCTTTCTTGCAATCGTCGCTGTACTCATGGAACAAAGTAGCATCATCAGCATGGCCCAGTTCTTCCGCGATTTCTGCCATGCAGCCAAGCACATAGGAAGTATAAGCGGTAGAGACCTCCGGATGGGGTGCCACCATGTCTTTCCAGTCGTTGGGGTACACATCCTTTGGCTCTGCCCATTCGCCGTAGGACTGGCCTGCGTTGACCGCGTATTTCTTGGCCTCTCCTTTGATTTTCAAAGGCCTCGCCATAAGACCCAGCTTGCCGCAGCGGTTCATCATAAACCCGGCGTAGCGTTTCATGCGATCATAATAGTCGATCAGAATCTGCTTATCCCTATACAGCTTCCAGAAGCGGTAAGGAATCAGAATACCTGCATCAGACCAGCCAACGCTGCCGTTCATGGTCCACATATAGAAATCTACACCGCCATAGGGGGCGATTTGAGGAAGCCTGCCGTCCTTCTTCTGCCAATCGTAGACATCATTCAGATATTTCTTGGAGAAGGCCGCATAATCAAACAGGTAATTGGCTGTTTCAAAGAAGATCTGGGCATCACCGGTCCAGCCGTGGCGCTCCCGGGTGGGACAGTCGGTGGGAATATCTAGGGAATTACCCTTTGTCGACCAGATCGTTGCTTCCACAAATCGGTTCAGCAGTTCATTGGAACTTTCGAAGAAGCCTGTCTGCTTAATATCGGAATAAACCGCAATCGCAGTTACATTCTCCGGTTTCAGTTCAATATCCGTATCCACCTCGGCATACTGGAAGCCAAACACCGCAAAGGTCGTTTTGTAATCGTTCCACCCCTCGCGGCAGGTATAGATGATCTGCTGTAAGGGGCTTGCTTTTTCTTTGCTGACACACTGGATATTCTTCAGTGTCAGATTCCCTTCCTCATCCAGCAGCTCTCCAAAGCGGAAGGTCAGTTTCTGGCCCGCATTGGCCTGAATGCGGAAGGAAACATAGCCCGCAATGTTCTGCCCGAAATCCAGCAGCCATTTTCCATTGGGAGATTTAGAAACAGTCGGAGTAAACTGCTCATGCTCCGTCACAGGAACATTGTTGGAAGCAGTGGGGATGACAGTATGGGATGTCACTTTGGCTTTTCCACTATAGCTGGGTTCCCGGTTGGCATTGACCACTTCACCGTCCTTATTGTCCGCAAAGCGGATGGAACCATCGTTGCTCCAATCCCAGCTTCCATCAGTGATAATGGTGGCCTGCTTGCCGTCTGCATAGGTGATCTCCAGTTGCGCCATCAGCTTCGTTTCCGTGCCATATTGGTTACGAATACCCCAAGCACCGGTTGATCCTCGGTACCAGCCGTCAGCAAGCTGAACAGTCAGAGAATGGTCTCCCTGCGACAGCATTTCTGTCACATCATAGGTCTGGTACTGAACTCGCTTACGATAGTCCGTATGTCCGGGAGCCAGGCAGAAATTGCCGATTTTCTTCCCATCCAGTCTTGCTTCATACAGACCACAGGCAGTGATGTACAGCCGGGCAGACTTTACCTCTGCGTCAACGGAAATCTGCTTTCGGAAATTGTCCACCGGATACCGCTCGTTCTTTTTCACCTTGTAATTACCGGTAATCCACTTGGCTTTCCAGTTGTGTGCGTCCAGCAAACCCATTTCAAAGAAACTGTGGCTGATCTCGCCGCCGTTGCCGTTCTCGTCCCAGAGCTTGACGGACCAATTCACTTGTTCTCTGCTATGAAGTTCAGAACCACCATATGGAATATGGGTCATAGCAGAAGATTCCACCTTGCCGCTGTTCCAGACGGTTTTGCCGTTCACCTTTGCAATGATCTGATAGGCAGTCTGTTTAACCGCTCCGTCTACATTCCACATAAATCTGGGGCGAACGATATCAATTCCCAAAGGGTTCTGCAAATATTCTGTTTTTAGGTTAATTGCTTTGATCATACAGTTACCTTTTAACCGAATGTAAAGTCCAGCAAGTCAATTTTCCCGGATCCATGATAAATGAAATACAGCGCATGGGTTCCGGATACATTGAGGGTCGTTTCATTCGATTCTGCCCAGTTCTTTGCGGTCGGAAGCTGCAGGTTCCCTGCCTGCTTTTCACCAATCAGAATCTTCATTTCGCCACCAGAACCACGGTAAGTGACCTTCAATCTGGTAGTACCGCTGAATGAAAAGTATTTGTATCCGATCATCGTTCCTTTGGTAATGTCCTTGATAAACCGAAGCTCTCCCTCGTGGTTTACATTGGGCGAAGGCGGATTTTTTCGGACATTGCTCAAATGGGGCATTTTACCATTTGTCAGATTGCAGCAGATCGTTGCAGGATACTTACCCTCTGCTTTCAGCGGGCCTCCATTCAAACCGCAACTGGTGATCTCCACCTGACGGATTGTTCCATCCGGTTCGATGGTGATCGGTTCTGCGCAAGCCTGTCTGGAGAATGCCGTATTATGGGTCTGGCGGTGATAGAAGATGTAGTACTGTCCATTGATATACTCAATACTGCCATGGTTGGTACCGGTTGGGTAAAGCCGGTCTTTCGGCTTTCTTCCGTTGATACCGATGTCACCGTTTGATATGATCACGCCACGGTAGGTGTAATCCCGGTTCGGATATTTTGAGGTTGCATAACAAAGTTCGTGATTCACATGGGAGGAATAAATAGAATAATACAAATCACCAAACTTGCGCAAGGATGCGGCCTCAAAAAAGCTATGCTCACGCAGAGCACTCCCTTTGGGTGCATTGTTGAGTGCAGGAAGAATCCGGATTGGTTCTGATTTAACAGTAAGCATATCGTCTTCCAATTCCACAAGATTTGCTCCCAGAATGCTTAGCGGCTCTTCACTGCGGATTTCCTTCACTGGCTTATTGAACATGCCGCTCATGACCCTCGGCATAACAAGACCCATTAGAGGTTTATGGGTATCCATGCCAAGCCCCCAGCCATAGGTCAGGTAGATCCTGCCATTGTCGTTCAGCACGGCCGGATCAAAAGGAATGAAACGCTGCAAAGGGCGTCCATCCGGATAATGTACATCTCCGTAGTATTCAAATTTTCCAGCAGGAGTATCGCATACGGCCACGCTGATGGGTCCGTCAAAGCCGTGATTTCCCCTGCCGGACAGATCGTAATACAGGTAGAACCTGCCATCTTTTCCTTGAACCACATCCGGAGCATACATATCCTGCCGCTCATTACAGTAATGTGCGCATTGCTCGGCACGGTAAATCGTTCCCTCACAACGCCAATTACGCAGATCATCGATTGGTGCCGACCAGCACTCATAGTCCAGCAGACAAAAACACTCACCGCCCTCGGCATCGTGGCTGCCGTACAGATAGACTCGGTCACCAAACACATGGGGTTCACCGTCTGGGATATAGGTATCCAGCGGGAGGAACGGATTGAATACTTGATTTTCCATATCGATACACCACTTTCCGTCTTGTCATGTAGCTCCATACATTTTTGGACAAGGACCAGTTTACTCTGCAATAAGATTACTTGCGTTTGGCCATTTTCTTACTAAGATACTTTTTATTCTCCGTATCGAAATCCAGGCCCTTTTTCCGGCACTTTTCCTTCAGATCGGCGATTCTCGCTTCCTCTGCCAGGCGGGCATTCTCTGCCTTTTCCTGTTCCGCCAGTTCCTCGGGAGATACCCAGACTTCACCCCGGGCTTCCGCCGCTTCCTTATGCCGCTGGCGGATAGCACGCTGCATTCCAGGCAGCTTCTCCTCCAGATTCATGAAATACAGGATCACGATTATCAGAGCATACTCAGCAATCGGAACCACATATCGAATAAAGTACAGCCAGTTTGCTACGCTTTCCGGCTGGGCAGCACCCAAAGCAGACTGATACCCGCTCATATTCAATCCGGTTTCGTAGACGCCTGCGAACGTACCTGTAAACAGATTCAGCACACACCAGATCACAGCCACAGAGACCATTCCCTCCGGCCGGAAACCGTGCTTATACTCCACCTCATCCTTCGCAGCATCGATCAACGCACCTAGAATGTAGATGGTGGGCAGAGTACCCATATTGTAGATAAAATTCGCGCCCACAACAGGCCAGAAATTGTTTTTGACGATCAAACCCAGAATGCAACCGAAAATCGCAACCACGCTGAAGGCCATGGTAGTTTTGCGGATGGTAAATTTCTTGCACAGCGGATAGATCATCAGCATACCAAGCCCCATCGGCAGGCCGGAGGCCACGGTATAGATCAGATTATAGCTGTTTTCCGCCGTAGCACCTAAGATCACCGTGCAGAAATTGGTGTTCAGGTTGTAGCCTGCCAGATTGTTGGCAATGCCCATAATGACTGTCAGGCTGGTTGCCATCAGCCAGTATTTGCTGGTAAACAGAGCCTTGATCTGCCCCATAAGAGAGATCGTAGTGGCTGTTTCACTCTGATTGGCGGAAGCATTCTCCAGGGTGACACGTTCCTTGGTGTAATAGTAATGCACCAAAGACAGAGGAATAGAAGCCAGCGCCGCGATACCCACCAATCCATACCAGTTTTCAGCAGGATGTCCGTGCAGCATGGTATAATAAAGCACTGAGCCGACAGTCAGAGTCACTGCCGTACCAACCAGCAGATAGGAGGACACCTTTTCAAACAGATTCACAAGGTTCCGGTCATTCTGGTTTCTGGTACATAGGGTGAACAGATTGACACGCAGGGCAAGCAGAGCGCTGCCGAAGCCATTGAACAGAATGTTGAACACATACACCCATGCAAGCTTTGCCCAGTTCGCCATATCCGGAATATAGAACAGAAAGAATGAGGAAACAGCGCTGAACAGGCAGCCGATGAGCACCATCGGGCGGATTCTGCCCTGGCTGGACACATTATGCTCCACCACATAGGCGATCAGTAATCCCGCAACAATGCCTACAGCTTTCGTAACCCATGACATCAGCAGGTAGTTGCCCGCGCCGAAGATCTCGTCAATGTAGAACACTTCCGTGTAATACAGCTCCAGCAATTGATTGACAATAGCTACCAGCGCCAGAATACCGACGAGGCCAACCAGATAGCCGAGTATCTTTTCCTTCATGGTCATGGAAGCGGTGGTAATCCTGCTGTTAAGAAATGGCTTTTCAAACAAGCCCGTCTGAAAAAATACTCTGTCTTTTTTCATTTTCTCAGTTCTTCCTTTCTGGTTTTCAGAATCAACGATAAGACATTCTTAGCCGTTCTCTGAATCTCTGCCCGGGTCACCCCATCGAGCTTGTCGATGGTTTTCAGAAGCGTTCCGTCAGAATGGTAGGATTTATACAGATGTCCCATGTTGCCGGGCATCAGGACATCCACCTGGGCACGGACCCGGTAAGCATTGTTCTTGACCTTGGGAAACTCAGGGCTTGCGCTCTTTTGCATCCACCAGTCGGTGATGACTACACCGTCAAAACCCCATTCCTTTCGCAGTACCGTGGTCACCAGATCGTAGTTGTAGTGAGACCATACACCATTGATCTTATTGTAGGAGGTCATGATCACATTGGGCTTTGCTTCTTTCACAACGATTTCAAAGCAACGCAGGTAGATCTCCCGCAGCGCCCGCTGGGAGACCCGAGAGTCGTTGGTATTGCGCTTGGTCTCCTGGTTGTTGCAGGCAAAATGCTTGGGGCAGCAGGATACACCCTGGCTCTGGACGCCCCGGACAATGGCAGCCGCCACCTTGCCGGTAAGCAGCGGATCCTCCGAGAAATACTCAAAGTTCCGGCCGCAGAGCGGGTTTCTATGGATATTCATACCGGGAGACAGCACCACATCCACCCCTTGCTTGATCATTTCCCTGCCGGTATGTGTAAACAGCTGCTGGATCAGTTCATCGTCAAAGGTGCAGGCAAGAGCCGTTCCGTTGGGAAGCAGGGCGCAGTATTTCTTCAGCCGCAAACCGGAGGGGCCGTCGGCAGTGATGACAGGTGGAATTCCCTTTTCACGAAGGGATGGCAGTACACCGCCAAAGGCACCGGCATTGCCCGCAACACCTAGGGCACTTCCCATGCAGCCTTCGCCACGAGTCAAGGCTTCCAGTTCCTTGTCGTCCAGTTGTGCAATGAAGGCATCCAGAGAAATTTTTCCCTTTGCCACATCGGAAAGCTTGTATCCTTGATTCCCTGTGTCCGGGATTTCCTCCGGCAGCCGGTCAAGGATCCTCTGCCGCAAATCCACATTACCGCGGGAAAGCATTTCCTGCCCCAAAACGAGGATGCCGTTTTCCTCCCGGGCAATCATCCGCGCTAAGGATTCTTTGATGCCGCAAACTTCCTCGCACTGCTCAATTACTCTGGTTTTATCAACCTGGATGGTTCCGGCAGGAGTGTCACCAAGAAAGAACCTGTATTCTCCCGCTTCCAGAACAAAGGCGTTGGCAAAGCCAGTTTTTCCAGTATCGTCGAAGGATGCAATGTTTTTTTCGTCAAATCGAAGGGTGAGGGTTTCGGATTCACCGGGCGCAAGGAGCTTCGTCTTGCCGTAGGCAGCCAATACCTTTGCCGCCTTGCCCAGCTTTCCCTGAGGTGCAGCGCACCAAAGCAGGGCCGCTTCTCTGCCTGCCACATTTCCGGTATTGGTTACCTGTGCAGTAACCGTATATGTACTGCTCTCGCAATTCAATGCCAGTGGCTTACATTCAAATGTGGTATAGGACAGGCCGTAGCCAAAGGAATACAGCACCTTATCCTTTGCAAAAGTCTCAAAATAACGATAGCCTACAAAAATATCTTCTGTATAGTTATTGAATTCCTTACCGCCAAAGCTGGAACTGCTGGGATAATCTTCGTAGTTTCTGGCAATGGTATCTGCCAGCTTGCCGCAGGGATTGACTTTGCCCGTCAGCACATCCGCCACTGCATTGCCGCTTTCCATACCGCCCTGCCATGCGATCAGAATGGCAGACAGCTTATTCCCGTAGACCTCTGCCCATGCCATATCCATGATGCTGCCAATATCCATCACAACGACGGTATGCTTAAATACGGAAGTCACGGCATCCAGTATGGCAGTTTCTTCGTCGGTCAGGTAGTAGCTTCCCTTGGTCAGGGTGTTTTCCCGGTCTTCACCGGCTGCCCGACCGATGACAACAATTGCTGTATCACATCGTTTTGCCGCTGCGCTGACCATACTCTGCTCCAAGGGCATTTCCGGATGGCTCATGGGCCAATGACCCCACCAGCCGTGATTCACCTTATGATCATCGCTGAAGCACCAGTTCTCATAGACGTCGGAAAGCTCCTGATCGACTGCAACACCGGCATTTTTCAGTCCCTCCATCAGATTCACCCGGTAAGGAGGATGCACATCTCCGCCGCTGCCGTAACCCACATAGAACCAATCCAACTGGCAGCGGCCAAATACAGCCACCGGCTGCTCTGCTTTCAAAGGCAGCGTACCATCGTTCTTCAGCAGCACGCAGCCCTCCGCACCTGCACGGCGGGCAAGCTCTGCCACTTCCGGTGTGACCATATCGTGTCCGTCCGCGGTCAGTTCCTCCTGCATCAGGCCGTTCCCCATGCCCCAGTCCACGACACGCTGGGCAATGGCACCCAGTTTTTGCTTCAGTTTTTTCATACTGTTCCCTCTTTCTGCGTTGGTATGGACAAAATCCTTTTTATCTTTCCATATTCATTATACATCTATCAAGTTTTGTTTGTCTTGCACTTTCGTTACCAATGCCGTATAATTGTAACCAAAGGAAGTGACCATATGAAAAACTTAGACATTCCATATCTGTGTACCATCATCGGTAATCTTTCCGGCGTTCCCATCCGCCTGTATGAGGGTGAGGAACGGATCTTCTACCATGCCCTTGTGAACCTTCCCAAAGATCCGGTGGAACTGTACCGGGAGGACATCTGGAAGATCACCGATCATGTGGGCTACTACGCAACGAACATTTTCAACTACTATGGTATCATAAATTTCGGTACTAATAAAATAATTCTTGGCCCAACCCGGCAATTGGGCAATACAGACCAGGAGCTTCGGGAGCTGGCATTCAAGCTGGATGTACCGCCGGAGGAAACAGAAGAATTCCTGATTGGCATGAAGAGTATCATCCGTATGCCCTTAGAGAGCATCATGCAGACCCTGTGCACCATGAATTACATTCTCAACGGTGAAAAGCTGACACTGCAGGATATCACCATCTACGATTCGGAGCAGGCTATCATCAGCCGGGAGGCCATGGCGAAGCGGGAAGCTCAGTCGTATATTGCAGACAACATCCCGTATCAGGATATTCACAACACCTATTCTCTGGAGCAGACCCTCATGACCATCGTCCGCAAGGGCGATACCGCAGCATTGCAGGAATGGGTCCAATCGGCGCCTGCAATACGGGGTGGTATTATTGCGGCGGAGCAGTTGCGGCAGATGAAAAACACCTTCATCGTATCCGCCACCCTTGCTTCCCGAGCCGCCATCCGGGGTGGTTTGAGTGTGGATGAAGCATTCTCACTCAGCGATGCGTACATCCAGAAGTGTGAGCTTGTAAACAGTCCCAATCAGATCACAAATCTGCAATATCACATGATTCTGGAATTTACCCAACGGGTGGAGCGGATCCGAATTGGCAAACAGCCCAGTAAGCTGGTCACCGATGTAGCAAACTACATTCAGCATCACTTGTCAGAACCCATAACCGCAGAGGATATCGCAAAGGAACTTTATCTCAGCAGGCCCTACCTGTCCCGAAAGTTCATTGCTGAAACCGGCGAAAGTCTGACTGACTTTATTCTGAAGGAAAAGATCAGCGAAGCAAAGCGTTTGCTCCGCTATTCCGACAAGTCACTGACTGCCATAGGGAATTTCCTTGGTTTCTCATCCCAAGGCCATTTCTCCCGGGTGTTTAAACGCTATACCGGCCTCACCCCCGGCGAATACCGGGCCAAATACATGAAATAACCGTAAAACCGGGTCAGTCTTTGCGACTGGCCCGATTACTTTCAATGTCTTGGTTTCTTTATTTTGTTCAGCTGGTCATTGATTCGCAAAAGCTCTTCCTTATCGAAATGCACCTTGATCTGATCCAGCAGGGCAAAATACTGCAATATGGTAATGTCCTTACATCGCTTGACAAGGGCACACAGCCCTTTGTCATGTGCGATGGATAAGTAAAAGTCAAATTTTCCACTCAATCGAAACGTGTTCGTCG
>ERZ857629.1150-NODE-1150-length-30868-cov-3.291273_pt1 | contig 30868 bp, 25 predicted proteins | sample MGYA00519700_ERZ857629 | MGnify/ENA primary metagenome ERZ857629 (study PRJEB31778, sample SAMEA3449351) | human gut metagenome | biome: human gut; feature: human-associated habitat; material: faeces | place: United Kingdom | collected 2010/2012 ... | reverse complement strand
TGAGCGTCCTTGTTATACAAAATCGCCTTCCAAAGAGCGGGAACGGCAGTTATCATTTCACTTTTTTGAGAATCATGATTTCTTATTTCAAGGTAAGTTTTCAGTCTTACATCAGGAAAATAAAGGCTTAAATGAGTCATCCAATCTTCCATAGTCGGAAAATAGCCCTCAAAGCCATGCCTGTAATATTCACCAAAAGTCATGTTGCCGACAGAAATGTATTTATTGTTTTTTTCAATAAAAATCATCGGAACATCAAATAATGTCTTTCTGTAATCGTCAAACGAAAAATCATTATGAAACAATTTTTCGGAAATAAGACCGCATCTGTCCTCATCAGTATTCAGCCAAGAATACGCCCTAAAAGATTTTGAGCCCGAAAGTCTGAGATTTCTGACAGGAGAATTTGCGAACATTGCACTTACCAAAGGAGAAAGTTTTATCGCAGTTGAGAGTTTGCTCATTGCATCTTCCTCACTTGAATAATCAAGCCCTACCTGTATTCCTGCCGTTTCTCTCATCATAACGAAGGGCAAACGAGCCTTTTGAGGCAGATAATTTGTCATTTGAGCATATCTTTTTTTGGGAATAATTTTTATATTTTCAAAAATTGATACAGGTTGAATACCTACTTCAAGCCATGAAATGCCGTATTTTTCCGCAATTTCTGTTGTTTCTTCGTTATAATCGTCAAGAATTTTTCTTATTTCAGAAACATTTTCAACGGGATTTAAACTAACCTCAAATTGAGCCCCCGGCTCTAAGGAAATATGTCCCTGAGGCAAAATCATACCAATTGGATATTTTCCTTCAAAAACGACCGTTCTGTCTTCATTTTCCATGTCCAAAATTATTTTGGCAACATCATCATATTTTGCAGCAAAGAAGTTTTCCGAGTAAACGGGTAATTTTTCATATTCAAGACCGACTGTTTTTTCAGCCTTACAGCCCGAGTAAAAAACATTCGTCAATTCTTCTTTTGATTCAACAACTCTCATCTTATAACCGTCATTTCCTTTTCGGTGAGTTCTATCAAATCGTTCATAACGACCTCATTAAAATTGATACCGTGCAGCCTGTTCATTTCTCTAAAAAAGTAACACGGACTTGTAACATTTATTTCCGTAACTTTTTCATCTATCAAATCAAGTGCGGACATATAAATCCCCTGAGATGTGAGATATTTTGCAATTTCTTTTGCAGCATTCATTTCTTTTTCGGTCAAATACTCTTTTCTGAAATATTCATCTGCATGAGTATTAAACCTGAAATCGTCCTTGCCAGCCAATTTCCTTAAAGATTGCGGATAAACCTTTTCCCCGATAATGAAGGCCCTTTTATCACCGCCTTGATTGTGCCCTAAAAATTCCTGAACACAAACCAGCGTTTTACCGTTATTGGTTGATAAATTTATCAGAGAGTTAAGGTTTTTATCGCCTTCGTGAAGGTAATAAATTCCGCTTCCAAAGCATCTGTTCAAAGGTTTTATAATTGCTTCTTTAAATTCCAAAACGAAACTTTTTATCAATTTTTCATTAGCGGTAATTATATTTTGAGGAACAAATTTCGGGAACAAATTTCCGTGCAATTTTTCGTTGAAGTCCAAAATTGCCTTTGTGTTATTAACAATTTTCGTCTTAGTTGTATCTACAAAATCGAAAACAAAACAAGCATTAATATAGTCAATATCAACGGGAGGATCAGGGCGAAAATACACAATATCGTAGTAATTCATATTTTCTTCCCTTTGATTTTCTTTGTCATAAAAAATATTTTCATCTTGCAGCCAAGTGCGATAAACTAACGAAAAAGCACAGTTTTCCTTTATAAAAAGTCCGCTTTTTACCGCAATATCAACATCATAGCCTCGTTGCAAATACTCTTTGATTATCCAAAAATCAGTAACTAAATCATTAAATTCAAAATATTTCAATTCAATATCATCAATTACTACTAAAATCTTTTTATTCATGTTGCCTCTATTTCCATTTTAAATAATACATCAAATTTAAAAATGGGAAATAGCCAATATGACTATTATCTTGTTTTTATCTCGCCAATATTGTATTTTTTCAAAATTTCAACAGCACTGCTCGTTTCGTTTTCGGCAAAAGGTTCTGCCTCAATAAAATTTTTGTCCAAAATTTTAGATAAAACAAAATTTTGTAAAAAATATCTCTTTGATTTTTTAATAATGTTTCCTATTTCATCAAAATCAGAAACCGCAAGCAAGGGCTTAACCGTTGTTGTCCTAAATTCATAATCCACACCACAATTTTTGATAAAATCAACGCTGTCTTTAATTTGCAAAACATCAACTGCACAATCAACAATATCCTGATATTTTGACAAAGGCGCTTTTATATCCATTGCAATATAATCAAGAAGATTTTTTTCTGTCAAATCAACGATAACATCAGGGTTTGAACCATTTGTATCTAACTTTACCTCAAAGCCTTTTTCTTTAACTTTAAAAATAAAATCCGTCAAATCCTTTTGCAAAGAAGGTTCTCCGCCTGTTATAACAACGCCGTCAAGTTTGCCTTTTCTTGTATCCAAAAAATCAAGAATCAACTTTTCATCGGCAATCTTATTACATTCCGTAACCAATTCCGGGTTATGACAATAATGACAACGAAAATTGCAGCCTTGTGTAAACACAATGGCCGCAATTTTCTTGGGAAAATCTATTAAAGAAGTTTTTTGAAAACCTCCAATTAACATTTGCACGCTGCTTTTTCTTCTACTTTGAAGGTTACACGCTTCTTAAATTCTTCGGCTTTACTAGCATTCCACTGTTTTACAGGGCGAATATAGCCAACAATTCTCGAATAAACTTCACACTCAGAACCACATTCCGGACATTCTGCATGTTCACCGTTCATATAGCCGTGATTTGCACAAATACTGAACGTCGGGGAGAATGTAAAGAATGGCAGTCTGTAATTTTCACAGATTTTTTTAACCAAATTTTTCATTGTATCAATATCGTGTATTCTTTCTCCTGCAAAAATATGAATAGTCGTACCGCCAGTGTATTTAGTTTGAAGTTCATCCTGATGGTCGAGAACTTCAAAAATATCGTCGGAATAATTTACAGGCAACTGAGAAGAATTTGTGTAGAAAGGTTGTGCACCATTTTTGAAATCTTCATCATTTGCACAAATGATATCAGGATACATCTTTTTATCAAGCGATGAAAGTCTTAAAGATGTTCCTTCCGCAGGCGTTGCTTCCAAGTTATAAATATTGCCTGTTTCAACTTGAAATTCTCTTACTGTTTCCCGCATAAAATCCATAACTTCAACTGCAAATGCTTTGCCTTCTTTTGTACCGATATTTTGCCCAAAAAGATTCAAACACGCTTCATTCATGCCTATTAAACCAATTGTTGAGAAGTGGTTTTTCCAATAAACACCAAATCTTGCTTTAATATCTCTTAAATAATATTTTGTATAAGGATAGAAACCTCTGTCTGTAAGGCTTTCAACAACCTTACGCTTAATTTCAAGACTTTCTTTTGCAAGAATCATTTTTTCTTTCAATCTTACCATAAAGTCTGCTTTATCTTTTGACAAATAACCAAGTCTGGGCAAGTTAATTGTAACAACACCGATAGAACCTGTCAAAGGATTTGAGCCGAACAGACCGCCTCCTCTATATGCAAGTTCTCTGTTATCAATTCTCAAACGACAACACATCGAACGTGCATCTTCCGGATTCATATCTGAGTTAATGAAATTCGAGAACGAAGGAATACCGTATTTTGCAGCCATTGTCCACAATCCGTCAAGTTCGTGATTATCCCAATCGAAATCTTTTGTAATGTTATAAGCAGGTATCGGAAATGTAAATACACGACCACTGTTATCACCTTCAGACATAATTTCAAAAAATGCCTTGTTAATCATGCCCATCTCTTTAGTAAATTCACCGTATGTTTTTTCCATAACTTCACCACCAATGATAGCCGCTTGGTCTTTATAGTAAGAAGGAACTGTCAAATCCATAGTGATGTTTGTAAAAGGAGTTTGGAAACCGACTCTCGTTGGAACATTCATGTTGAACACAAATTCCTGCATTGCTTGCTTAACTTGAGAGTAGTTTAAATTATCATAGTAAACATAGGGAGCGAGCAATGTGTCAAAGTTTGAAAAAGCCTGTGCACCTGCACTTTCACCTTGCATTGTGTACAAGAAATTTACAATTTGTCCGAGAGCAGTTCTAAAATGCTTTGCAGGCGCAGAACATACTTTTCCTGCTACACCCTTAAATCCTTCAGTCAACAAATCCTTTAAATCCCAGCCAACACAGTAACTTGCAATAATATTCAAATCGTGAATGTGAATATCACCCTTTGTATGCGCTTCGCCAATGTAATCGGGATAAATTTTGTTTAACCAGTAATTTTTGCTTATGTTTGATGCAATGTAATTGTTTAAACCTTGTACGGAATATGACATGTTCGCATTTTCTTTAACGTTCAAATCAATTTCTTGCAAATATTCATCAACCATATCAACTTTTGCATTGTTAATAAAGTTTCTTACTTTTGCTCTTTGTTCTCTGTATATTACGTATGATTTTGCTGACTTTTTGTATTCAGAATCCAATAAAACTTCTTCTACAATATCTTGAATTTCTTCAATTGACATCGTCTTCAACAACTGCTGCTTTGACTGCAATATTTTAAAAGCCTTTTCAGCAGCCTGAGCCGCCAAATTTTTTGCAACTTTATGGTCAAACTCCTTCGTTGCACGACCTGCTTTTTCAATCGCTTCCGTTATTTTTTCTTCATTAAAGTCAACCAATTGTCCATCACGTTTGATAATTTTTTCCATTCAAATCTCCTTAGTAACTTGATACAAAATCCTTCCCATTCAAAGATTTTGTTGCAAAAGCCATAAAATCCTAACACCACCGACTTTTAGCAAACACTATAACCAAAAAATTTTTCGTATTTTGAGATTTAGTGCGTTCTATAATAGTACAATTTTCTTTTATGACATGTCAACAAATAATTTAGTATTTTTTTGATAAATTTTTTAAAAATCGCCAAAACAAAAATGCCGAGTACAACTCGGCATTTTAATATATCGTAACTTAAATTATTTTACCTTAACATTCGGGTAATACGCTTTCATAGAGCCGTTTTTAGCACTGAATGAAATAATGATTATCTCCTGATTATAAGATGATGGCGGAACTTGAAATTTAGAAAACGCAGTAATAATCTTTCCAACAGAGTTATCCAAAGATTTATTACCTGAAAATTTATAAATCTTCTTACCTGCCAGCGTTCCGTCAGATTGGATTAAAAATTCAAGTTGAGTAACACCGTTGCCGCTTATACCGTTTCTGTCCCAACCGTCAATCATTGCCTGTGCTAAACTTATTAAATACGCATTCATTTCTGAATCAATTGAGTTAAGTTTTGTATTTAATATTTTGTTAGGGTCAATTTTTTCTGCCGAAAAAGCACTTGCAGGCAAAGAATTGTCCCATATCTTATTGATATCCACAGGAATTGAGTAGTCTTTTACCAACAACGGTTTTCCGCTTGCATCCTTATTTGCAGAAGATTTATTGCCGCCAATAAAAATAAATGCAAAAATTGACAAAATTATACAGACCGCAAATACACCAATTCCGACTTTATCCATAGTCGTTAAGACTTTTTTCTTCTTTTCTTGTTTTTTTCTGGGTCTTTTCTTTAACTTCGGAACAGGCACATATTCTTCTTCTTCATATCCATCATCGTATGAATCCGAATAATCATCATCCTCATAAGAAGAACTATCGTACGAATCATCATAATATTGCTGCTCTTGCGATTGAGTATAAGCAGCATTGTCATCATATCCGTCATCAGAATAAGAAGAATCTATTATCTCTTCAAATTGGTCATTACCACAGTCGCAATAACCCGGATTTTGTGCATATTCTTTAAAACAATCTGTACATCTGAACATATTTTTTTCTTTCGTTAGTCAATTTCTTTGTCAAGTCTTGATAAAATTTCATCACAAGTATGAATTTCATATTGAGTGTGCGATAACATAAATGTTTCTGCAACCAACAATGCTGTAGGTACTAATGCTGCAACGAAACTAAGCATTATACCGCTCCATTCGCCGCCACCGATTTCTTGCATAAAGTAAGAAACGTTCATCGTAAACTCAATAATAATAATTGCCATTGCGATTAAAAATGATCTAAATCCTTCTGATTTCAACTTCTTAACCGCTTCTGTACCAAACAAGTCAACACCATGGTGCATGTAATTGTTGAAACCGTCGTTCTTTATAACTTCCGCACCGTTAACTCTTTTTGTCGAAACAAATGCCGCCGTCAATGAGAAGAATGCGAAAATAATCATAAATGTTGCCAAAACCAAGAATACGGGAGATAATCTCAAACCTGAAATTCTTACCCAACCTGCTGCTTCAGGAAAACATAAAGCCAATGTGTTTGATACACCAAACGCCAAGAACGGTGATGTTAAAATTCCCAAAAAGACTTCACCTGATGCTTTAAGTTTCATCGTAAACTGCTTATCTCTAATATTTCTAAGTTTAACACTGCTCAAATTGTTTATGTATAAACCAATCCATTGTTGATAGTCTTGAAGAACCTTTTTGAAATCTTCTCTGTTTTCATATTTATCAAACTGGATAACCGCTTCGTTCATTGTGCTTCTGAAATAACCGCCGCATATTGCACACAAAATCAATGTAAACAATGCAACCATTGAAACAATCGTTTGACCTTGTTCCAATGCCGTTGTCGGGTCAAAATAGAAGAACAAAATCGTTCCGCCTACCGCTAAAAATATAGATGTTGACAACATTAACATAAAGTTCTTAGCAACCGCACCTGTTCTTTGTGCATTTTTTTCCTTCAATTTATCTTGCAATAAAAGAAATATGCCTTGTTTTAAAATCAATGCCGTTACGAACAAAAGAATTGCATAACCTACGAGCAATCTCATGTGTTCGGGGAAGAAACTCTTTGAAACCGCAGAGTTCATTACCATACGTTGCAATGTATCGGAAACGGCAGAAGCCATGATAATAGGACAAACTACCAATGCTACCGATAAGAATTTTTCCGCAATTCCGTTTGCGGTTATTTTCTTTTTAGCATCGTCCAAAGCATAAGAAATATCTTTCAAAATGCCGACACGTCTTGCTTCAATATCTGCCTTTCTCTTATCCAACTTAATCTTTGTAGCAGCGTTTACCTTATCGCCGTACAATTCCCTGATATCATCTTCATCAAAATCCTGTTCCGCAATCGCAGTCATCGTAACTTGCGGATGATGCGGTTGTGCAGGTCTTCTCGGAGGATGAGGTTGTCTTTGCGGTTGAGGATGAGGTTGTTGCGGCTGAGGACGTTGTTGAGGTGCGGCAGCCACTGTTTGACCTGTCGGAACAGGTGCCTGAGTTTGTTGCAATTTAATTCCGACAAACTCGTCCGTGCCTGCAATCATAAGTTTGCATGCTCTTTCTACCGTAAGGCTTTCACCCATCGACTGACCACGAAATCTTATTTGAGGTGTTGAAAATGCGTTTACAACTTTCAATCCTGAATTAGTAACCTCAACCGATAAAACAAAATTGACAGAAACATTTACAACAACGTCGCAATTTGCTTGACTGCCAACCGTTATCACATTTTTATCCTGAAACGACTTTTCTCCGTTTTTAGTTGCTATTATTACAGGCATTATCTTTTCCTTATCTTCATTAAATATTTAATTATCTACCCATTGCAGCCATTATTTCTCTGCTTGCCTTATCCATCATTTCATTTGTTGCAATAACCAATTTATCTTCTCCCAAAACAGGAGTCAATTTTCCTTTTACAAAATCAAGTTTTGAAGGATGTGCATACAAGAATGACATTGACAAACCGGGACAATATTTCTTGACTCTTTGAACATTTGCAGGAAGGGTATTCCAGTTGATTTGACCTTTTATATCGCCTTCATTTTCCAAGTCGCCGATAACTATAAGGGCAGGAATATATCCTTCTCTTTGCATTGTTAATGCGTGTTGCATACCTTTCTTAATTGCAATACCGTATGCAGTACCCCACGCCGCTGCATCAAACTGAGTGTATTTATCCATTGATTTTCTTATACCGCTCGCATTTTGAGGTGAACCTTCATAAATGAGGTTTGCATCTTGCGAGATAATCAAAATTTTAATTTGATCCTCAGGATCAAGAACCTTACACAATGAACTGATGTAGTTCTTTTGCTTATATAACTGCTCTTGATTTGATGCTGAAATGTCTATCATAAAAATTGCGGCAGCAGGATGAAAATCATCTACCTTGATTGACTTAAATCCAACATACGCAGATTTAATTACTATTGACATTACTAAAATTATTATTCCTAATGTGATTAATCGTTTTCCCATTTGTCTTTCCGTTTTTTCTAAAATTGTATCACAACAAAGATTCTTTTTTCAAGTAAAAGAGCAAAAAGATAAAATTATCTTTCTGCCAATTTTTTTGCTTCTTTTCTTTTTATCTTACTTGTAGCCGTTCTCGGAAGCAATTCTCTACTCAAAACAATATTCGTCGGTCTTTTAAATTGAGATAATTTTTGAGAAAGTTCTTTAACTTCCGCTCTGATTTTCTTCAACAATTCCGCATCGTCTTGAATTTCATCAGATATTTCTTTCTTAGGAACTACAATAACCGCAACGTCTTCCGTCCCGTCTTTTTGTCCGCCGCTTCTCTTTGTGCCGACTACGCAAACTTCCTGAAACATCGGGCTTTGCTCTAACACAGCCTCAACTTCTTCGGGAAATACCTTTTTACCGCCATTTAAAACAATCATATTCTTGATTCTGCCCGTAATAAAAATATATCCTTCTTCGTCAATTCTTGCGATATCGCCCGAGTGAAGCCAGCCGTCTTCCTCAATAACTTCTTTTGTCAAATCGGGTCTGTTATAATAACCCTTCATTACGTTATCACCCTTAACCATAAGTTCGCCGGTATTTTCGTCAATTTTTACCTCAACACCCGGCAAAGGCTTTCCGACTGAACCGATTTTCTTTGCACCTTCATAGTTAACGGAAACAACCGGTGATGCTTCCGAAAGTCCGTAGCCTTCAAATATGTTGATACCAAGGGTTTCCATAAAGTTAGCAACTTCAATATCCAACGGTGCGCCACCTGAGATACAGCCCTTGAATTTCCCGCCGAATTTCTTGTGAATTGACGGGAATAACATTTTTCTAATTTTCATTGAAGGAATAAATTTTGCAATTTGAAACAAAACTTTAAACATAAATTTGCCAAATGCATCCGATTGATTAACTTTTGACTCAATATCAGCCTTCAACAACTTCAAAAATGCAGGAACTACAACCATAAAGGTGATTTCTTTTTCCGACAAAATTTGGAACAAATCTTTCGGCTTCAAACTTTTTGAATAATAAATTGCCGTTCCCATGCTCAAAAATGTCAAAAATCCGACAGACAATTCAAACAAGTGATTCATAGGCAAAATCGACAACAATCTGTCTTGCACACCCATATTAAATCTTTGGCTTATAGAATTTACCTGAGCCATTACGTTTTTATAAGTAATTTCAACACCCTTCGGGCTTCCCGTTGTTCCTGACGTATAAATGATGAACGCTGATTTACTCGGGCTTCTGTGGCGCCATTTTTTGTCCTTAACATCAGGCATATTGTAAATACAAGGACAAGTCGCATCAGTGCTGCCTTCTTCAATAACAACAACTTCTTCAATTGATTCGATTTGCCCCTTCAAAATTTTTGCTTTTTCAAGATAAGTACTTGATGTAATCAAAATTCTGGGCTGACAGTCGCTCAAAATCGAATTAAGTTCATACTGTGTGAGTTTTATATCCAAAGGAATAAGAGTTGCACCTGAAAGTATTGCCGCAAAAAGCGTTGCACCCCATTCAGGTTTTGATTCCGACAAAATCGCAATTTTATCACCTTTATCAATTCCTTTATCTATCAAATAAGCCGCCAAGCGTTTTGATAAAATGCTTAAACCTTTAAATGTAATTTCTCTCCATCCCAAATAATTCTTTATACCGAGAGCGTTTTTATCTTCCAACTCCTCTGTGCGATTTTCCAAAAACAAAAGCACATTATCTTTTTTATCCATGTTTTACCTCATGTCATTATTAATATTTCAAACCGGAAATTATTGTATCACAAAAAATAAAAAATCAAAAAGAGGCTCAAAATTATTTATTAACAAACATTTCAACTATTCGTATCTTAACGCATCAATAGGATTTAATAGAGAAGCCTTATAAGCAGGGTAATATCCGAAGCCGATACCGACAAGTGCCGAAAAGCCAAGCGACATAAGTATTGAGCCGAAAGTTACCACTGGTGTCATATCCTCAGACAGCAGCCTTATTGACTCAGAGCCTATTATTCCGACAATAATTCCTATCAATCCGCCTATCATTGACAACAAAAATGATTCCAGCAAAAATTGAAGTCTTATATCGTGGACATTAGCCCCTATCGCCATTCTGATGCCGATTTCCTTCGTCCTTTCCGTAACAGAAACAAGCATGATATTCATAATGCCTATTCCGCCGACAAGCAGTGATACAGAGGCAATTGATGCCAACAAAATTGAAAATACCCGAACAGTCGACTCCATTTTTTCCTGAAACTCGGCAGAATTTCTTATTTCAAAATCTTTTTCCTGATTTTTACCGAGGTGATGTCTTGCAGTCAAAATCTCGGAAATTTCATTTTCGAGAGAAGTCAACGCTTCCGTATTTTCACCCTTGATGACAATCATTTTTACCGTTCCGGGGAAATTTGTTCCAAAAACTTTTCTCTGAGCAGTTGTAATTGGGATAAACACCAAATCGTCTTGGTCAAACGGTCCCATTTGTCCTTTTGATTTCAAAACCCCGATTATTTTAAACGGAATATTTCCGACTCTCATAACCCTGTTTATCGGGTCTAAATCGCCGAAAAGTTCGTCAGCAACGGTTGAGCCGATGATAGCAACTTTTGCATAATTTCTGCTGTCTTCGGGTGAAAAACTTCTTCCGCTCGTGATTTCATAATTTTTGATATACAAATAAGACTCGGAAACACCATAAACCGTCGTAGCCCAGTTTTGGTTTCCGTACATAAGTTGTTTTGATTCCGATGAAGCAACAGCAACGGATTCAATATTATCAGCCGTTTTTTCTATTTCAGCGGCGTCCTTCAAGGTCAAAGAAGGTTTTGAACCGAAGCCCTGACGAACTCCGCCCGATTTTGCGGACGATGAGCGAATGGTCAAGATATTTGAGCCCATAGACTCCATATTTGCTTTAACCTTTTGACTTGCACCCGTACCGATACCAAGCATAATAATCACGGCACTTACGCCGATAATGATGCCCAAACTCGTCAAAGCCGACCGCATTTTATTTATTTTGAGAGAATTTAATGACATTCTCAATGTTGATTTAAAATCTATCATTTTTGCACCCTCAAAACATCGCTTTCGATTTTGCCGTCCCTGAATTTCACGACTCTTTTGCAATACTCCGCAATATCAGGCTCGTGAGTTACAAGAACGATTGTTTTACCGTGTTTTTCGTTTAATTCAACGAAAAATTCCATAACCTCGATACTTGTTTTAGTATCCAAATTTCCTGTCGGCTCGTCGGCTAAAATTATCGGCGCATCGTTTACAATCGCCCTTGCAATTGCAACTCTTTGCTGCTGACCGCCTGACATCTGGTTTGGCATATGATTTTCACGTTTCTCCAAACCGACAATTTTCAAAGCGTTTTTTGCCCGTCTTATTCTTTCTTCTTCCTTTATTCCCGCATAAATCATAGGAAGTTGAACGTTTTCAAGCGCCGTTGTTCTCGATATTAAATTGAAGCCCTGAAAAACGAAACCTAATTTTTTGTTCCTGATATGAGCAAGTTCATCGGCAGTCATCGTGCTGACATCAATGCCGTCAAGATAATATTTTCCCGATGTTGGCTTATCAAGGCAGCCTATCATGTTCATAAAAGTTGATTTTCCCGAGCCCGAAGCACCCATAATTGCGACAAACTCACCTTTTTCAACCGTCAAAGACACGTCATTCAGTGCATTGAACGACGTATCACCCGTTTGATAGGTTTTTATTAAATTTTGAACTTCGATAACTTTTTGCATTAAAACATTCTCGGCGGACGTTGATTTTTCTTTTTATCAGTTTTTACAGGCATTAAGACCGTCATACCTTCTTGCAATTTATCGGAGATAACCTCAGTATAATCACCGTCTTTCAAACCTGTTTGAACCGTTATTCTTTCGGGCTTTTTGCCGTTCAAAACCCAAATTCCGTGCTCTTGATATCTTTCGGTCATACCTTCGGGAACATATTTTAAAGCAAGTGAAGGAACACAAAGCGCACCGTCTTTATCTTGGGTAACTATCGTAACGTTAGCATTCATGCCCGGTTTCAGGATTTCCTCATCGTTATTTACGGAAACAACGACCGTGTAAGTTGTAACATTTGAAACGGTAGTCGGGTTAATTCTGACCTGAGAAACCATACCGTTAAAGGTTTCATCGGGATAGCCGTCAAGAGTATATTCAGCCCTTTGACCTTCTTTAATTTTTCCGATATCAGCCTCGGAAACACTTACTTCTATTTGCATTTTAGTCAAATCTTCCGCAACGACAAACAATTCAGGTGTTTGGAAACTTGCAGCAACTGTTTGACCGACATCAACCGCTCTTGAAACTACAATTCCGTCAACGGGAGAAGTGATTTTTGTATAAAACAAATTAGTTTGTGCTGTTTCCAAATTTGCTTTTGCCTGATTTATATTTGCAGTCATAGCGGCAAGTTCAGCCTTGCTTGCCAAATAATTTGAATAAGCGGATTCGGTTTCATCTTTTGAAACATAATTTTTTTGCAAAAGTCTTGAATATCTTTCATAGTTTGCTTTTTTGTAATTAACTTGTGCAAGCACCTTGTTATAATTGGATTTAGCGTTATTCAAGTCAGCCGTTGCTTTGTCAACCGAAGCCTGAAAAAGAGCAGGGTCAATTTCTGCCAAAAGTTGCCCCTTTTTGACTTTGGAATTGTAATCGACGTAAAGTTTATAAATTCTACCCGAAACCTGAGAACCTATGTTTACGGACTGAACAGGATTTACCGTTCCCGAGGCTTCAACCGTTTGGGACAAATTGTGTTTTATAACTGTCGCCGTTTGAAATTGATGTGCTTTTGACTTTTTGGGAATTAACATTAATACACCGGTAATTATCATCAAAACAATTACCGCTATCAGGATTTTTTTCTTCATTATCTTATTCCTATTGATTTATTAAGCATTGCAAGCACTTGGTTATATTCGCTTATTACATCAACATATTCGAGTTGCGCTTTGTAATACTCGTTTGCCGCTTTTTGAAGTTCGATAAAATTGCCTGTACCAACGGTATAACGTCCGCAAGTTGCAAGTACTCTAATGACCTCTCTATTTGGTCAAGTTTTATATTAATCTCGTTCGGAAATTTTTTCATCCAGCCGATTTTATCTCTTATATCCCACTCATTGTCTATAAGATAAGTTTCGGTGTCATTTTGAGCCATTGCAAGATTAGCCTTTGCTTCTTCGATTTTTGTTTTCAAAAGCATTGCATTGACTGAGCCAAAGCCAAATTTTACACCTGCATTAAATCCGTTTGACACTGCAATATTTGTATTTTTAAGGTTGTAGCCGAGGTCTAAATCCAAATTAGGGTGATACATTCTTCTTACACCCTTCAAATTCTCAACTGCGGCTTTTTCAATGAGTTGTATGCCCAAAACGTAGGGATTTTTTTGTTTTGACTGTTCAAGATACCAGTCTGCATCGTGAGGAAGCACAAGAAAATCTTCTCTTTTGTTTCCGAGAACATTAGCCTTTTGAATACCTTGTGTCAAAACAGTGTTGAAATCACCGTTATCAATAGATTTTGACAGATTTATCTCGTATTTGTAATCAGTCAAAATGTTAAATGTTTCCGTTGGCGCAAAAACGTATTGGTCAGGGCAATTCGACCAGTACATTTTGTTCTTCAAAATCATTACCTCAGTAAAATAATCGCTGTATGCTTCCGCAAGCGAGAATTTTGCGTTATTTAAAGCAACTTCCGCATCGACTACGTCAATTCTTGACTTCAAACCTTCATCAAAAAGTGCTTTTGCTCTATCATATTGAAGTTGTTGAATTGCCGTGTTTCTTTGATTTATGAGTATTCTTGCCCAATAATTCAAGCATTTGTAGTAAGAAACTTTTACATTGTAGGCTGTTTGAACATAAGCGTATTCAAGCGAGAGTTCTGCAGCCGCCAAGTTGTATTTGCTGGCATTTAACGTAGCATTCATTTTGCCGAAGTCGAAAATCTTTTGACTCAAACCGACCGTTACGCCGTGATAATTATTTGTTCTGTCCCAATTTTTGCCGTTTTGTTGAATATAATATCCCGTACTTGCAGACAATGACGGGAAGTACGTCGATTTTGCCTGACCTTTTTTGCTTTTTGCGGCAAGCACATTGTTTTTTGCCTTTTTGATAACGGGACTATTTGCAAAGGCATATTCAATACAATCTTCCAAAGTAATTGTTGCCCCGCCTTGAAGAGAATCTAAATCCTGAATTGCGAAACAAGACAGATTTGAATTGTTCATCAACACAACAACAAGTAAAAGTTTTAGCGAATTTTTTAATACATTTCTTAATTTATACATCATAATACAAAATTATATACCAGAAACTTTCGAATTAATAAAGGTTTTTCTACTTTTCGTAAAGAAAAACGATATAAATTTAAAAAAGTTCACAGATTTTTTAAAAAATTTTAAATATTTTGATTATCAAAACTCGGTCTTGAAAAAATAGATTTCTTTTCGACTTCAATATTTGCACCACGTAAAGAATTATGTTTTTCCGAATTTTTTCTTGATTTCACCCAATTTACCAACATCTCTTTGTTACCCCAAAGCAGATACCACTGTTCCACAAGCCTTTCATCACCGCCCAAACTCCCTTGAACTCTTTTCCCATCAGAAACACGGAAGCAGACCTCCAAAGCAGCAATTCTTACAATAAACAGGACTTCTTTCGGATTTTCATCATCGATACCCAAAGACAGACCCCGATACTTCATCATCTCAAAACTGTCATCGCTTTTGCCACGAATTTTCTTCCGCAAAAAGAAATTTCTCAAAGACGTTTCCGCAACTTGAAAAACCTCGTTATCCAACCAACATCATTCCCTTCAGATTTTATAATGCCACTTTTTCAAAAAAATTAACACTCAAAACATATTTTCATGCTATTGTAAGTTTATAGACAAAGAGGAAAAATTATGACAAATTTGAATGATTTACCGACAGTTTACAATCCGAAAGAAACAGAAGAAAAAATATACAAATTTTGGGAAGAAAACGATTGTTTCAGAGCAGATGAAACATCTGACAAAAAACCTTATTCAATCGTAATTCCGCCCCCGAACGTAACAGGAGTTCTCCATATCGGGCACGCTCTTGACAACACTTTACAGGATATTTTAATTCGTTACCACAGAATGTCAGGCTACGAAGCACTTTGGGTTCCCGGAACAGACCACGCAGGTATCGCAACACAAAACGTTGTTGAAAAGAAATTGCGTGCAGAGGGCAAAACCCGCCACGACTTGGGACGTGAAAAATTCCTCGAAACAACTTGGGAATGGGCAAATGAGCACAAAGGCGCAATTTTAGACCAATTTAAAAGACTCGGTGTTTCATTTGACAGAAGCCGTCAAAGATTTACTCTCGACGAAGGCTGCTCGGAAGCAGTAAAAGAAGCCTTCATCAGATTTTACGAAAAAGATTTAATTTACAAAGGCGCATACATCGTAAACTGGTGTCCTCGTTGTCAAAGCGCCATTTCCGATATTGAAACGGAATACGAAACCGAAGAAGGACATCTTTGGGAAATTCAATATCACTTAAAAGACGAAAGAGGTGCAATAGTTGTTGCAACAACAAGACCTGAAACAATATACGGCGACGTTGCAATCGCAGTTCACCCGAATGACTACAAATACAAAGATTTAATCGGAAAAACAGTATGCATGCCGATTACAGGCAAAGAAATACCGATTATTGCAGATGAATACGTTGATAAATCATTTGGTACAGGTGCAGTTAAAATCACTCCCGCACACGACCCCAATGACTACGAAGTCGGCAAACGTCATAATCTCAAACCTGTTTGGGTTATTGATGAAAAAGGCTGCATGAAGGCTTGTGATGAAGTTCCTCAAGAACTTCACGGACTTGACCGTTACGAAGCCCGTAAAAAGACTTTGGATTGGCTCAATATGAACGGACTTCTTTTGAGAACAATTCCTCACGAACACAATGTCGGCAAATGCCAAAGATGTAATACAACAATCGAACCGCTTTTGTCGGAACAATGGTTTGTAAGAACAAGCAAACTCGCAAAAGCGGGTATAGAAGCAGTTGAAACGGGTAAATTAAAATTCGTTCCCGAAAGATGGACGAAAAACTTCCTCGGCTGGATGAGCGAAATGAGAGATTGGTGTATTTCCCGTCAACTTTGGTGGGGACATCAAATTCCCGCTTATTACAACAACGAAACAGGAGAAATGGTTGTTGCAAAAGAAAATCCCAATCCTTCAAAATACACACAGGAAACGGACGTTTTGGATACTTGGTTCTCATCAGGCTTGTGGCCGTTTGAAACAATGGGCTGGCCAAACACTGATGCACCCGATTATAAAAAATTCTATCCTACAAGCGTTCTTGTAACTGCGTTTGATATCATTTTCTTCTGGGTTGCAAGAATGGTTATGATGGGCTGTGAATTGACAGGCGAAGTGCCATTCCCGACTGTATTTATCCACGGCTTAATCCGTGATGAAAACGGTCAAAAAATGTCAAAATCAAAAGGAAATACAATAGACCCCGTACTTTTAATCGATAAATACGGCTGTGATGCTATGAGATTTACGCTCACATCGCTTTGCACATACGGCGGTCAAGATATTAAAATCAGTGAAGAACGTTTTGAATACGGAAGAAACTTTGCAAACAAAATCTGGAACGCTTCAAGATTTGTCCTTATGAACTTGGAAGGTGTTGATGACAAACCGATTGATTTTGCTAATTTGACAATCATTGATAAATGGATTTTGCACGAACTTAACAAAACCGTCAAAACAGTAAATGACCAAATTTCAACATACAGAATCGGCGAATATGCACAAACTCTCTATGACTTTTTCAGAGGCTCTTATTGCGACAAGTACGTTGAAATCGCAAAAATTCAACTTGCTGATGAAAACCTCAAAGCAAACACCCAAAGAGTTCTCTTGTATGTAACAGATGCGGTTATGAGATTGTTACACCCCGTAATGCCACACATTACAGAGCAAATCAGACAACTTTTACCTGCAAAATTTGATACGGAAACTTTGATAAAAGCACACTTCCCGACTTATAGCGACAAATTTGTCTTTGAAGATGCGGCAGAGCAAACAGATACCGTTTTTGAAACAGTTAAATCCCTCAGAAACGTAAGACAAAGTTTCAACGTTCCCGTTAAATCACCTGTTGACGTAAAAATTGCAGCAGATGAACATCAAACGGAAATCTTCAAAAAAGCAGAATCTTATATCAGACGTCTTGCAAGAGTCGAAAACATCGAATATATCGACGGTAAAACCGTTGTAAAACAAGCAGGTTCGGCAGCAGTAGGCAACGCAAAACTTATCGTTCCGCTCGCAGGCTTGATTGATATAGACCAAGAAATTTCACGTCAAAATAAAAAACTTGATAAACTTTCAAAGGAAAAAGGCGGTCTTGAAGGAAGAATGAAAAACAAAAACTTCGTTGAACACGCCCCCGCAGAAGTCCTTGAACAAACAAAATCAAGAATAGACGAGTTGACAATTGAAGAAAATACTATCAAAGAATTAATAGACTCTTTGAAAATGTAATTTTAAACCACTCAATAAAAAACCGCTCAAAGGGGCGGTTTTTTTATTGCAAAACATGCGATTTTAAACTGTTTTTTCAATTTTCAAGTTTTTTCAATCGGCTAAAATACTGATATATCAAGATACTTGACTTAAATATGCCTTTATGATAATTTTAAATTACTACATGGGCTTGTGGCACTCTGCCGAGGGGTTGCTGAGAAGCAGATGGCTAAACAAGTTCAAAGATAGCGATAAAGCAACAGCCGATTAAGTATCGGCGTCCCGAGAGGTAGGTAGCGCAGGGGCTACCGCTTCCTCAAAAAAAAGACAAATCCGCATGGGCTTGTGGCACTCTGCCGAGGGGTTGCTGAGAAGCAGATGGCTAAACAAGTTCAAAGATAGCGATAAAGCAACAGCCGATTAAGTATCGGCGTCCCGAGAGGTAGGTAGCGCAGGGGCTACCGCTTCTTCAAAAAAAAGACAATTCCGCATGGGCTTGTGGCGCAGCGGTAGCGCAGGGGACTCATAATCCCTTGGTCGCAGGTTCGAATCCTGCCGGGCCCACCATTAAAAAGACAGTAACAAGATTTTGAAACTGTCTTTTTTTATTGCTTTTTCAGATAAAATCTACGGAACAGGGTCATATCCGCCCTTATTCAGCGGATGACATCTGCAAATTCTTTTTACACCGAGCCAACCGCCTTTCCAAAACCCGTATTTTTCTATTGCCTGTCTTGTATACTCTGAGCATGTCGGGTAAAATCGGCACGTTTTAGGTGTATATTTCGAAAAAAACTGATAAAATTTTATTAAAAACAAAGCGATTTTTTTTAGCATTTTTCTACAAATATTTAGGAATATAGTAAATTTCATAAGTATCTTGGACTTTTATTTTTGCATGCCCGCCCCTTACGGCAAACAAGATTGGAGCGAGAGGTTTTACCCAAATACTTCTGTTAGCGCCTTGTTTATTGATTGAGCCTTGAAGTTCAATCGTTGGCATATATTCTATTTTGAAGTTTCCGACAATCAAGTTAGCGGGAATACCCATCATTTCGTTTTTAGAAATCGTTTCAACACGACCAAAGACTCTGCTGCCTGCGGGCAGAACTTTTTTATGAGAAAGAACCACGTCTTCGGTTGTCAAAAACAGCAATTTCTGACCTTCCGTAAGATTTTTTTTCGTAGTTACATCGGAAATAATATTCAATTTCAGAGGAATTTTATTCAAATCCTCAAACTTGTATGCTTTGCAGTAGTTTGACGGATTTTGCCTGTAAAATCTATGAAAATCGTCAGCGCACGCCATAGTTGCACTCAAAACAAAAAAGCAGAAAATAAAACTGATATATTTTTTCATCTCAACTACCTATACTCAATTTTTTTGGAAGAAAACGGATCGTGGAGCAACTGGTTTTGAAGCAATTCTCTGTTTTTTCCCGAAGTTAAAAGAAAATTTTGGTAATAGATATTTCTGCAAAACTTTCTATCATCTAATTTTTCAGGATATTTTCTGACAATATATTCGTAAATCATTGCCAGCCTTACGGAAGTTTTATTATGTTTTGAGAAAAATCCAAACTTTTCCGAACCGAACATTTTGTTTATCATCGCTATCAGCGCAAGCGGAGAATAACCTGATTTCACCAAAAAATCGACCGCTCTTTTATCCGCCAGTGCTTCATATTTTTTAGGCGAAACCTTAATATTCACCCTAGAATATTTGTTTTCATAATAATTAAGGCAATACGCAATTTGATAAGCAATAACCGCAGCGAGTTCGTCTTCCGTCTCAACGTATGTGAGAATCCCTTTCGGGATATGAACGGCTTTGTCATCAGAAACTGCATATCCTCTAAGCGAGTCAGAAGGTGAATATTTGAAAATAATATGCTCCTCAACTCTATTGTCATTCAGAAGTTTAAAGCCCGTTTTGTTGATGTACTCTTGGTATTCGCCGTCCGTCATCAAGTTTACAACGGCAGCGTTAACTCCCTGAAATGCAGTTAACATAAACAAAATAAATATTGCAAAGATTTTTTTCATAAAATAATTCCTGATAATATTATAGGATTGATTTTGCGCCTTAGCAACAAATCAAATGAATTTATGCACTAATCTTAACAATTAAAAAATGTATTGCTTCAAAGCATCACCTTCAAATATTTCAACATCGTCTTTGCCGTGAATGTATATCAAGCAGGAAATAACCGATTTAAACGTAGCAAAATCGGGATATGAAAGTTTTTTCCTCAAATCTTCAATATTATCAGACAAAAATTCCGTTATAAGCACCTTATCCTTGAATACCAGAGAACTGAAATAATCCAAAGCCTCTTTCGTCGTTATGTTTTCAAAATACAAGACGTCAGGCTCTTGAAATTCAACAAATCTCATTGCTTTATCCAGATTAAATCCGATATTTTCATTCAATTCCGACTGATAAATACCTTTCAATTTGTATTTAGCAATAGATTCAATAGTCATAAAGGTTTTTGCAGGGTTGTGCAACTCTTGCAAAATCGAGTAAATCAAATGTGTTTTGCCGCTCAAAGAAGAACCGCAAACGGGAATTATTCCGGGGGTAGACAACGCTCTTTCAAGTTGTTTAATCTGCATTGTATTCAAGCCGTATTCTCTAAGTTTTTTTGGAGGTTTGTACAACTTCATCAAAATACGTTCGTGCTCTAAAGTCGGAAAAGCCGCAACACTGGCGGTTAACTGAACGTCATCGTCCGTTGTAAACAACAACTTTCCTGCTTGGGAAATTTGAGAAACATTGGGGTCTAAATCAGAAGCGGTTTTCAATTTTGAAACGAACGCAGCCTCAATCATAGAAGGAATTTCGCCTGTCGTAACGACTTCTGTCGGTGTCCTAAATTTGACCGCAAGCCCGTTTTCTCCGTGTTCAAAAATCAACTCATGAACATTTTCAAGTATAGCCTGCTTTAATATAGAACGAATTAGCAAAAGCGTGTGTTCGCCTGTCAAACTGCCCTTGTGAAGTTCATCACGCCAGTCGTATTTTTCCTCAAAATCAGATGCGGAAACTTTGCCGACCACATCATCTTTATAATACTTGTCTATTGCCTGAATTATTGAGGTTTCAGACACAATAACAGGCTCTATTTCGCAGCCGATTTTCTCAACGATTTTGTCAATTGCAAATAAATCCAAAGGATCGCACATTGCAACACTTAAACTGTCTTCTATTTTAAACAAAGGTATCATTTTGAATTTTCTTGCATCGGAAGCACTTATAAAACTCAAACATTTTTCATCAATTATGTACGTACTAAGTGTTGTTGAGGGAAAATGCAGTTTTGATGCCAAAAAATTCAACAACTTTTCCTCAGTAATCAAGCCCCTGTTAATGAGCACCTGACCGATGTTAAGATTTTGAGAAGTCGCAAGTTCCTCAGCCTTTTCCAAATCTTCATAAGTTATTAATTTTTCCCTTACCAAATCGTATTTTAATTTTTCCAGAGTTTTATTACTGACAGACTTTTTTTCCATACTTAACCCAAATAAGACTTAACCCTTTCCAAAACAAAGTTGATATCAAACGGCTTGGTTATATACTCGTCCGCCCCTGTTTCTTCCCCAAGTTCCTTATCTTTGTCCTGAGAACGAGCCGTCAACATCAATATCGGAATATCTTTGTATCTCGTATCAAATTTCAACAAACGGCTGACCTTGTATCCGTTCATTATCGGCATCATAACGTCAAGAATTATCAAATCAGGCATAATTTCTTTTGCCTTATTCAAGCCTTGCTCACCGTCGTATGCACAATAGCACTCATAATCGGCGGTTTCCAACATGAATTTTAATGTTTCTACGATATCCTGTTCATCATCGACTATTAGTACCTTTTTAGCCATTTATTACCTCTTTCAATAGTTTTTTTGATTTTTTGATTAATTCTTCGGAATCCCCTGCGTCTTCAGGATATTTTGCCTGAGAATAGTATATCTTTTTGCCTTGCTGTATTTTTGCATCATTTTTTGCAAAATCAATTATTCTTTGCACCACAAAATTAAATATCTGCATATTCATATTTATGTCATAAAACGAATAGTACAGTCTTTCCTTGGTTTCCGTGTAAAAACTCTTTGCTTCCGTCGTCCTTTTGAAAATATTTTCGCTTTCCATTTTTTTAACAAATTCAACCAAGTACGGTTCTTCTTTGAGTTTATTTTCACACAAAGTAAGCAGACCGAAAGACTTTTTATCACTATCCGCATTTGAAATGTCGTGATGCAATTGCATTTCAAATCTTTCATCTTCGGTCAATACAGGTATTGCAAAATAAAAGTCCGAGCCTTTGCCCACAACACTTTCCAGCCACAAAAATCCGTTATGAACTTCCGCAAACTGTTTTGCTATAAAAAGCCCCAGCCCGGTTCCGCCGACACTTCTGGACAATGTCCCTTTTACCTGTTCAAATTTTTCAAAAACTTTTGAAACATCTTCCTCGGCAATCCCCGGACCCGTATCAGAAACCTTTACAACAACGTATTCATCGGAAATTACTCTGTCCTTGTTTTTAGAAAAAGGCTTTTCCTTAATTTCCATATCCTGCATTATTTCTGTTGAAATAGTTATTTTACCGCCATTCGGAGTATATTTGAGGGCATTTGAAACAAGGTTAACCAAAACCTGCTCTGCTCTTTTTGTATCAATGTACAAAGCAGGCAATTCCTGCGTTTTTTTCACAATGAGTTCAATACTTTTTTCATCGGCAAGGTTAGACAAATTCTGCACAACGTTGTCGACAAGCGGATTTATCATTGCGACGGAGAAATTAAATTCCAATTTTCCCGCTTCTGCCTTCACGGAATCAAGCCATTCTTGGATAATCGAAAGCAATCTGACACCGTTTCTTTCAATCATTTTTATAAAAATATTGGCACGGTCGGGCATTCCCTGAATTGCACCGCTCAACAATATTTTTACCGCATTTTGAATAGCAGTCAAAGGCGTTCTTAACTCGTGAGAAACGATAGAGAAAAATTCCGATTTTTTCTTTTCCATTTCTTCAAGTTTAATATTTTGTTCTTTAATTTCCTCATACAAAACAGCACTTTGCAAAGGGAAAGTTGCTTGTCTTACAAGGGTTTGGAACCAACGAATATCCTCTGACTTAAATTCTTTTTCTTTAAAGACTTCAATTATCCCGAAAAATTTATTTTTGACGTTAATCGGCGCTAATGCGGTATCAAAATTGAAAACATTCAAATCGTATTCAAAATCATTTTTACGTTTTATATTTTTGATGACTTTAATTTCTTCTTTTGTGGCGTGAATATTGAAATATTCCTTGTAACTCAAAATTGCTCTAAATTTTATCGCTTCTTCCAATCTTTTTGAAATCGGGTGGAGAGAATGGATTGAAAGCGTGATATCAGTGGGGTCATTGAACACCAAAGAATAGCAGAGTTGATAACTCAAACTTTTTTCTATCCCTTCGGTCATAATCTCAATCAATTCCGACTTATCGAGCGAACCCGCAAGAGCCGTAACCGTCTTGTTCAAAACGTTAAGTCTGTACAAACTCGTTGAAAGTTCGGAGTTGTTTTCTGACAATTCATCGAGCGAATTTTTGGTCAACAAAGAGGAGTTAACTGTAGCAGAAACAATTTCCTCATCCAAAGGTTCTGACAAATAAGCCGATGCGTACTTCAAAAATTCACGATTGTTATTATTTTTATCAACAATCAAAACTGTTGCAATATTGTTGACCTGCGTTGAAAATTTTATTGTTCTGCAAAAGTTTGCAGCATCTTGAAGACCGACCGTATCAACCAAAACGACATCGGAAACATCGTGTTTAAAATAGTCGAGCAGCGAGTTTTCGTCCTGAAAAGCAACAAAATCGTACTGTTTCAGCATTTGAGAAACAGCCTCAATTCTATCCTGATTTTTAGTAAACAAAAGGATTTTAGCCATAAAACCTTTTCGCCCCTCGTTATCAACATTATTTTATCAGTTTTTTAAAAATAGTACTTTTAGTAAATAAAACTTAACTTTTAATATCAGATAACTTTTTTATTTTTCAATTCACGGGCAAATAACGGAGTGAGTAACTCCCAAGCATCTTCGTTCGGGTGTCCGTCATTTTGCATGTATTTTGAAGGGAAGAAGTGAAGATTTTCCTTAGTTAATTCCTCGTTTGTAATTACTATAAAGCCGTTTTTTTCAAGTTTTTGAATTAATTTTTCACTTACGTGGTTCACCCTGTAAAAATAAACGACAAAATTGAAGTTTTTTCCCCATTTTTTTTCAAGATTTTCCCTTGTTTTAAGGAAATAGACCAGCGCTTCGTCAGAAATTTTATCCGAATTTAATTTAATATCCACATAAACTTTGTCCGCTTGGTATTTTATCAGCCTGAAAAAATAACTTCTCATCAAAACATTGTTGAAGAAACTGTTATAATTATCCTCGATAAGAGAACCGTTTTTGCAGGTATAGTGAAGGTATCGAAATTCATCAAAAAGAGAAAAAGTATCGCCGAGCATTCTTCCGTAATGATAATTAATTGCCATATAAATCACAGTATCGGCAGGCGGAACATCTTTGTAAAAACTGTCCGTAAGCGTCTGATAGTACATGTGTTGAAATGAAGAACCGCACATAGCCCTGTTGTATACGGGACGTTTCAACAGATTTGACAAAATACCGCTGAAATTTTTATCCACGGCGCAATTTTGCCCAAATGCGTATGAACAGCCGAAAACAACTATTGGTGTTTTTTTGTATTGAAGCCCATCAGGAAGCCGTCCTCGTTTTCCGTCATCAAAACCGCCCGTGTAAAAATCCTCAAAGTCCTTGTAATAAATCATATTGGAGTTGTAAATATTCTTAAACCCGTCAATCGAGCGGAGCCAGGGCGAGGGATAGAACACGAGATATTCCCTGCATAAAAATGCACCTGCCCGGCAGCAAAAAGCCAGAGCAATACCGCAACTGCAATATTTGATAAAAATATAAGAAAAATTTTCAATATTTTATTCATAAAACAAAACCGACTGCTTCAAAAATATAATACAAACATAAATGCAGGGCATGTTCAATAACTTGACGATACAATATGCTCGCAATAAAATAAAGGCAGAAAATAAGAGATTTAGCAATGTTTAAATCACAAAGGAGATAAAAATGGCTAAAATTTATTATGCAAGCGATTGTAATTTAAGTTTATTAGAAGGCAAAACCGTAGCAATTATCGGATACGGCAGCCAAGGACACGCTCACGCACTTAACCTTCACGAAAGCGGAGTTAACGTTGTAGTAGGTCTTTTTGAAGGCTCAAAATCAAGAGCAAAAGCAGAAGCAGCAGGTTTGAAAGTTATGAACGTTGCAGAAGCAACAAAAGCAGCAGACATCATAATGATATTAATTCCTGATGAAAAGCAAGCAGATGTATACAAAAAAGAAATTGCACCTAACTTAACGGCAGGCAAAACTCTTGCATTTGCACACGGCTTCAACATTCACTTTAACCAAATCGTTCCTCCGGCAGATGTTGACGTAATTATGATTGCGCCCAAAGGTCCCGGACACACTGTACGTTCAGAATACGTAGCAGGCAAAGGTGTTCCTTGCTTAATCGCAGTACACCAAAACGCATCAGGCAAAGCACACGATATGGGTCTTGCTTACGCAGCAGGTATCGGCGGAGCAAGAGCAGGCGTTCTTGAAACAACCTTCAGACAAGAAACAGAAACCGACTTGTTCGGTGAACAAGCAGTTCTTTGCGGCGGCGTTACAGCCTTAATGCAAGCAGGTTTTGAAACACTTGTTGAAGCAGGTTACGCTCCCGAAAACGCTTACTTTGAATGTATTCACGAAATGAAACTTATCGTTGATTTGATTTACCAAGGCGGTTTTTCAAAAATGCGTTATTCAATTTCTGACACAGCAGAATTTGGCGACTATGAAATCGGCAAACGTATAATCACAGATGAAACTAAGAAAGAAATGAAGAAAGTTTTAACTGAAATTCAAGACGGTACATTTGCTTCAAAATGGATTAGCGAAAACAAAGCAGGCGGTAGAGCACACTTCCTCGCAACAAGAAGAATGAAGGCTGAACACCAACTCGAATCAGTTGGCAGAGAACTTCGTAAAATGTATTCTTGGAACGAAGAAAAATAGTTTCAAAAACTAAAAAAACAACAACGGGACGACACTTGCCGTCCCGTTTCATTAGGAGTATTTATGTTCAAAAAATTTGCATTATTTTTGTTTACCATTATATTTTTAACGGGATGTATGCCTGCCCCTATTGAAAAAACAAAAGAAAACAATTCTCAAAAAAGTATGATATCAAGGTCATTGACCAACCTTGGCAACACATACAGAGTCAACAAAAAAATCAAATCCGCAAAAAAGGGCGAAAGCCTTCTTGTGGCATTTGTCGGCTCATCAGCATTTGTTGCCAACGAGGAAAACAAATCTGTTTCAGATTACTCTGTTTCTAAAATTTCCGAATTATTCAAGTCAAAGGCAGAAATTAACGTCTTGAATTTCAGTATTTACGGAGCAAACTCAACTTTGGGAAATATAATGCTTAACAAAAAAGTGTTAAGCAGCCACCCTGATATAATTTTTTTGGACTATGCAATTTTTGACAAACACGAACAGGAAAACCGAGAATCTTTTGAAAACATAATAAGGACGTGTTTGTCGCAGGAAAACGAACCGCAGATTGTAATCTTTTTGAACGCAAAATCGGACGGAAATGTAAAACAAGATTTTATGGAACAAATTGCAAAATACTATAACCTTCCGATAATCAATGTTGCGAACGCAGTTTTGCCGGAAATAAGTTCAGGAAGAATGAAAGCGGACACATTTTTTGCAGACAAAACGACATTGACGGACGAAGGAATGCAAATTGTTGCAGATTTTACGGAAAATTATCTTAAAACGGCACAAAAACAAAGAAAAGATAAATCTTATACAATACCGACTCCGATGTATCCGAATGCCGCACTTCAAAATCCGAAATTTATAGATGCAATCAATATCCAAGCGGACAATGACGGCTCTTACGTCAGAACAAAACTCGAAAATCAAACCTTCGACAGCAAAATCGAATATTTAACGAACACGGAAAACAACCCGTTCATTTTCACGGTCGATGCAAACGGCATATTCCTTGTAACACCTGTTTCAAACAAATATAAAGACATTGTTGAAATATACGTCAACGGCAAAAAGACTCAGGAAATAAATCTTCAAACAGAAAATGAACAAGATATTCCAACAGCATTTAAAATATTTTCCGCAGCAAAGCCAGAAAAAGTTGCAATAGCAATAAAAATGAAGGAAGAACCTAAAAAAGACGAAAATCTTCTTGAAGAAATACAACAAAAAGAAATGTCTAATGAAACAACAAACATCGAAGAAAAAGAAGAAACTCCCGTTATTGATAATAAAAAAGATTTCAGATTTTTCGGAATTGCATTAACGAAAAACAAAATGTCAGACAAATAACAAAGTTTAAAATTTAAAGTCTAAGAGGAAGCGGCAGGTTTTTTGAAAAAACCTGCCGCTTCTCTTACTTATCAATCTTTTTATCCGATAGAGTGAATTATATCCAATCGCATTTTCCATCTTTACAGAAAGCATTTTCAAGTGCAGGGATAATACTTTTGTGAGTCATATCGAACGTAATCGGGGTAATTGAAATTTTATTCCAGCGAACAGCGTTGATATCGGTTTTATCGTTTTTCGCATCTTTAATAATTTCGCCAGCCATCCAGTAATACGCTTTGCCTCTGGGGTCAATTCTTTTTTCGTACTCGTCCGTAAACATTCTTGTTCCGAGAGTTGTGATAGCAATTCCGTTAATATCATCTTCGCTTACTCCGGGGACATTGATGTTCAAAATCGTTCTTTTCGGGAAGTTGATTTCCTTGATTTTCGGTAAAAATTTAGCGACAAATTCAGCAGTGTAGTCGAAAGATGAAGCACCATATTCCATACTGCATAAAGAAACCGCCAAACTCGGATAGCCCATAACAGCCCCTTCAAGAGCACAACTAACCGTTCCCGAATAAAGAATATCCGTACCCAAATTCGGACCGTGATTTATACCTGTGATAACAATATCGGGTTTTTCTTCGGGAGCCAAAATAGCGTTAATGGCGATTTTCACACAATCTCCGGGAGTTCCGCTTGTTGTCCAAGTTCTTTTTGAACCGTATCTGGGCTCGATTTCATCAACACGCAAAGGAGTATGCAATGTCAATGAGTGCCCTGCCGCACTTCTTTCTCTGTCAGGCGCAACAATGTAAACTTCGTGTTCTTTGCACAAAGCCCTTGATAATGCTGCAATACCGTCTGCGTGAATGCCATCGTCGTTTGAAATTAAAATTTTCATATCTGCTCCTTTAATTAATATTAATTCAATTATATCTGTAATTTAAAAAGGATTGATACTTCAAATTACTGATTTTATTCCAATATTTTTTTCAAAACTTCTCTGTCAACATCATCAAAAATATTAACTTCGCCTTCACCTATCGGCAAAACAAATCGCACCTTGCCGTTTTGAACTTTTTTATCAAACTTCATTGCATCAATAAGTCTTTCAGGCGGATAATACGGGTGTTCAGGCAAATTAAATTCAAATAAATTAATCAACTCGGTTGCCTTGTCATAATATTCTTCCGTTATGTAGCCAAGTGCCAAACTCAAATCAAAACATACCTGCAAACCGACCGCAACTGCTTCACCGTGGGTAAAAATGCCGTATTCCGAACACTTTTCAAGTGCATGCCCGTAAGTGTGTCCGAGGTTCAAAATTGCCCTGAGTCCGTTTTCTTTTTCATCTTTATGAACAACGCCCGCCTTCAATTTACAGCAAATTTCCACCATTTCATCAATAAATTTCAAATTAAGATTTTTTATTTCCAAAATGTTGTCGCTCATAAAATCGAGAAAATTAAACTTTCCGCAATCGCAAGTTTTTTCAATAAATGCGTATTTTACAACCTCTGCAAAGCCTGTTTTCAGTTGTCTTTCATCAAGAGTTGTCAAAGTTTTTGTATCCGCTAAAACAAGTTTCGGCTGATAAAAAGTACCGATTAAATTTTTGCCGTAAGCGTTGTTAACGGCAGTTTTTCCGCCAACGGAAGAATCAACCTGCGCAAGCAAAGTTGTCGGAATTTGAACAAAATCAACACCACGGCGGTAAATTGAAGCCGCAAATCCCGTTATATCACCGATTACACCGCCGCCAAAAGCAACAAACACTGCCTTTCTGTCCATTTTCAACTCGGAAGCCTTGTTCAAGATTGAAATTAAAGTTTCAAAATTTTTATATTTTTCGCCATCCGGAATGATAAATTTTTCCGCATTTTTTAATTTTAAACTTTTGCCCCAAAGTTTGTCGATTTTTTTGTTCGTAACAATCAAATACTTTGTTGCAGGAGCATATTTTTCAAGAAATTGCTCTGCCTGTTCAAGCAAATTTTCCCCAATTATAATCGGATAACTTGACTCAGGTTTTGCATTAATTTCAACATTAACATCTCTCATTGTAAATCCTCGCAATTTCTTCTATCGTGTCATTTTCGCTCATTTCATCGGTTTCAATAACAACGTCTGCTTTCTCATAATAAATACTTCTTTTTGCCAGCATAGATTTCAATTTTTCAAGCATATCGGAAACATTCAAAAGTGGTCTGTCCGTTTTGCCTTCAAGCCTGTTTGCAAGCACTTCGGGAGAAACCTTCAAATAAAAAACAAGCCCGTTTTTTTTAAGATTAAGAACATTTTCTTCCCTCAAAACAATTCCGCCACCCGTTGAAATAATCAAATCACTCTGTTCGGAAAGTTTTTCCGTTTCCTTCGTTTCCAAATCCCTGAAAAACTCCTCACCATCAACTTTGAAAATCTCGTTTATCGAACGCCCTTGCTCTTGCACAATCATTGCATCGGTATCAATGAAGGAAAAATCGGGGAATTTTTTTTGAAGCAAATTTCCGATTGTTGTTTTTCCGCTGCCCGAAAGCCCTGTCAATACAATATTTTTACTCAAATCGTTCCCTCAACATTTCTTGATAAGAGGCAAAATTTCTCTTTATTTGTTCAAGGTTGTCCGAGCCGAATTTTTCCAAAAAGGCATTAACCAAAACCGTTGCAACCATTGCTTCTGCGACAATACCACAAGCGGAAACCGCACATGTGTCCGAACGCTCAAAATGAGCCTCAATCGCCTCTTTTGTTTTTATGTTGACGGAATTTAAAGGTGTTTTCATCGTAGGAATAGCCTTCATACATGCCTTAACCACAAGGTTTTCGCCGTTAGTAATACCGCCTTCCAAACCGCCCGCATTGTTCGTTTTTCTGACAATTATTCCGTTTTCAAAAAACAATTCATCGTGAGTATTTTTGCCCGAAGTCTTTGCAACATCAACACCCATTCCTATTTCAACGGCTTTTACTGCTTGAATACTCATAACCGCTTGTGCAATAAGCCCGTCTAATTTTCTGTCCCATTGTACGTGAGAGCCCAGACCAATCGGCAAATTTTTATAAATCACTTCGACTTTTCCGCCGAGTGTATCACCGTTTTCTTTGGCGGTGTCAATTTCTTTTTTCATTTTTTCATAAGTATCAAGGTCGGAAACACGAAGGTCGTTATTTTCGATAATTTCTTCGTTTGGAATTGTATTTTCGGGAATTTTTGCAGTTCCTATTTGAAGAACGTGAGAAAAACCCTCAATTCCGAATTGTTTTAAAATACATTTTGCAACAGCCCCTACAGCAACTCTTGCAGCAGTTTCTCTTGCACTTGAACGTTCTAAAATGTTTCTTACATCTTCTTGATTGTACTTGATAGC
>ERZ857629.1147-NODE-1147-length-30895-cov-4.248962_pt1 | contig 30895 bp, 32 predicted proteins | sample MGYA00519700_ERZ857629 | MGnify/ENA primary metagenome ERZ857629 (study PRJEB31778, sample SAMEA3449351) | human gut metagenome | biome: human gut; feature: human-associated habitat; material: faeces | place: United Kingdom | collected 2010/2012 ... | reverse complement strand
AAACCGTAATTGCACCCCCTTAACGGGTTTCTATCAAAATTAGAGTCATTTGCCAGACAGAAACGGCGGTTTTGCGGAAAACTGCCGTTTCTTTTTTCTTTCCGGGAGTCTTCTTTTCAAGTGTCTCTTCCCGCCGCTGTCCGTTCCGGGAAGGGCGCTTCGGCTTGATTTTGCAAACGGATTCTTGCCATGCGCAATATAATGTGCTATAATAATTAAATATTTTGATGGAGATTTTGTGCAGAGATAGTTCTGCTTTTGGAGGTGAACGGCTGTGATATATTACACCTCCGTGATTTTGATCACACTTCTGGCGCTGGTGGCGCTTTCAATCCTGATTCTGGAAAACGACCGGATTCCCCGGAGTAAGAAACGGCTGTTTCTTGCCACCAATCTCCTGATTGCCCTTGCAGCGACGGCGGAGTACGCCGGTGTTCACCTGAATGGAAACCCGGATTTTCCAAGGTGGATGCTTCCCGCCGTAAAAGCCATCGACTATACCCTGACTCCCATGACCGGCGGCGCGCTGATTCTTCTCATGGGAAAGCCGGGGCAAAAGCATCCCGGACTCTGGGCGCTGTTTGCCGGGAACACGGCATTCCAGCTTCTCTCCGTTTTCCACAGCTGGATGATCGTTGTGGATGATCAGAATCACTATGCCCGCGGCCCTCTCTACCCGGTCTATATCGCGTTTTACTCTCTCATCATTCTACTCATCACCCTCCGGATGCTGTCCTACGGAAAGTCCTTCCGGAAGCAGAATCGTGCCTCGTTCTATGCCACTATCCTCATCATTTTTATCGGCATCGGCATGCAGGAGCTGCTGATAGCCGCCCCTACCCATGCTTTCGCTCCGCTGTGCCTTTCAACCGGGAGATTCTCACACCAGTGACCATCGTCACTGGCTCAGAATGACCGGTCACCGGCACATGGCTGCCGTCCCTGCTGCTTTCATTGGGGCAGCACCGCGTCTGATATGAACAAACAGGGGGCATGACAGCCGTGTGGCCTGTCATGCCCCCTGTTTGTTTTGGAACCGCGGGAAACCGTACAGCTGCCCTGTTTCCTGCGGTCAACTTCTTGCCCGGATTTACTGTCTGGAAATATCCTTCCCGAAGTACTTGCTGGACAGAGCCGCGAGGGTTCCGTCGGCGTCCAGCTCGGCGAGAGCTTGATTGATGGCTGCCAACAGCGTCGCGCTGTCGCCATCCTTCCGGACGGGGATTGCGATGTTCTCCACTTCATCGGAGTAGGCCGCGATCTTGATATCCGCGTCCGGATGGGCTTTCTTATAATCCTCAAACACCACCTCGGTATTCAGGGTGGCATCGATCCGACCGGCAAGGAGCAGCTCGATGGTTTGGTTCAGGTCGTCTACACCGGTCACAGTAGCGCCGTAGGCTTCCGCCTGAGTGGCATAGGTGCTGGAAATAGTGTTGGCGGTGGACTTGCCCTTCAGATCCTCCATGGAATGGATCTCGTCATAGTCCCCCCGAACGATGACCGCGGTCTTGTTGTAGGCATAGGGGGTGGAGAAATTGTACTTTTCCTGCCGCTCCGCCGTAATGCCTACGCCGTTGACCATGATGTCATAGCGTCCGGCGTCCAGACCGGCCAGCAGTCCGTCCCATTCGCCCTCGACAAAGGACGCGGTGACACCCAGCTTCTCCGCTATGGCCTTGGCAACCTCCACATCATAGCCCACCAGCTGATCGCTCTCATCGTGGTAGGTCCAAGGTGCCCAGGTGCCCTCCATGGCAACGATGATCTCGCCCTTAGCCTGAATGCGCGCCAGCTGGTCGCCCGCCGCCTCAGTGCTCTCTGCAGGCTTGCCGGAGGCCGCGCATCCTGCCAGCATTGCGGACGCGGCAAGCACCAGCACCAGTGCAAATGCAAACAAACGGTTCTTTTTCATTTTGGAAAATCTCCTTTACCTGGAATTTCAATCTGCGCGGGCTTCCCCGACGCTGCGCAGGAAGGCGCGGGTGCGCTCCTCCTGTGGATTTTCAAAGAAATCGTGGGAAGAACCGGACTCCACCACAACGCCGTGCTCCATAAAGACCACTTTGTTGGATACGTTTCGGGCAAATCCCATTTCGTGGGTGACCACCAGCATGGTCATGCCCTCCTGTGCCAGCTGCCGCATGACCGACAGCACCTCTCCCGTCAGCTCCGGGTCGAGGGCAGAGGTGGGCTCGTCAAAGTAAATGATCTCCGGCTCCGCCGCCAGTGCCCGGGCAATGGCCACCCGCTGCTGCTGTCCACCGGAAAGTTGACTGGGAAAGTAACCGCTTCGGTCGCCCATACCCACCTTGTCGAGCATCCGGCGGCCGATCTCCTCTGCCTGTGCCCTGGGCATTTTTCTGCCGATCACCAGCCCCTCCGTTACGTTTTGCAGGGCGGTCTTATTGAGGAACAGGTTGTAATTCTGGAATACAAAAGCGGTTTTCTTCCGCAGGCGCAGAATATCCGCCTTCGAGATATGCTTCAGATCAAAGGTCTTGCCGTCAAAGGTCAGGCTGCCGCCGGTGGCCCTTTCCAGAAAATTGATGCACCGGAGGAATGTAGTCTTTCCCGAGCCGCTTGGCCCCAGAATCGCCACCACGTCCCCCTGCTCCACGGAAAGGTCAATGCCCCGCAGGATCTCCAGCTGACCAAAGTTCTTTTTCAGGTTCCGAATTTCCAGCATCACAGTGCCTCCCGCTTCTCGTAGACATTCAGCTTCTTCTCGCCCCAGCCCTGAAGCCAGGTCAGCACCGTGGAGAACAGCAGGTAGATAAGGCCCACCTCGATGTACAGGGCCAGCGGCTCATAGGTTCTGGCCACGATCCGCTGGGTGGTCATGAACATTTCCGCCACGGTAATATTGGCAGCAAGGGAGGTATCCTTCACCAGGGCGATCAGGGAATTGGACAGGGACGGGAACGCCGTCCGCATGGCCTGGGGCAGGACGATCCGCCGCATGGTCTGCCAGTAGGTCAGCCCGGCGCACTCCCCCGCCTCCAGCTGTCCCCGGGGCACAGATTCCAGAGCGGCGCGGACGGTTTCCGCATCGTAGGCCCCCGTGTTGATGGCAAACACGATCACCGCCGCCGGGAAGGGGCTCAGGACCACGCCCACCTTGGGCAGGCCGAAAAAGATCACGAACAGCTGCACGAGCAGCGGTGTGCCCCGGATGATCCAGATATAGAACCTCGCCAGTTTGTTCAGCACCGGAACTTTGGCAAACTGGATCAGGGCGGTGACCGTGGCGATCACAAGGGCAATGGCAAAGGAAATGACCGTAAGCGGAATGGTGGCCGTCAGTCCGGGCAGCAGGATTTTCGGGAAGGAATCTATCAGCAGCGCGATTATCTTTTCACTCATTGCACAAAGCTCCTGTTCTTTTTCTGGGGAAGAATCCATGAAAACCCGCCAGCCTTCGGTCCTTCCCCACCGGACCGGGCCTGAACAGAAGCCGAAGGTTACCGGAAGGATACTAACTCACTTTTGGGGAACATGAAAAATACCCAACTTTTAGCATGCCAATATTTTGATTTTTGTTGGAAGTATAGGAGGATTTCCCTACTAATTCCGTCTTTGTCATATCTATTCAGTCTACCTGAAAACTCACCCTTTGTCAAGGTTGATTTTATGTGCGGCAGAAGCAAGCGGAGTCATGCTTGGCAAGCCGCGGAAATGGCTGAAGGATACGGATGTTCATATTTTGGTGTATCCTTTCCCGGACTACCCCAGCGGTTGAAAGATACATCGGGACAAGAAGAGAGGATACCGCAACTGGCTGCTTCCACCCAGAAATATAAGAAAACCACAAAGCTTTATCTTCACCTGCAAGCCGAGGACTTCGTAGCAGAGGTGAATAAAACTCAGTTAGTAACAAATTAGAAACGTGTCTCTTCAAAACATGCAAAAAAGCCAGAAAAACACCGGGAAACCATGCGATTTCCCGGTGTTTTTGGTACGCCAGAAGGGACTCGAACCCCCGACCTACTGATTCGTAGTCAGTCACTCTATCCAGCTGAGCTACTGGCGCATGTACGTGAACCTCACGTGCTGGTATATGATAGCACACTCTTTTTGAAAAAGCAAGCATTATTTTTCCTTTTCCCGTTTTTATTTTCCACGCTTGACGGTCCGGACGGGGCGGTGTAAAATTACGGTACATTTTTACGCCCTCATGGGGTTTTGCAGGGAGATGATTGCTTTATGGAACAGGACGTGCGTCTCTCCGGACTGCCGGAGCTGCTGGCGGACTGGTACGAGAGTTCCCACCGGGAGCTTCCGTGGCGGGCCGACCGGGAGCCTTACCATATCTGGGTATCGGAAATCATGCTCCAGCAGACACGGGTGGAGGCGGTAAAGGGTTACTACACCCGCTTTTTGCAGGCGCTGCCCACAGTGCAGGCGCTGGCGGCGTGTGACGATGACCGGCTTCGGAAGCTCTGGGAAGGGCTAGGGTACTACAGCCGGGTTCGGAATCTGAAAAAGGCTGCCGGGATCCTTGTGGAGCAATTCGGCGGCGTTTTTCCAAAAAGCTACGATGCCATCCGGGCGCTTCCCGGGATCGGCGATTACACAGCGGGGGCCATCTGCTCCATTGCCTATGACCTGCCCACCCCGGCCGTGGACGGAAACGTACTGCGGGTACTCTCCCGGATTCTCTGCGACGACCGGCCGGTGGACACCCCGGCGGTAAAAAAGGAATACGGCGTCCGTCTGGCAGCCGTGTACCCCCAGGAGGCCGGGCGTTTTACCCAGGCGCTCATGGAACTGGGGGCCACCGTATGCGGCCCCAACCGGGAGCCGGACTGCGGCCGCTGTCCCTGTGCCGGGGTCTGTCTGGGCTATGCCCGGGGCACTGCCGGGAGTCTTCCGAACAGGATGCCCAAGCGTGGGCGGCGGACGGAGGCCCTGACGGTTTTCCTCTTCTCCTGCGGCGGTGCCTATGCCATGGAGCGCCGTCCGGACACGGGGCTGCTGGCATCTTTGTGGCAGTTTCCCAACCGTCCGGGGCTTTTCACCGTCCCGGAGGCGCTGACCGCGGCAGAACAAATGGGGGTGCAGCCGATACAGCTTCTGAAACAGGTCCGGCGGAAGCACATCTTCACCCACATTACCTGGGAAATGACCGGCATCCATATGGAGGTCCGCTCCCCCGCCCCGGGCTTTGTCTGGATGACCGGGGACCAGATCCGTACCGACGCCGCAATTCCCACTGCGTTCCGGCAATTTCTGACGGCAGACGAAATTTCCCCGGAAATTCCCTGACAGAAGTACCAAACGTCCCCTGCCTGTGGGCAGTTGTTTTCGTCGGAAAGACTTATTTTCCCCTCGCCGGTTGACATTTGGGGGTTCTGTCTCTATACTGGATGCAGAAAAATATATTGCGGCTTTGGTTGGGATCGCTGCGCAGAGTTTTGCTGCCGCACTTTGACCGCATGCGAAGGTGCGGCAACTTGCCGCTCGCAGTGGAGTGCTTTTCTTCCGCTTTCCGTTAAAACGCAAAGCATGGCGGCCCGGGTTTCCCGCCGTCTCTTCCTGGGCGTCCCTTGCTTGCGTTCCATTTCCCGTTCATCCGGGAAATTCCCACGCCACTTAAGCGGACCGGCTCGGAATGATGCCTTGTTGGAAAGGCGGGAACGGTGCGGCCGCAGTTGACAATCATTCTGATACAGAAGGAAGTCTGATCGATTTGGTAATCAAATGGGATGTGGTAATTCCGCAGCTTTCCGGTGACACGCCGCGAAGAGCATACATTTACCTGCCCGCCTCCTATGAACGGGAACCGGAACGGCGCTACCCGGTCATGTACATGTTTGACGGGCACAATGTGTTCTTTGATGAAGACGCCACCTACGGAAAGTCCTGGGGCATGAACAAATATATGGAAGAAAGCGGCAAGGAGCTGATCATTGCCGCCGTAGAATGCAATCATGAGGGAAACAGCCGCCTGAGCGAGTATGCCCCCTTCTCTTTCGAAAATTCCGAGCTGGGCAAAATCAAAGGGCGAGGGCTTGTGTGCATGAAGTGGCTCATCGGCACCTTCAAGCCCTATGTGGACGCCAACTACCGCACCCTCCCCGACCGGTGCAATTCCATCATTGCCGGATCCTCCATGGGGGGCCTGATGGCACTGTACGGAGCCACAACCTTCAATCATGTGTTTCAGCGGGCCGCCTGTCTGAGCCCCAGCCTGTGGATTGCCCCCGGGAAAACACTGGAAATGGTTGCCCGGGCAAAGATCCGCCGGGACACCTGCATTTACATGGACTACGGCGAGCTGGAGGTTTTCAACCACGCTGCCAATGCCGAATCCATGATCTCCACCGCGCACCTGCTCATGACCAAGCGGGTCAATCTGGCACTGCGGATCGTCCCCGGCGGCAGCCACTGCGAGGCCTCCTGGGAAAAGCAGATTCCCATCTTCATGGACTGTCTGGGCCTGTGATTTGTGGGATTGGCTCGGAAGGACGGTACAGCCGGAGCTGAGCAGGCTTTTCGGCGGTGCCGGTAGTGGGGGCCATTCATTTAATCAGCTACAGAAAAGAGAGATTCTATGGAAATTCGTTACTTCAAGCACTACAGCAGTCATTTGCAGCGGGATATGGAGTTCAAGGTTTACGGTCATGCCGGAAAGCCGGTGCTGTTTATTCCCTGTCAGGGCGGCAGGTTTTTTGACTTTGAGAACTTCAAAATGGTGGACGCCTGGGCGCCCTGGATTGAGAGCGGGCAGTGCACCGTTTACTCTGCCGACTGCATCGACAACGAAGCCTGGGCTGCCCAGGGGGCAGACAATCGCTGGCGCATCGAGAATCACGAGAAATGGTTCCGCTACATCACCGAGGAGCTGGTGCCCTACATTTTCCACCTGAGCGGAGAGCGGAACGGCTTCCACCAGAACATTCTGGTCTTTGGCTGTTCCATGGGCGCCATGCACGCGGCAAACCTTTACTACCGCCGGCCTGATCTGTTTGACAGCTGCTTTGCCATCTCCGGCCTTTACGACAACCAGTATTTCTTCGGCGACTACTGTGACGATCTGGTCTACAACAACTGCCCCGTGCTGTACCTTGCCAATCTTCCCGCCGACCACTGGTACCGGGAGCTTTACGCCCGGCAGAAGTCCCTGATTGTCTGCGGGCAGGGTGCCTGGGAGGGGCCGCTGCTGGAGAGCACCCGGCGTCTGGACACGGTGTGCTGCCGGCAGGGTATTCCTACGCGGTTTGAATACTGGGGCCTTGACGTGGACCATGACTGGCCCTGGTGGTTCCGGATGGTTGAGACCTACCTTCCCTGGATGCTGGGGTAAATTATGATACGGAAAGAAAGAGAAACATGAAGAATTTTGTATTTATCTCCCCGAATTTTCCTTTGACATACTGGAAATTCTGTGCGGAACTGAAGAAAAACGGTATGCGGGTGCTGGGCATCGGCGACAGCCCCTACGAGGATCTGATCCCCGATCTGAAGGAGGCGTTGGACGAATACTACAAGGTTTCCAGTCTGGAAAACTACGAGGAGGTTTTTCGGGCGGTTGCTTTCTTTACCTTCAAGTACGGCAAGATCGACTGGCTGGAGTCCAACAACGAATACTGGCTCATGCAGGACGCCCGGCTTCGCACCGAGTTCCATATTACCACCGGCCCCAGCCTTGCAGACATTGACAAAATCAAGTTCAAGTCCGCCATGAAGGAATACTACGCCAAGGCGGGGCTTCCCACCGCCCGCTATCATCTGGTGGAGGGGATGGAGGACGCACTTGCCTTCGCCCATCAGGTAGGCTATCCGGTTGTTGTCAAGCCGGATAACGGGGTGGGCGCAAACCACACCTACAAACTGAAGTGCGACGAGGACCTTCAGTTCTTTATGGACAATAAGGACGATGCGCAGTACATTATGGAGGAGTTTGTCAACGCCCACATCCAGACCTATGATGCCATCGTGGACTCCCGGGGAGAGCCGCTGTTTGAGTCCGGGAACGTGACCCCCATGTCTCTGATGGATGTGGTGAATGACTGCACCGACTCCCGGTACTATCTGGTGAAGGACTTACCCGACGCCATCCGGTACGCGGGACTGCGCACGGTGAGGGCCTTCGGGGTCAGAAGCCGGTTCATCCATCTGGAATTCTTCGTGCTGAACGAGGATCAGGCCGGACTGGGCAAAAAAGGAGACATTCTGGGGCTGGAGGTCAACATGCGTCCCGCCGGAGGCTACACGCCGGAAATGTACAACTATTCTCAAGAGACCGATGTTTACAAGATCTGGGCGGACATGGTTGCCTTTGATCGGAACACCAAGCCCATCGGCAATCACCACTACTGCGCCTTCTACGGCCGCCGGGACGGACGGCACTACAAGCTGGACGATTACGAGATCATGATGAAGTACAAGGATCACATGAAAATGTGGGGCAGAATCCCCGATGCCCTGTCCGGTGCCATGGCAAACCAGATGTACGTAGGTAATTTCGACACCGAAGAAGAAATGCAGAATTTCTTCAGCGATATGGCGGCAACCTACGAAGGATAAGCAAATCCCCTCCGATGCACACACCATGCACCGGAGGGGATTTGTTTCATGAATCGGAATTCAGCGTGGCGAGAGAGCCACGCCGATACGTTGTCATTCCGAACCAGTCCCCGATTACCGGTCATTCCGAGCCAGTCTGCTCTGCGCAATGATACGTTTTTTCGACAGTCCGGCCCGCCCACCGGCGAATCCGGCGGGCGGGGTGTCAGTCCGGCATACACATTGCCGCCTCACTTTTGTAAAAAGAATGACAGGCACCGGTCAGATCTTTTCCCCACGGGGGCTATTGGACAGGAGCCCCGCGATCGTTTCCAGAAGCTTTTGTTCGTCCACGGGTTTGGAAACATAGCCGTTCATGCCGGCACTGAGGCTGGACTGGATATCGTCCTCAAAGGCGTTTGCGGACATGGCAATGATTGGGACGGTCTTTGCATCCTGCCGGGGAAGTGCACGGATCGCCCTTGCTTCCTCCAGGCCGCTCATTACCGGCATCAGAACATCCGTCAAAATCACGTCAATGGTCCCCAACTCCGACTGACGGAAGACGTCCACAGCCTCCCGGCCGTTCCATGCCTTGATCACCTGCATTCCGTGACTGGTAAGCAGGTATTCCGCAATTTCCATATTCAGCCCGTTATCCTCCACCAGAAGCACCCGTTTTCCCTTTACCACCGTGTCAAAGTTAGCGGGAGCTTCCGTCTTTGGCGCAGAGGTTCCGATCCGGAAGGTAAGCTGAACGCGGAACGTTGTTCCCACATCCTTTTGGGAGGTGCAGCTGATATGGCCGCCCAGCGCGTCCACCAGCTTTTTCACAATGGCAAGCCCAAGCCCGGTACCCTCGTAGCTTGTCCGTGCGTTTGTGCTCTCCTGTGCAAAGGGTTCAAACATGTGCTTCTGGAATTCCTCCGCCATGCCGAGGCCGTTGTCCGCGCAGATAAACACATAGCTGACTTCCCTGTCGGTTTTCGAAAGGAACTGCGTATCCAGCCGCACCTGACCACCGGCAGGGGTATACTTCACCGCATTGGTTGCCAGATTGAAAAGAATCTGCCGCAAATGCCTGGGGCTGCCCACGCACCGGGTAACGGGCAGCTTTTTGTTCCGGATACGCTGATAGGATATTCCCCGCTGCTCTGCCATTGGCTCGATCAGAACGTCTACTTCCTCCAGAATTTTTTCCAGATCAAAATCCCGTGCTTCCGGATGAATCTGTTCATTTTCCAGCTTGCTCATTTCCAGCACATTGTTTACAAGATCCAGCAAGATGTTCAGCGCCGCGGAGGCTTTCTCCCGGCAAATTGCCTGTAAGGCCGCATCCTCCGGGTGGTCGGTTTCCATCCGGATATACCCCTGCACCGCGTTGATGGGTGTCCGGATGTCATGGCTGATCCGGCGGAGGAACTCCGACTTGGCATTGTTCGCGATTTTTGCGTCCAGCGCTTCCTTCATGATCTGCGCCTGATAATCCGCTTCCTTTCGCTTTTCCACATCGATATCCTGAATCAGCGCCATGATATGGTAGGGGTTCCCCTCGGCGTCAAAATCCACCACGGTGACCGTAACCCGGCACCAGGGATTCCGGCTGCCACGCACCGCCTGATAATCCGTGTAAAAGCTGGTACGAACGGCCGAGACCTGATCCCGGTTCAGCATCTTCCGGATATAGGCAGCCGACAGGCGGTGGTCCACATTGTCCCGGCATTCCGGAATCACCAGATTTTCCACAAAATATTTCCGCAGCCCGGTATAGCTGCCGTTGCCGGGAACGGCTTTCAGCCAAGGCGGCAAATAAATCGTGTGGCAGGTATCCTCCTTCAAATCCACATAGAACAGGGAAAAGTAAATGGTTTCCAGTGATTTCAGCATCCGCACGGTCTCATTCAGACTGCTGTTGCTCTGCATCAGCGCCTGCTGATTTTCCATAAGCGCCCGGTTTCTGGAAGCGACCATCAGCAGCCGCGTCACCACATAAATTGCGGCAAAAACAGCACAGGTTCCGTAGGTAAAGCCGAACAGGCTTCCCAGCGGATAGTAAATATAAATCATATAGCCCTCGCAGCCGGACCGGGTGCCCAGATACAGGGCATTGCCGCTGCGCAGCAGATGGAGCCGCCCATCCTGCTCCACACGGTTCAGTTCCGTCAGCACGATGTTTTCCGAAACCGGCGTACTCAGGAGGAGGCCGTCTCCGGAGGCTCGCACCGTCTCGCCCAGCGCAATGGCATAGGAACCGTTCCGCTCCAAGTGCGGTCCGCTGACCAGACTTTCCATATCCCGCTCCGTAGAAGTAATCATTCCGCTGAGCTGGTGGAAAAAGCCCACCACGATTCCGGGGGCGTCCTTTCTGGAAACGGCACAGACATCATAGTACTGCCCGTCCAGTTCCAGGCGCTCTGCATAAATTTTTTCCGGATGATCCAGAACATCCGTGATCCGGGAACCCCATTCCGTGTTTTCCCATCGTGTTTCCCGATAACTCCGGGAATAGCCGGAGGCGTCCAGCTCCAGATTTTTATTCAGAACGGCAATGCCGTTCAGCCGCAGCTCATCCGCCGTACGCTCCAGAAAGCGGTCATTCACCAGGCCGGGATCCCGCTGCAGGTCCTCGCTGAGATCCACGACCAGGTCCGTCAGGTGGAACAGACTTTTGATCCGATCCGTTGTGAGAAGCTTGTTAAAGCTGACGCACTGCTGCTTCAGCGTTTCCATGGTGCTCACGGTCATGTTCTCCGCCCGTTTTACATCCCGGGCGGCGCAAAAAAGCATCATCACAAGCAGCAATACCGCCCCCAGCGCCGCGGTTTTCCGGCTCATAAAGCCCAACCTCCGGGACTCTGGCTTTTTATCCCTGGTACTCATCCGTTCTCCCCATCGTCTTGTCCACATCCAGATTATAGTTTCCCAGAATGGACTCGGTCGTACCGTCCGTGCGCATTTCTTCCAGCGTCTCTGTCAGCTTCTCCCGCAGCACTCCATCGCCGCTCCGGGGAAACGCGACCCCAAGCGCCGCAATTTCCAGATCCTCGTCCAGCAGCCGGTAGCTTACCGTTTCATTTGCAAACAGTTCCGTCAGCGTTGCATTGTACCCGGCACAGGCATCCACGTAATTGCTGCGAAGGGCGGTCACAGCCTCCTCCATACTGGAAAGACAATACACCCGCCCAAGAACCGGAAGCTTTGGATCCGAGTGATTCAACGCGATTGCCTCGGGTCTGCCTCCAACCTTTACCGCGAGAAATTTTCCCGCCAAATCCTGCAAGTCATACAAATCACTGTCCGCCAGAACGGCAACCACCTGACGGCTGTACATGTAAGGCCCCACCCAGGCATAACGCTCTTCCTGCCCCGCCATGGCAAAGCAGCTCCACAGGCAGTCGATCTCCCCGCTGTCCAGCAAGGTATCCCGCTCATTCCAATCGATTTTCCGGAATTCCGGCGTATACCCCATGCGGCGGCATGCTTCCTTCGCAAGGTCCACATCAATTCCGGCGCTTTGCCCATCCTCATCCGTATAAATATAAGGCTTGCAATCATCGTACCCGATCACAAGCTTCTGCACGGAGCTTTCCGTCTGACCGGTACAGCCAAAAAGGAGTCCTGTCAGCAGGAAAAGCAGAGTAAACACGAACACAGATTTTTTCATGCTGCGCACCGCTCCATAAGGTTCAAGGTTGTTGTTTTCCCGCAAAAGCAGCAATATTTCCGGACTTTTTCCACCGTGCCGCATTCGGCAGCAGGTGCAAAATATCACCTGTCAACTGTCACATTTTGCGGAGAATCTGGTGCCATTATACCAATTTTGGTACGTATGTCAATTGCTTTCTGTGCACTGTTTTTCTTTTTCGACCGTAAAAAATACCGTTGTGATTCTGCGTGCAGCTCCACAACGGTATTTTTGTTTATGCTCAGCCCTGTGCCTTATAGATGATTTTTCCGTCTACGATGGTCATGTACGCAGCACCGCCAATGGTCGTCAGGGGATCTGCCGTCCAGATGACGAGGTCAGCGTCCTTTCCCGGCTCCAGACTGCCCACCCGGTCCGCGATTCCCACAGACTCGGCGGGGTTAATGGTAATTGCCTTCCATGCTTCCTCCATGGGCAGTCCGGCGTTGGCTGCCAGACCGGCGCACATGGGAAGATTTTGCAGTGGGATCACCGGTGCATCGGTAATGATGCTGATCTTGACGCCCGCGTCATACAGTGCCTTGGGGGTTGTGAAGCTCTTGTTCTGCAGCTCCACCTTGCTTTTTCCGCCCAGCGTCGGCCCCACAAAAGCGGGATAGCCTTCCTTCCCAAGCTCATCGGCAATCAGCGCGCCGTCGGTGCAGTGATCCAGCGTCAGGCCCACGCCAAATTCCTTTGCAATGCGAACCGCGGTCAGAATGTCATCCGCCCGGTGGGCATGGCACTTGAGCGGAATTTCGCCCCGGAGAACCGGCTCCATGGCTTCCAGCTTCATGTCAAAGGGCGGGTTCTTGCCGTCCGCCTTGTCCTGCATGTACCGCTTTGTCCTGAAGAGAGTCTCCCGCAGCAGGGCAGCAACTGCCATCCGGGTCATGGGACTCTTCTTGGCCCCCTGGCCGTAGCAGCGCTTGGGGTTCTCACCGAAAGCACACTTCATGGCAAGAGGATTCTTCACAACCATATTGTCCACCCGCTTGCCATAGAGCTTAATGGCAACAAAGGTACCGCCGATCACATTGGCACTGCCGGGGCCGGTGCAAGCCGTAGTGACGCCGCCGGCAATGGCATTGGCAAAGGCTTCGTCCTGGGGGTAAATGGAATCGATGGCGCGCATCTGGGGCGTAATGGGGTCTACGATTTCATTGTAGTCCCGGCCTTCCCAGCCGATCCCCTCGTTATCCAGTCCAATATGGCAGTGGGCCTCCACCACGCCGGGGGTCACCAGCCTGCCCTGTGCGTCAATGACTGTGGCACCGGCGGGCGCGTCCAAATTTTCCCCAACGGCAGCAATCTTGCCGTTGTCATCCATCAGAACCCAGCCATTTCGGAACTCCCGTCCCGCCATCGTTTTTACATGACCGTTTTTTACAAAAAGCATTATCTTTCGCTCCTCTCACTGCCCGATCTTTTTCATCAGAACCCGGGCATATGTTTTTCTCATTATAACATATTCGGCAAAAATTGCAAGATTCTCACTTTCCGCAATCCACTCTCCGCCTGCATATTCTGCGCAGACAGCACAGTTTACCCAAATTTGCGTAAAACAGACAGCTTTTCAGAATTCGGAGGGAAGCCGTCTTTCCTCCGTGGTGTTGGGATCCGGATTCTGCTAAGGCAACACCGCACAATTGCGTCTGCGAGTCTCCGCCGTCTTTTCACCCCACTTTTTCAGTTTGAAAAACAAGAAATACATATACAGTATTCCTTCGTTTTCCAAACTTTGAATTGGGGCAAAAATCCTGTCTGAGACTTCTTACCGAATTGCGCGGTGCTGCCCTAAAATAAGAACAGGCATATTATCTTTGCATTTTTTACAACTCTTTTCCGCTTTATGATTCAAAAACAGAAAGGATAATCGACAAATGAGCATCACCGAAAAGATCTCCCACGCAGCCGAACGCAAAGCGTTCGAAACCATTCTGGACTCCATGATCAAAAAAGGTCAGACCCAGACGCCATGGATTTGATGCGCAGCCACCGGATTCCTTTTGGCGTATCCATCTGCTACACCAGCAAAAACTATAAAGTCGTCACCAGCGATGAATTTCTGGATCTGCTCATCTCCAATGGCTGCGTATTCGCATGGTACTTCCATTACATGCCCGTGGGCGTCAACGCCTCTACCGACCTGCTGCTGACCCCGGAACAGCGTGCCTACATGAAAGACCGCATCCGGGAGATCCGGGGCATTACCGGCGGCAAGGAGCTTTATTGCATCGACTTTCAGAACGACGGCGAGTTTGCCGGCGGCTGTGTGGCAGGCGGCCGTATCTACTGCCACATCAATAGAAAAAAGTGCCGCTTTTCAAAGAAAGCGGCACTTTTTTCTGGAGCTAGTGACCTGACTCGAACAGGCGACCTTCTCATTACGAGTGAGATGCACTACCGACTGTGCTACACTAGCATCATTTGCCCGATTATTATATATGGAATCCGGCAAAATGTCAATCCTTTTTTGTTCCGTCCGCCAAAATGACGGGCGGGCAGATGCGGCTATGCTTCCGGAGACGCTTTTTCTTCCATTTCCCGCAGAACCGCCAGACGATCCCGAATTTCCAGAAGGTCGTCAAAGGTTTCCGGGCGCTTACTGGGGTCCCGGAGAAGGGCTGACGGATGATAGATTGCAGTCAGCCAGACTTCCCCGCCCTGAAACCACATACCGTGTTCCCGGGTGATCCGGAAATCCGGGCGGATCAGGCGCATGGCGGCAATTCTTCCGAGGCACACGATGATTTTCGGGTGCACCAGCTCGATCTGTTCCCGCAGAAAATGAAAGCAGGCATCCTGTTCCTCCGCCTCCGGGTCACGGTTTCTGGGTGGGCGGCACTTGACCACATTGGCGATATAGCAGGAGGTTCTGTCCAGATCAATAATGGACAGCATATCATCCAGCAGTTTCCCGGCGGGGCCCACAAATGGTATCCCCTGCAGGTCCTCCTGTTCGCCCGGTCCCTCGCCCACAAACATGATGTCCGCTTTCCGGTTTCCGTCTCCGAAAACCAGATTGGTTCTCGTGCGCCGCAGACCGCAGCGGCTGCATGCCGCACACTGTTTTTCCAGCGTTTCCCAGTCCATATCAGTGGCTCCTTCTGCGCGATGCTCTGCGGCGGCGACGCATGGCGCGGCTGCGCTGCCGCAGATAGGAATTGATGACCAGATACCCAACCACCGGAACAATAATCACAAGGCAGACGATCCACACCACCTTGCTCAGGTGGGAATTGGAGGATTTTTCCGAACCCAGTCCCCGAACCGTAAGCCCGGGATCCTCCGTGCTTTTCACGCCCTCCATGGCAAACAGCTCCGCTTCCATCAGGCAGGAATCCCGGTACCACAGTTCCATGGTTCCGATCTTCTGTCCTTTTTCGATGGGCGCCGTGGGGCCGCCGATAATATCAAATTCCCGAATCAGGTTTTCCATGTGGGCATTTACCGGGAGAATGGAGTCCACGTTCACCTGAATCTGCGCCACCACGTCGCTGGTTCCGCCGATCACGGGGAACTGCTCAAAGGCCTGTCCCTCGTAAAGGACCCGGTTGATTTTGAAATTGTTGAAAACATACTGGAGCAGGTCCTGCATGTCGTCAAAGTTACCATACTTCTCCACGGTACCCCGTTCGGTATAGGTACGGGGGCTGCCCAGAACCACCATCACGTAATTCATGCGCTCATCCCTGCTCTTTGCGGTACAGACAAGGCCCGCGCCGGAAGCCGCAGAAACATAGGACTGCATACCGCCCGTGACCCGCTCGTCCATGTAGACCTGCAGGATGTGGTTATCGATCAGATAGTTCGTAGTCAGGAGGGGACGCTCCTCGGAACGGTTGGTTTCCGGCACTTTATACTCCACCGTACCAAAAGCCTCCCGGAAATCATCGTTCTTCACCGCTTCCGCAACGATCTTCGCCATATCCCGGGCGGTGGTATGCTGATCCATATTGTCAAGGCCGTGGACATTGGCAAACTCCGTATGATCACAGCCGATCTGCTTTGCCCGCTGATTCATAAGCTCCACAAAGGCATTCATGTTGCCCGCCACATGCTCGGCAATGGCAATGGCAGCATCGTTTGCCTGCTCCAACAGCAGGCAGTACACAAGGTCCCTGACCGTCAGCTCTTCGGCTTCCTTCAGATTCTTGTTAATGGAGCCTGCGGGCAGGCGGGAAATATTCCGGCTGCTGACCGTTACCACATCGTCCATACCGCACATTTCAACGGCAAGCAGGGCCGTCATGATCTTGGAAAGGGCACCGGGACGAAGCTCCAGATCCGGGTTATAGGCATAGACCACGGTTCGGGTATTGATTTCATAAACAAACGCCGCCTGAGCTCCCTCCAGAATCCGGTCGGTGCCTGCCAGCGGCTTCTCGCCGTCAATGGAGCGGCAGCCGTAAAGCTGGGAGGTACTGCCAAAGGGCGCGTCATTCGCGGGGGCCTGTGCGTTGGCATCCGGTACGGTTTCCGTAGGCGGAACATACTCGGTGGTCTCGGTCGTGGTTTCGGCGGCAAGCGTGGGCACCGGGAATGCGCCCAGGAGGACAGCCGCTGTCAGAAGGATACAGACGATCCACTTTTTTTTCATATTTCCTCCTTAAATATCCGGCCGCCGGACTTGTCCGGCAGGAAAAAATCGTGTATAATATTTTATATTATATCAGCTTTTCTCCTGTCCGTCAATGTGCTGTTGCGTGGGGAAAAGCTCCGCGCCAATTTCCGGGCAAGGATCAGGAGGGATCTGTTTGAAAATACTGGTTGTTGATGATGAAGATCTGCTGGTAAAGGGCATTAAATATAATCTGAAAAGCGACGGTTACGAGGTCATTACCGGCTCCACGGGTCTGGACGCCGTCCGTCTGACGCAGGAAGAAAAACCGGATCTTGTGATTCTGGATATCATGATGCCGGAAATGGACGGGCTGACCGCATGCAGCCGGATCCGGGAGTTTTCCAATGTGCCCATTATCTTCCTGACGGCAAAATCCGACGATATGGACAAGCTCATCGGTTTTGATCACGGTACGGACGATTACCTGACGAAACCTTTTAACATTCTGGAGCTGAAGGCACGAATCCGGGCGCTTCTGCGGCGCTCCGGCTCCGGCGGGCAGACGCAGACCGGGAACCGGCTCACCATCGGCTCCATCAGTCTGGATCTGGATGCCCGGAACGCATACCGGGGTGATACTCTTGCCGACCTGACCGCCAAGGAATTTGATGTAATTGAATTTCTGATGCGCAACCCAAACCGGGTCTATTCCCGGGAGGCGCTGCTTGACACCATCTGGGCCTATGAATACCGCAGTGACATCCGGACGGTGGATGTGCATATCCGCAGGCTGCGGGAAAAGCTGGAAGAAAATCCCGCGGAACCCAGGTATATTCTGACAAAGTGGGGGGTCGGTTACTATTTCCGCAAGTAGAAAATCCCCCGCCGGTGGGTATCAGAACGCTCAGTTCCGATACGCCATGACCTATGTTGTAATCACACTGGTGGTTCTTATATTTTTGAATCTGTACTGCTCCCGGGTCAGCCAGCAGATCTTCTACCAGAGCAAGGAAGCCTCCATGCTGGAAAAATGTCAGCTGGCTTCCGGTGAGATCTCCGGACTGGAGGTTCTGAGCAACAACACGGTCTCCGGAATCGTTGGCCAGCTCGGCAGTCTGACCGTCACCCGGCTAATCGTGACGGACCCCTCCGGTTTTTCCATCTATGACAGTCAGGAACAGTACACCGGACAGCTTGTCCTCCTGCCGGAGGTCGTCAGTGCGCTGTCCGGCAACAATGTGTTTTCCTGGCAGTACCACGCCGGTGCCATGAATTCCCGGGCCGCCACCCCCATTGTTTCCTACGGGAGCGTTGTCGGGTGCGTGTACATGACGGAATACGACACCTCTCAGGGTGCGCTGATCCAGCTGCTCCAGAGAAGTCTGCTGGGCATTACGGTCATTCTGGAAACCGTTCTGGTCGTTTTCTCCCTCACCTTCTCGGCGAGCTTTGCTTCCAGAATGCAGAAGATCATGAGTTCCATGCGGATCATTCAGAAGGGCAACTATTCCCACAAGGTCACGGTTGGTGGAAACGATGAACTGACGGTGCTGGGAAACGAGTTCAACGATCTGACCGAGCGGCTGCGGACCTCCGAAAAGAAGCGCAGCCAGTTTGTCTCCGACGCCTCCCATGAGCTGAAAACACCCCTCGCTTCCATCAAGCTTTTGTCCGATTCCATCTTGCAGGATGAAAATATGGACCCTGACACCATCCGGGAATTTGTGGCAGATATCGGCAGTGAGGCGGAACGGCTGAACCGGATGACCGCCAAGCTGCTCTCCCTGACCCGGGTGGACGGCGAACAGGCGTTGGACAGCGAGATTATCTATTTTGCGCCGACGGTACGGCGGGTCTCCAAAATGCTGGCCCCCATGGCGGAAAAGGCCGGAATTCAGGTAACCACGGAGCTGTCAGAGGATTCTTCCGTCCTGATTCTGGAGGATGACCTGTACCAGATCGTTTTCAATCTGATGGAAAACGGCATCAAATACAATCAGCCCGGTGGGACTCTGACCGTTTCCCTTTGCCGGTCAGAGGACAACGCCGAGCTGATCGTTCGTGATTCCGGCATGGGCATTCCTCCCGAGTCTGTTTCCCATATTTTTGAACGTTTTTATCGGGTGGACAAGGCACGCTCCCGCGCCTCGGGCGGCAGCGGTCTGGGACTGTCCATCGTCAGAGCCATTGTTCTGCGGAACCGGGGCCAGATCCGGGTGGACAGCACCGTTGGCAAAGGGACTACCTTCACGGTATCCTTCCCGGTCTTTGATACGGAGGTGGACAGGGATTGAAAAAAACAGATATTTGTCTTCTGCTTGTCCTGCTGCTGTCCCTGTGCGCATGCAGCTCTGCCCGCGCCGGTTCGGTGACCTTTTACTACCCCCGGGAAGCCCTTTCCTACAATCAGCCGGATGGCGTCATTGCCTCGGAAACACGGAACACCTCCGGGCATACGATGGATGGACCCTATCTGCTTTCTCTCTATCTCATGGGCCCCATGTCCCAGAAGCTTGCTCCCGCTTTCCCGGAATCCACGCAGTTGATTTCCTGTGCGCAGTCCGGAAAGCGGATTCAGGTCACGCTCTCTGACGTGTCCCGGACGATGACGGACTCCTCCTATGCGCTTTCCTGTGCCTGCCTTGCCAAAACCTGCATTCAGTGTCTGGATGTGGAGGAGGTCACCATTATCAGCGGAAGCCGAACCCTCACCCTGCGGGAAGGAATGCTCCTGACCTATGACGAGCCTTTCCCGGACGGCACCACTACGGAGGAACCCGAATGAAATGTATTTCCTGGAATGTCAACGGTCTGCGTGCCTGCATGAGTAAGGGCTTTGCGGACTTTTTTGAAGCCGCCGATGCGGATATTTTCTGCCTGCAGGAAACCAAATTGCAGGCGGGGCAGATCGACTTTGCTCCCTCCGGCTATCACTGCTTCTGGAATTACGCCCAGAAGAAGGGATACTCAGGAACGGCAATTTTTTCCAGACAGGAGCCTCTTTCCGTCCGGATGGGTATGGGAATCCCGGAACTGGACACGGAAGGACGGCTCATTACGCTGGAATTTCCCGAGTTCTACTTTCTGACCTGCTACACTCCCAACGCCCAGCAGGAGCTAGTCCGGATCGGCCACCGGATGGCGTGGGAAGATGCCTTCTTCCGCTACCTGCAGGAGCTGGATGAAAAGAAGCCGGTCGTTCTTTGCGGGGACCTGAATGTCGCGCACAGTGAAATCGATCTGAAGAATCCGGGCCCCAACCGGGGCAGCGCCGGTTTTTCCGATCAGGAGCGGGGCTGCTTCCAGCGATTGATAGACGGCGGCTTTACGGACACCTTCCGCTTCCTTTACCCGGAAAAGACCGGCGCATACAGCTGGTGGAGCTACCGGTTCCATGCCCGGGAGAAAAACGCCGGATGGCGGATCGATTACTTTCTGGTTTCCGACCGGCTTCGGGACAAGATTCGGGAAGCGCCCATTTATTCCGATGTTTTTGGCTCCGACCACTGCCCCGTGGGACTGGAACTGGGCTGAGCAATGAGCGCCACCGGTTCTCCGTCCCGGTACGCCAGACGTGCCCTTTCCAGCTGAGAAAGGCCGGGGAACGGTTCTCCCGGGCGAATCGGGAGCACAGTTTCCTTCCGCGGCTCCTGTTTGGGAATCAGACGAAATTCCATGGTTCCCTCCCCCAGCCGTTTGACCGGAATCCGGGTATCCAGTCCGAAGCCCCCATCCATGGGCACCACAATTCCGAGATCTTTCTCTCCGGTACCACAGTTTACAAACAGCCGGTACATTCCGCCTCCGGACAGGGCGCAGCGGCAGTGAATGACATAGTAAAGCCCCTGCCGGACTACCTGAACCTTCCCCGCAGGTGTACTGCCCAGATAAACTTCCATGGAGAATCCCCCCTGCTCCATTCTATGATATCCGGAAAATTTTATGCAGCAGAGCCAGAAAAGGAGTCTGCAAGCCATGACCGAAAAAGAGAAAATGCAGAAACAGATGCTGCATGTTGCAAATAACGGTAGGAACCTTCTTCGGGAAAGAACTCTCGCGAAGGATCTGTGCCATCAGTACAACCGGCTGCGCCCATGGGACACGTGGAACAGGAACGGATCCTGCATCAGCTGCTTGGCAGAACGAAAGGAGCCTTCTGCATCGTGTCGCCATTCTGGTGTGATTAGCGCCCCTTGACAAGGGCACACATGCCCGCCGGACGTTCCGGCACGCCTTTCACTGCGTTATCGTCCTTGACTTGCGCCACGCCCATCAACGAGGATAACGAAGCCGGATGTCGTCTGGACCCGGGAAAACCATGTGTGCTCTTGTCAAGCGACGCTACGGTTACAACATTGAAATTGGCGAAAATTTCTTTGCCAATCATAACACCGTGATTCCGGACGGTGCAAAAGTAACCTTTGGGGACAATGTATTTATTGCTCCGGACTGCGGATTTCATACTGCCGGACATCCCATTGATTCTGAACGCCGAAGCAGAGGGTTGGAATATGCCTACCCCATTACAGTTGGCAGCAATGTATGGATTGGCGCCGGTGTTCCGATCATGCCCGGCGTTACGATTGGGCGTAATGTTGTGATTGGCGGCGGGAGTGTTGTGGTAAAAGACATCCCCGACAATTCCGTTGCGGGCGAAAATCCCTGCAGGGTGATCCGGGCAATTACGGAGGAAGATCAAAAGACCTGCTGGGATCGGTAAAAAATGTCCTTCCAGGGCAGTCCGGGACTGCCCTGGAAGGACATTTTTTCAGGAATGGAGTCCGAAGCTGACGGCAATGGCATCGTCCACCTGTGCCATCTGTTTTTCGTCCAGACATCCCATATGTTCCCGCAGACGGCGTTTGTCAATGGTCCGGATCTGTTCCAGAAGGATCACCGAGTCCTTGGTGAGTCCCACGCTTCCTCCGGCTATGTTGATATGGGTCGGCAGCCGGGCTTTCCCGGTCTGGCTGGTAATGGCAGCGGCGATCACCGTGGGAGAATGGCGGTTTCCGGTATCGTTCTGAACGATCAGAACGGGTCTGGTTCCGCCCTGCTCGCTGCCGACAACCGGGGACAGATCGGCGTAAAAGATGTCGCCCCGTTTGACTGTGCTATCCATAGGCTTCACTCTCCGTGCATATCTTTGGCGCGCTACCGGACGGGATTCCTATGTAACGCGGCTGTCTCTATTGTCCCACGCACAGAGGGTTTTTATACGGCCGACCGATTTTTTCCTGCCCGCACCGCTTCCATGCCATTGTATGCGGCAATCCGACAGAAAGCTACGAAATTGTGAAGGCGTGAATGGCAAGGGACAGATATTTCCGGCCCTCGTGGAGGATTTCCGCCCTTTGGGGTACATTCTCCCCATCCACCCAGACATCCACACGGAGTGCATCCTCCTGATAGGAGTCATCCATACAGAGGCGGAGCAATTCCCCCTCCATTCCTGCGGAAGACAGGTAGCCAGTGCGCAGCGTTTTCAGAAAGACCCACGGTGCCGTAACGGGCGCCAGCAGGCCGTCCGCCAGCATGGGAAACGCAAGCGCCGTTCCGTCAAAGGTCATTTTCCCCTTTGTACCGGTGATGCTCCCGGAAATCCCCGCAATGCTCTCCGGTTCCCGGACCGCAAAGGAAAGGTTCCCCTCCGGGTCCGACCGGCAATCCAGCAGGAACGTAAATAGCTTGTCCCCATAATCCGCCGTGATTTCTGCCTCAAAGGATGCGCTTCCTGCCTGGAGCCGTTCCCGGAGCGCAAGAGCCCGATTCATCTGGCTGTCTTTCCCGCCGCAGCCGGGCAGAAAAAGCACCAGCACCACCGCCGCCAAAAGCCGTTTCATGGACAGTCCCGCCTTATTTCAGTAGTCGCGGCAGAACCCCCAGCATGTCCGTCGGCAGCATTCCGTACTGCCCCAACTCCCCGGCGCAAAGATCCCCGGCAGCGCCGTGGAACCAGCATCCGCAGGCAGCCGCCTCCAGCGGCGGAATTCCCTGTCCCAGGAAGGCGCCGATCATGCCCGCCAGCACATCCCCGCTTCCGCCTACCGCCATTCCGGGATTTCCCGTGGAATTCCGGTAGCAGCTGCTGCCGTCGGTAATCAGACTTTCATGCCCCTTCCGGACCACGATGCAGTGAAGTTCCCGGGCAAGCGCCACGGTTCCCTCCGTCCGCTCCGCGTTCCGGTCACCGCCCAGTCGGACAAACTCCATTTCGTGGGGCGTCAGGATCGTAGGGCTCTGTCTTCCGCGCAGTAAATCCTTATGCTTTCCCAGAAGATTTATGCCATCGGCATCCACAACCACCGGGCACCGCGCTTCGGACAGAACGGTATGCAATACAGCCAGTGCGCCATCGGACTGCCCGATTCCCGGGCCGATCACGGCCGCATCCATCTGCGGCAGCCGGCAGCGGATTTCTCCGGAAGCCTCCGGCGCAAAAGCGCCGTCCGCATCCGGAAGGGGAAACACGATTGCCTCGTTCAGCTTGACGGCTTCAATGGCGTAAATGCTCTCCGGTACCCCCAGAAAGACCAGCCCGCCGCCGGAGCGGAGCGCCCCCATTGCGGCAAGGTAAGCACTGCCCGTATATCCCCGGCTTCCGCACAGGAGCAGAATGCGTCCGAAGTCCCCTTTATGGGCGTCTGGCTTCCGATCCGGAAGCAGGTCTCGGGCCCGGGATGCTGTCAGCTCCCGCTCAGTCCAGTCCATACAGCTCCGTGAACTTCTTCGTCAGATAGTCCGTATAGTAAGACGGATCAAATTTTCCGCAGGCTTCCTCAAACAGAACGCCGGGCTTCTTGAAGCTGGCATATTTATGAATATGCTCCTTCAGCCACCCGGTCACGCCGGACAGGTCGCCCCGGGCAACATCGGTATAAATATCACCCAGCTCCTCCTGCATCCGCGCCAGCATCTGGGCACCGTAGGCGCTGCCCAGCGCATAGGAGGGAAAATAACCGATACTTCCGCCGGACCAGTGGGAATCCTGCAGGCAGCCCTCCCGATCGTTCGGCACTTCCACACCCAGATACTCCCGGTAAAGCTCCTTCCAGCGCGCCGGAACCTCCTGCACGGACAGGGTGCCGCCAATCAGCTGCTTCTCGATTTCGTAGCGAACCATCACGTGCAGAGCGTAAGTCAGCTCATCCGCTTCGGTACGGATCAGGCTGGGCTGGGCCTTATTGACCGCACGGTAGAACATTTCCGCATCCACATCCCCCAGCTGTTCCGGGAAAAATTCCTGAATACGTGGGAAAATAGCGTAAATAAAGGGTCTGCTTCTGCCGATCAGGTTCTCATAGAACCGGCTCTGGCTCTCATGAATGCCCATGGAAACGCCGCCGCTGAGGCAGGTTCCGTTGTACCGGTCGTCCGCGTCCAGTTCATACCGGGCATGTCCGCCCTCGTGGATCACGGAATACATGGAGGACGCCAGATTATCCCCATAATAGTGGGTAGTAATCCGGACATCATGGTTATTGAAGTTTGTGGTAAAGGGGTGCTCCGTTTCCGCAATGGCGCAGTAGTTCCGGTCAAGTCCCAGAACCTCCATCAGATAGTCGGAAAATTTTCTCTGCTGCTCCACGGGATAATTCCGGAACAGGAAGCTGTCGTCGATCTGAGGCTTCTGCCGGATCTTTCGGATCAGCGGAACGATGGTATCCCGCAGTCTGGCAAAGAACGCATCCAGCGTCTGCATGTTCATGCCTTCCTCATACTCGTTCAGCAGTGCGTCATAAGGCGCAAGCTCGGGGTTATAGTAACCGGCAAACTTCCGGTTGTAGTTCACGATCTTCTCAAGATATGGGGCAAAAGCCGAAAAATCGTTCTCCGTCTTTGCTTTTGCCCAGACTGCCTCGGCATCGTTCAGGAGCACCCGATAGCCCACATACTCCTCCGCCGGGATCTTATGGGAACGGTCATAGTCCTTCCGGAGGACCTCCACCTGCCGCCCCTGTACCGGATTCAGGGCTTCCCTGTGCGCCTCCAGATAGTCCAGCAAAGCTCCCCGCTCGGGGGATGTGGAAATATCGTACATTTTCCGGGACAGGATCTCCATGGTGCCGCCCCGTCCCACATAGCTTCCGGCAGGCGCGGCGGTAGCGGCGTCCAGATACAGCACGCCCATTGCGTGGTTATAGGCCGCCTCTTCCTTCTGAGTCTGCTCCAGTGCGGAAAGAGCCTGGTCTAAATTTTCGTATTGCATACGGTTTCCTCCTTCGAATCACGGCCGCAGCCGGCTGTGATTCCATTTTTTCTTTTCAGCGTAGCACGTTCTGCCTTTCCCGTCAAGGGAAAGTGAAAAAGTGCTTGCAAATCGTCCCTGACTGTGCTAATATGGCCTCAATAAGAAAAAGCAGTGATCGGGCTGCCTTGCGCTGGGTTTGCGCCCACAGCGAAAGCGGGATGGTGAAAGCCGCTTGCGTGCAGCGTTTGGCTTTCTCCCGTGAGCCGCCGCCTGAAAGCCGAGGTCAGTAGGGTTGGCCGGGTGATGCCGTTATCCATCTTGGACATGTCTGTGTCCGAAAAGCGCGCCGCTTGCCGCGGCGAATTTGCGGGTGGTACCGCGGAAGCATTGCCTTTCGTCCCGATACGGGATCGAAGGGTTTTTTCATTTTTAGGAGGAGAAAACATGAAACAACAACTGGAGAGCATTCGTGCGCAGGCCATGGCGGCACTGGAAGACGCCTCCACGCCTGCCGCACTGGAAGAGCTTCGGGTCAAGCTTCTCGGAAAGAAGGGTGAACTCACTGCCGTTCTGAAACAGATGGGTAAGCTCAGCGCAGAGGAGCGCCCCGTGATGGGACAGCTTGCTAACTCTGTCCGTTCCGCCATTGAAGAAAAGCTGGAGGAACGAAAAGCGGAAATCCACGCCTCCGTGCTGGAAGCAAAGCTGGCTGCTGAGGCTGTGGATGTGACCATCCCCGGCACCGCGGTGGCAGTGGGGCATCAGCATCCCATGAATCAGGTTCTGCAGCAGATCAAGGATGTTTTTGTGGGCCTGGGATATCAGGTCGTGGAGGGTCCCGAGGTGGAGCTTGCGGACTACAACTTCACCCGCCTGAACATTGAGGAGGGCCACCCCTCCCGGGACCGTTCCGACACCTTCTATTTTACGGACGATGACTCCGTGCTTCTGCGTACCCAGACCAGCCCCATGCAGATCCGCTATATGGAAAACCACAAGCCACCGCTGTGCATGCTGGCCCCCGGCCGTGTGTTCCGGAAGGACGAGGCGGACGCCACCCACTCCCCCATGTTCCACCAGATTGAGGGATTGGTGGTGGACGAGCACATCACCATGGGCGACCTGAAGGGTGCGCTGATCACCATCATGCGCAAGCTTTACGGTGAGGATGCACAGATGCGGTTCCGTCCCCATCACTTCCCCTTCACCGAGCCCAGCTGTGAGATGGACATGCAGTGTCACAAGTGCCACGGCACCGGCGAAGTGAACGGTCAGGTCTGCTCCACCTGCCACGGTGAGGGCTGGATCGAACTGCTGGGCGCCGGAATGGTGCATCCGAAGGTTCTGGAAAGCTGCGGCATCGACTCCGAAAAGTATACCGGCTTCGCGTTCGGCATGGGTCTTGAACGGTTGGCCATGGGCCGGCTGAAAATCAACGATCTGCGGCTGATCTTCGATAACGACGTCCGGTTCCTGAACCAGTTCTAAGGGGGAACACAAACAATGAGACTGAACAGAAAATGGCTGAATGAGGACTTTGTGGATCTGCACGAGGTCAGCGATAAGGATTTTGTGGAAACTCTGACCATCTTCGGTCAGAAGGTGGAGACCTGGGAGCGCATGGACGCCGAGATCAAAAATGTCGTGGTCGGCAAGGTGCTGTCCATGGTCCGTCACCCCAACTCCGACCACATGTGGATCTGTCAGGTGAATGTGGGTGAAGAGGCTCCCGTGCAGATCGTTACCGGCGCCCAGAACGTGCATGAGGGGGATCTGGTTCCTGCCGCGCTGCACAATTCCTGGCTTCCCGGCGGTGTGCACATCACAAAGGGCAAGCTTCGTGGCGAGGTTTCCAACGGTATGCTCTGCTCTTTTGGAGAGCTTGGTCTGACTCAGAACGATCTGCCCGGCGCCTACGCCGACGGCATCTGGATTCTGAACGGCGAGGACTGCAAGGTCGGTCAGGACATCAACACCGTTATTGGCAACGACGACACCGTTGTGGAATTTGAGATCACCAACAACCGCCCCGACTGCTACTCCATCATTGGTCTTGCCCGGGAAGCGGCTGCCTTTGGCAAGCCCATGCGCCACCACGAGCCTCAGGTTCACGGAAGCGACGCGGGCAGCATCTTCGAGCATCTGGATGTGGAGGTTCCCGCAGTGGACAAGTGCCGCCGGTATTCCTCCCGGATGGTTGCCAATGTAAAAATCGGTCCTTCCCCCAAGTGGCTGCGCCAGCGCCTGCGTGCCAACGGCGTCCGTCCCATCAATAACATTGTGGACATCACCAACTATGTCATGCTGGAATACGGTCAGCCCATGCACGCCTTCGACTACCGCTATGTTTCCTCCGGCAAAATTATTGTCCGGGAAGCCGAGGCGGGCGAGACGCTGACTACGCTGGACGGAAGCATCCGTCCTCTGAAGCCCGGCATGCTGGTCATTGCCGATGAGCAGAAACCCATCGGTCTTGCGGGCATTATGGGCGGCGAAAATTCCGAAATCGTGGACGATACCTCCATGGTGGTCTTTGAGTCCGCCAACTTTGACGGCACCTCCATCCGGCAGACCGCACTGGCGCTGGGCATGCGGACGGAAGCCTCCGGCAAGTTTGAGAAGAATCTGGATCCCATGATGACCGTTCCCGCCGTGCAGAGAGCCTGTGAGCTGGTAGAACTGCTGGGCTGCGGCGATGTGCTGGACGGCATGATCGATGTGATCAACCATGTGCCCGAGCCCCGCCGGGTGAAGCTGGAGCCTGAGAAGATCAACGCCCTGCTGGGTACGGAGATCTCCCGGGAGGACATGGTAAAGTATCTTTCCAATCTGGAGATCCCCGTGGAGGGAGACGAGATTCTGGTTCCCTCCTTCCGCCCCGACCTGATTCTGAACGCCGATATTGCCGAAGAAATCGGACGCTCCTACGGCTACAACGAGATCCCCGTAACGGAATTCAAAAATTCCACTCAGGGCGGCTACTCTGCCGAAATGAAGCTGGAGGCACAGACCGGTATCTTCTGCCGCGGTCTGGGCTATAATGAGATCATCACCTACTCCTTCACCTCCCCCAGTGCCTTTGACCAGATCCGTCTGCCGAAGGATTCTCCTCTGCGGAACTGTCTGCGGATTCAGAACCCGCTGGGTGAGGATACCTCCATCATGCGCACCATTGCCCTGCCCTCCATGATGGACATTCTCGCCCGGAACAGCGCCTACCACAACAAGGCTGCCAAGTTCTATGAAATTGCCAAGGTGTACCTGCCTACAGAGGGTCAGGTGCTGCCTCAGGAGCCCAAGAAGCTGCTGCTGGGCACTTACGGCGCCGGAGAAACTTTCTTCACCCTGAAGGGAGAAATCGAGGCCATCCTCAAGGGTCTGCGGGTTCTGCCCGTGGAGTACACCGCAGAGAAGAGCAACCCCAGCTATCACCCCGGCCGCTGTGCCGTTCTCTCCATTGACGGAGAAAATGTGGGCGTCATGGGTCAGGTTCATCCGCTGGTGGTGAAGAACTACGGTATGGACTGTGAGGTCTACTGCGCCGAGCTGAACCTCAGCCGGTTGATGCAGCTGCGGCTGCCCGATCCCACCTACACCCCCCTGCCCAAATACCCTGCCGTTACCCGGGATCTGGCACTGGTGTGTGACGAGGATGTGACCGTTGCTCAGGCGGAGAAGGTCATCGCTGCCGCCGCCGGAAAGCTGCTGCGGGATGTGCGTCTGTTTGATATTTACCGGGGAACCGGTGTTCCCACCGGAAAGAAGAGCATGGCATTCTCTCTGGAACTTCGTTCCGACGAGCGGACGTTGACTGACAGCGACTCCGAGGGCGTCATGAATAAGGTTCTTTCCGCGCTGAAGAACGATCTGAACGCCGTCCTCCGGTAAAGGGAACAAAAGTTCACAAAATTTTTCCGTTTGGGGCTTTACACACTTCCTTTTCTTGAGTATAATATTTTCATCATTTTCCCAACAGAGGAGGCTGAGACCATGACGGATTCTGATACCCTGACTTTTACCGTGCAAAATGACAAAGAGAGTATGCGCCGCATTCTCCGGAATGTGTTCGACGCCCTTTCCGAGAAAGGCTACAACCCCATTAACCAGATTGTCGGGTACCTTCTGACGGAAGATCCCACCTATATCACCAATTACGGCAATGCCCGCAGTCTGATCTGCAAGATCGACCGGGACGAGCTGATGCAGGTCCTGGTTCGGGAATATCTGTTCTCCAAGGATTCATGAGGTTCCGATTCCGCCTACCGGCACTGTGCGCAGTTGCATGAGGTCGATTCCGGAACTCCGCGGAACACATTTCACCCACCGTAAAGGGGGCTTTGTCCTGCAAAGCCCCCATTTTTTGTACCTTGACAACTTCATTATGTATCCTCCGGTCCTGCCAAATTCCGGCAGTTCCCATCTGGACTTGACTTTTGTGTAACAATATGTTACAATTCAATTACATTTTCACAGGAGGTTCTTTCATGGCTGACGAAAAAGTACTCACCTATAAAGGTCGTCCCCTGATGAGAAAGGACAATCTCATCTATTACGGCTCTATGGCAGACAGCCACATCGTAATGCTGCAGGTTCTGGACAGCAAGAAGGTCGGCGACACCGACATTGCTACCCGGGTCGCCATTCAGCTGCAGCTGACGGATCCCACCGCCCGCGGTCGGGACCGGATTGTTAAAAAGAGTGAAAAAGACGGTCTGTATACCGCCCTCGACCTTGGCTCCGTATGGCTGGAGCGTGCTCTGGCCGGCAAATAAACACAACTGACCCCGCAATGTTTCATCGCACTGCGCAGCCCCTATTCCGGAGGATACATAATGAAGCTTTTCAAAAGGATTTCCACACTTGTTCTTTCCGCCGTTCTGTTTTTCGGCATTCTGGCAGTTCCTGCCCACGCTGCCGGGATTCAGATGTACGGCATTGGTTTTGTAACCGCCTCTTCCCTGCGGCTTCGGCAGGAGCCTGACACCAGCTCCAAAACACTGGCAACCGCGCCGAAAAACGAATGCGTCGTTGTGATTGCCAAAGAAGGCTCCTGGTACAAGGTAAACTACAATTTGCAGGTTGGCTATATGCACGCCGACTATCTGAGCGTAAAAACCGCCCGGAATGCCGAGCTTGGCTACGGGAAGGTAAACGGCAGTTCCGTGAACCTCCGTTCCGGTCCCGGTACCTCCTATAAATCCGTCGGCACGCTGAAAAAGGGTGACACCTCCTGCTATATCATCGGCATCAACAACGGCTGGTACAAGGTCATTACCGGCAGCAAGACCTGCTACATCCGAAGCGACTATCTGGACCTGACCGAGTATCCTTACGAGAACCGGGACTCCTCCAACAGTCCCAAATTCTTCCGGTTGGGCAACTCCACCGGCACTGCGCCCAGTGCGGGTGCGCTGAACGGCAGTACGGGCAATTCCGGCAGCTCCAACGGTTCTTCCTCTTCCCCCAGCGTTTCCGGCAGCCAGATTCTGAGCAAGGCACAGGAATATCTGGGCACGCCCTATGTTTACGGCGGTGCAAGCCCCAGCGGCTTTGACTGCTCCGGTTTTGTTTACTACGTTCTGAAGGAACTGGGCTATTCTCCCTACCGCACACCTGCGGATCAGTACAAGATGGGTTCCTCCGTTTCCCGGAGTGACCTGCAGCCCGGCGACATTGTTTTCTTTGCAAATACCTACGCCAGCGGCATTTCCCATGTGGGAATTTATGCAGGAAACGGGCAGTTTATCCACTCCCCCAATTCCCGCTCCACGGTATCCTATTCCTCTCTTGAATTGGGTTACTGGGCAGAGCACTACTACGGTGCCCGGCGTATGAACTGATTTTCAACAGCCCACGCTGACAGGCGTTCTGCCTGTCAGCGTGGGCTGAGACTGTCAAAAAAGGGCTTTGCCCTTTTTTGACAAAAGGATTGCAGTCTGCC
>ERZ857629.1144-NODE-1144-length-30980-cov-6.897656_pt1 | contig 30980 bp, 29 predicted proteins | sample MGYA00519700_ERZ857629 | MGnify/ENA primary metagenome ERZ857629 (study PRJEB31778, sample SAMEA3449351) | human gut metagenome | biome: human gut; feature: human-associated habitat; material: faeces | place: United Kingdom | collected 2010/2012 ... | reverse complement strand
TGCTCGAGCGACTGCTCCTCGCGCAGCGCGCACAGCGCGCTGACCATGCTGTGGATCGTCTGCCGGCCGAGCGGGGAGAGCGAGCGGCACTTTTCGATCAGCGCCTGCTCGGCGTTCGTGCAGACGAAGCCGCCGGTGCGGAACGAGTCGCGGTAGAAATAGTTCGGGTCTGTCTGCAGCGCGTCGAACAGCCGCAGCAGGATATCCTCCTTGGGCGAGCTGAGACCGTTTTCGTAGTTGCTGATGGCGGAGGGCGTGACGTTCAGCTCCTTGGCGAGCTGCGCGCGGGTCAGTCCAAGCTCCTCGCGGCGCAGCCGCAGTTGTGTTCCAAAACTCATACGATACCTCCGTTGAGATGCACAATACAGGTTTTCTGTTATTCTATCGTGAAGCAAACGTGCTGTCAATAAAAAAGACAAGAAACTTGTCAAAATGGACTTGACAAGATAGAACATATGTGCTATTTTAATCATGCTCACAAGATGCTTGTGAGCATGAGCGCGCAAAAGGCCGCTGTTTGCCGCCCCGCAGCGGGCCGCGCGCGGAAAAAAGAAAACCGCCGCACCTGACGGCGCGGCGGTTTGGTGGGGGAAGGTGGATCTAAGTGACAACAAATTTGACAACAAAATATGTCCAAAACATTCCAAAATGGTACAATTGTTTCCTGCCCGAAAATCCGCAATCAAAACACAAAAAAACCGCAGAAGCCTTGATTTCTCAGCACTTCTGCGGTTTGGTGGGGGAAGGTGGATTCGAACCACCGAAGTCACTGACAACAGATTTACAGTCTGCCCCCTTTGGCCACTCGGGAATTCCCCCATATGAAGTTTTGCTTTTTTTGTCGGTGGAGCTGGTAGACGGATTCGAACCCCCGACCTGCTGATTACAAATCAGCTGCTCTACCAGCTGAGCTATACCAGCATCTCAGCAACGAATCACATATTAACAGATGGATCGCGCTTTGTCAAGCCGAAGTTTTGAAAAAAGGAGGAAATTTGTTGCAGATCATGAGCAGGCGCCGCCGTGCGGCGGGAGCAGGAGGGCCGCGGGCGGTCTGCACGCTCTGCGCGCAGGAGATCCGCGCGGGAGAGAGACTGTGGTACCGCAGCGGGATCACGGTCTGCGCGGACTGCTTCACGCGCTTTGCGCGCGAGGAGCTGAGAGCCTTTGAATACACACTGGGAGAGGAGACGGAAGAATGACGCTATATCAGATGTCCTTCGTCTATCGGGAGGATGCGCTGCGCATCCGCGCGCGCATCACGGCGCTGCGCGAGCAGGCGAAGGGCGAGGGACGGGAGGAGCAGGAAAAGCTCGCGCGCCGCATCATCGAGCTCGAGCAGCTGCTGCGCCAGTCGCGCGAGCTGGCGGAGCTGACGCAGCACTATTATGAAAGGGGATATCACCGCAGTGAAAGGTACACCCTATAGTATCCGCGACAACGAGGTATACGGCGACATGGCGGCATGGATGGCCGCGCACGCGGGCGACAACGAGAGCGACCTGCGCCGTCTGCGCCGCAATCTCCGCCTTGCGCGCGAGCAGGAGCTCACGGCGCGCCAGCGCGAGCTGCTGCGCCTGCGCTATGAGGAGGAGATGAGCGTGACGCAGATCGCCGGACGGCTGGGCGTGAGCAAATCGACGGTCTCGCGCACGCTTTCACGCGCGCAGAGAAGGCTTTACAAATGCCTGCGCTACGGGTTATAATGGAGCGGCGAAAAAGGACAAAATGACCAAAAAGCGCGGCCGCCTTTTGGCGGGACAGCGAGGGACGCTGTGAACGACGAGAGATAAGGGAGAATGAAAAAATGCTTCATAAGGCGATGCAGGACAGATGGGCGCGCGTGGCGATCGCGGTGCTCGGCACGTTCCTTTATGCGGTGGGCGTGAACCTATTCACCGTTCCGGCGGGCATTTACGCCGGCGGCGTGGTGGGCTTGAGCCAGGTGCTGCGCACGCTGCTGGCGCGGAGCGTCGCGCTGCCGGAGAGCGTGGATATCGCGGGTATGCTGTACTTTCTTTTCAATGTGCCGGTGCTCATCATGGCCTGGCGCGAGCTGGGGAGGAGCTTTCTTGTGCGCACGCTGATCTGCGTGGGCGCGTCGTCGGTCTTCCTGAGCGTGCTGCCCGCGCCGGCGGTGCCGATCCTGGACGATCCGCTGGCGGCGTGCGTCGTGGGCGGCATCGTGTGCGGCTTCGGCCTCGGCGTGACGCTGACGTGCGGCTGCTCGACCGGCGGCCTGGATGTGATCGGCCTGTGCCTTTCCAAGCGCGACAGCAAATTCACCGTGGGGCGCTTTTCCCTGAGCTTCAACGTGCTGCTCTACACGGCCTGCGCGTTCCTCTTCAACATCCAGACGGCCATTTACTCCGTGATCTACACCGTGTTCTGCGCGCTGTTCATCGACCGCGGGCACCAGCAGAACATCAGCGTGCAGGTGCTCATCTTTACAAGGGACGAGGACCCGCAGCTGCCGGCAAACATCATGACGCGCCTGAGCCGCGGCGTGACGTACTGGGAGGGCAAGGGCGCCTATACCGGCAGCGACATGCGCGTGCTGTGCGTGTGCGTATCGAAGTTCGAGGTCGCCGAGCTGCAGGAGACGGTGCGAGAGCTCGATCCCCACGCGTTTTTCATCGTGCAGGAGGGCGTGCGCATCGGCGGGAATTTTACAAAGAAAATTTCATAAGCATACAAAAACCGGCGCTGCTTTTTGGAGAATGCGCCGGTTTTTGCAATTCTTTGGTCATTTGTGCAAATCAATACAAAAATGCAAAAGTTTCAATCATCCTTTGTTGCTTTTCGTTGAAAACTGTGATAATATGCGGCTTAATCTTTTATTGCGCGGGCGGGGCTTTTTCAGCCGCGGCAGGGGGCTGCGGCGAGGAGACGGTGCGCGGCATAGAATAGGAAGTCATGAGAATTCTGCACGGAGGTAATGAACATGTATACTGACCGGTTTTTTGAAAAATTTGACCTTGCGCCGGAGGTGGCGGCCGCGCTGAAAAAGTGCAAGTGCATCGCCTACGCCGAGACGAAGGAGGAGCTGCAGGAGATGGCCTACGGCCCGACCCACACCTCCCGCTACGACGTGGTCTACCCCATCGAGGGGCTGGGCACGGTCAAGGAGGCGGAGGTCGTGCGCTGCAAGAACGGCTGCGTCGTAAACTTCATGGAGGACTATATGCGCCGCCGCGACCCCAACAGCATGGCCATCGGCGACGATCTGCCGACCGATAAGCCGCGCTTCAAGGACCGCTTCGGCTACGAGTTTTCCACGCTGCGTCAGGAGACGCTCGACTGGCTCTCCGACCAGCAGATCATCATGCTGCCGTTTTCCGCCGGCCCGCGCGGCCACGGCTATCCGAGCCTGATGGTCTGTCCGATGAACGCGGCGTTCTTTGCGCTGTCGCTCGCGGATATGCAGGGCTTTGTCAGCATTGCCGATATTCCCGACAACTATAAGCCGCGCGCCATCATCTATGTCGCGCCGCCGTTCCGCCACACGCACTTTGACGGCAAGCAGGTCGTCGTGCACAACCGCTCGAAGGAGCTGCACGAGGTCTGGGCTTATAACCTCTATCCGGGCCCCAGCGCCAAGAAGGGCGTTTTCTCCCTGCTGCTCGACATCGGCGAGCAGGAGGGATGGATCTGCTGCCATACGAGCGCGGCGATGGTCGAAACGCCGTATGAAAACGAGATCGTCTTCATGCACGAGGGCGCGTCCGGCGGCGGCAAGAGCGAGATGCTCGAGGACTTCCACCGCGAGGACGACGACCGGCTGCTGATCGGCACGCATACGGTCACGGGCGAAAAATATTACATGACGCTCACCGAGAGCTGCAAGATCCGTCCCATCGCCGACGATATGGCCTGCGCGCTCAAAAGCTTTCAGGACGCCGAGAGCGGCAAGCTGCACATCCTTGACGCCGAGGACGGCTGGTTCCTGCGCATGGACGGCGTGAACGCCTACGGCAACAGCCCGCTCTATGAGCGCATCTGCATCCACCCCAGCGAGCCGCTGGTGTTCTTCAACATGGACGGCGTGCCCGGCGCGACGTGCCTGATCTGGGAGCACGTGATCGAGTCGAACGGCAAGCCGTGCTCCAACCCGCGCGTCATCCTGCCGCGCCGCATGGTCGACAACATCGTGCCCGATACCGTGCCCGTCGAGGTCGACGTGCGCAGCTTCGGCGTGCGTATGCCGCCGAGCACCGCGAAAAACCCGAACTACGGCGTGATGGGCATGCTACAGGTCGTGCCGCAGTCGCTGGCATGGCTGTGGCGGCTCATCTCCCCGCGCGGGTTCAAGAACCCCTCCATCGCCGATACGAACGCCGGCAGCGGCCTCAAGGCCGAGGGCGTCGGCTCCTACTGGCCGTTCGCCACGGGCAAAAAGGTCACGCAGGCGAACCTGCTGCTCGAGCAGATCCTGTCCGCGCCGAAGACGACGAACGTGCTCATCCCCAATCAGCATATCGGCGCGTATCACGTGGGCTTTATGGGCGAATGGCTCTCGCGCGAGTACCTTGCCCGTCACCTCGGCTTCGTGCGCGCGAAGCATCTGGTGCCCGCGCGCTGCCCGCTTTTCGGCTACGCGCTCGATGAAATGAAGCTCGACGGCCAGTTCGTGCGTCAGACCTTCCTGCGTCCCGAGACGCAGTCGAAGCTCGGCCTTGACGGCTACGATGCCGGCGCGAAGATCCTGACGGACTTCTTCAAAGAGCAGCTCCAGCAGTTCATCTCCGACGACCTTGACCCGCTGGGCCGCGAGATCATCGACTGCTGCCTGCATGACGGCACGCTGGAGGATTACCTCGCGCTGACGCCGATGAAGCTGAAATGATTCAGCGCTTTTTCAGAAGGATTTTCCCCGCCTGACGCGGGGGACGCGGGAAGGGGGGATATTCTCTCACGTGAGAGAATGCCCCCTTTTCTTCGCACAAGCGCGGAGAGAGGAGCGATTCTATGGAACACACGATGAAGGTCGTCGCCCGCATCCACAGCGACTTTCCCGAAAAGTTCGGCATCCCGCGCCAGAGCGGGCTTGTGCCCGCGCTGCGCGCAAGGATCGTCTTTGAGCCGGCGTTTCGCAATGAGGACGCGCTGCGCGGCATCGAGGGCTTTTCCCACCTCTGGCTCATCTGGCAGTTTTCCGCCGCTGTGCGCGATACGTGGTCGCCGACGGTGCGCCCGCCGCGTCTTGGCGGGAATGAGCGCGTGGGCGTGTTCGCAACGCGTTCTCCGTTCCGGCCGAACGCCATCGGCCTGTCCTGCGTGAGACTTGAGGGCGTGCGCCGCGAGGAGGGGCTGGGGACGGTGCTGCTCGTCTCGGGCGCGGATCTGATGGACGGGACGCCCATCTACGACATCAAGCCCTATCTCCCCTATGCCGACGCGCATCCGGAGGCGCTGGGCGGCTTCGCCCCCGCGCCGAAGGAGACGATTGCGGTGGACTGCCCGCCGGAGCTTCTTCAAAAGCTGCCCGAGGGGCAGCGCGCGGCGCTGACGGGCGTGCTGGCGCAGGACCCGCGCCCGCCGTATCAGGACGATCCGGAGCGGGTGTACGGCATGAGCTTCGGCGGCTTTGCCGTGCGCTTTTGCGTGAGCGGAGGGACGGCGCATGTATTATCGATCGAGAGGGAGAAAGAGGAATAAAAAACACGTTAAGGGGGACGGACGCGGCGCTAAAGGCGCGCTAAGAGCGCGCCGGAGCGGTTGATATCCGGAAAATGCGCGACTATAATTGCGGCAGAAATACATAAAAGGAGCGAGTCCGTAAGATGGAAGTTTCTAGCGCATTTGTCGTTGCAATGGGTATGGGCGTTACGTTCGTGGGCCTGACGTGCATTATTTTCCTCACGATGCTGATGGGTAAGGTCCTCAGCGGAACGGAAAAGCCCGAGCCGCCGAAGGCGGTCCCTGTGCCTGCCGCTGCCCCCGCCGTTCCGGCGGACGGCCTGACCGACGAGATCAAGGTCGCTATCATGGCGGCGATCGCACAGGAGCCGGGCTTCAGCATGGCGAATGTGACGAACGTCAGCATTCGCAAGATTTGACCCTCTCGATTTCCACTTCTTCCTTTGTAAGCAGAAAGAGCGGCCCCGCAGCCGCTCTTTCTGCTGTTTTCCACACGACTTTTTTTGCGAAAAAGGGAATGTTTAGCGGCAAATTAGCAAAGTCTGTGGTATAATGACGAAAACGAAAAGCTTGATCTCCGCGCGATGCGCGCGGAACAGGACCGGAGGAGGCGTCTTGAATGGCGAAGGAGCAGATCAAGATGCGGAAGCTTTATGATTTTGCGCTGACGGCCGTTACGCTGGCCGCGGCAACGGCGCTGTGCACCCTGCTGCGGCAGATCGATGCGGACGGCAGCTACGTCAACCTCATCTTCGTGCTGGCGGTGGCGTGCATCTCGCGGTGGACGGAGGGCTACTTCTGGGGCATTTTCAGCTCCATCTTCGGGGTGCTGTTCGTCAACTACATTTTTACCGCGCCGTACTGGGCGTTCAACTTCACGCTCACGGGTTATCCGCCCACGTTCCTTGCGATGCTCGCGGTGTCGCTGATGATCAGCGCGATGACCACGCAGATCAAAAAGGAGGAGCGGCTGCGCATCGAAACGGAGAAGGAGAGCGTGCGCGCGAATCTCCTGCGCGCGATGTCGCACGATATCCGCACGCCGCTGACGAGCATCGTCGGCAATACCGCAGCGATCCTGGAAAACGAGGAGACCTTTTCGCCGGAGCAGAAGCGGCGGCTTTTGCAGGATGTGAACGAGGATGCGCAGTGGCTGATCCGCATGGTGGAGAACCTTTTGTCGATCACCCGCATGGGCGGCGAACAGGCGAGGATCGAGAAGGACTGCGAGGCGGCCGAGGAGATCGTGGCCGTGTCGGTCAGCAAGTTTTCCAAGCGCTTTCCCAATATCGAGGTCTCCGTCGAGGTGCCGGACGAGGTGCTCATGGTGCCGATGGACGCGACGCTTATCCGGCAGGTCATCATGAATCTGCTGGAAAACGCGGCCATCCACGGCCAGGGCGTCACGCACATCAACTTCCGCGTCTCGCGGGAGGGGAGCAGCGCCTGCTTTTCCATCAGCGACAACGGCGCCGGCATTCCGAGCGAAAAGCTGCCGACGCTGTTTGAGGGCGGACTATCAAGCGTATCACACAGCAATTTTGACGTAAAGAAAAATATGGGCATTGGACTTTCCGTGTGCAATACCATCGTCAAGGCGCACGGCGGCACGATGAGCGCGGAAAATCAGGAGGAGGGCGGCGCTTGCTTCCGCTTCTACCTGCCGATGGAGGAGGGCTTGAGCAGTGAAATTGAAGGATAAGGTTTTGGTCGTTGAGGACGAGCAGAATATCAGCAACTTTATCTCGACGGTGCTGACGGCGAACGACTTTGACGTGCTCGCCGCGCAGAGCGGCGCGGAGGCGGTCTCCATGATCTCCTCGCACTGTCCGGATCTCATCATCTTGGATCTGGGGCTGCCCGACATGGACGGGCTGAACATTCTCAAGGAGGTGCGCGCGTGGTCGAACCTGCCGATCATCGTGGTGTCCGCGCGCACGCACGAGCATGACAAGGTCACGGCGCTCGACCTCGGCGCGGACGATTACATCGAAAAGCCGTTCGGCACGAGCGAGCTGCTCGCGCGCATCCGCACGGCCATCCGACACACGCGCACGCCGCTCGACAACGGCGAGATCGCGCAGTCCGGCAAGTTCACCGTGCGCGGGCTGACCATCGACTATGACAAGCACCATGTTCTTGTGGACGGCAGGGACGTGCATCTGACGCTCAACGAATTCAAGATCGTGGCGCTGCTCGGCAAGTATGCCGGCAAGGTGCTGACCTACGACTACCTCATCAAGCAGATCTGGGGGCCGAAGGCCAAGGCGGACAATCAGATCCTGCGCGTCAACATGGCGAATATCCGCCGCAAGATCGAAAAGAATCCCGCCTCGCCGGAGTATATCTTTACGGAGATCGGCGTGGGCTACCGGATGCTTGAGAACAACGAATGAGATGATAAGGCCGGCGGCCTTATGATACCAGGGCGCTCGCGCGCCCCCACACATCACGCAGACGGCTCTTGTCGGGAGGTACGGCAGGAGCTTTCTGCTTTTTTGAAAGGCAGCCGCCGCAAGCCCGCGGCGCATGAAAAAAGCTCCGCCGAAGCGGAGCTTTTTTTGGCGGTTTCGCGGCGCTCACGCGCCCATGATGATGGGCACCAGCGCCGCCGAGCAGATGGTCATCAGCACGCCCGTGCAGAACGAATAGGCGACGGTCTCGGTGTTGCACACCTGCTCGACGATCGGCAGGCACACGTCGGTCGAGGCTGTGCCGGGGACGGTGACGGCCTCGATATAGCCGATCCTGCCCGCGATGACGGGCAGCAGAACGATGCCGAGCATCTCGCGCAGGACATTGTGCAGAAACGAGACGGCGCCCGCCATCGTGTGCCCCGCGCCGGAGATGACGCTCGGCGCCATCGTGTACCAGCCGAAGCCCGCGCTGATGGCGAGCCCCTCGCGCAGCGTCATGGGGGAGAGCGCGGCATAGACCGCGCCGCCGAGCAGCGTGCCGAGCACGGCGAGGACGGGGACGAGGAGAACGCCCAGCCCCGCGCCGCGCAGAATGCGCGTGATGCTGCTGTCCAGCCCCATGGAAAAGCCGATCAGCCCCAGCATGACGCACAGCCCGATGACGAGCCAGTCGCCCGAGCGGGACTGGAAGGCCGCGAGATCCGTGCAGACACGGCGGACGACAAGGTGGCCCAGCAGCATCCCGAGGGCGGCCATCAGCAGAATGAGCAGCGACATTTTTGCGCCCGACACATCGGCGCTGCCGCGCGTGTCCGCGCGTGCCTCCTCCGTCCATCCGGCGGGGTGGGCATGGCGGTCGATGTGCAGGAGCTTTCGTGCGGCGGCCGCGCCGAGCATACTGCCGGCGGCGGTGAGCGCCGTGACAAAAAGCGCCTGAATGCCGATGCTGCCGAGGCTCGACGTGACCTCCTCGTCTGCACCCATGCGCAGGCCCATCAAAAGCACCAGCGCGTAGACGGAGAGCGACATGAGCCTGTCCACGAATTTGAACTTTTCGGCGTGCTTTCGCAGCTGGGACGCTGCGAGATAGCAGACGAGCATGATGGACCAGTAAAGGGCGAGCAGTGCCATGGGGGAAAACGCTCCTTTCGCCGCCGGACGGCAAAAATAGGCGGAGGGCGCGCGTGATCCGCGCTGCCCTCCGCCGCTTTGGTGAAATGGGAAGGATCAGGCGAGGGTCTTGACCCAGGCGGAGTATTTTTCAAGGTTTGCGTCGCGCTCGCGCGCATCCGCGCCCCTGGTGAGGATGTAGACCTTGATCTTCGGCTCGGTGCCGCTCGGCCGCACGACGATGTGCGTGCCGTCGCAAAGCTCGAAGCGCAGCACGTTCGAGCCCGAGAGCGCCATCTTCGTGACCTCGCCGCTCGCGGCGTCGCGCGCAGTGCCGTCCAGATAATCCTTATATGCCGCGACCTTCACGCCCGCGATCCCGGCGGGCGGCGTTTCGCGCAGGGACTTCATAAGGTTCGCCATCTTCTCCGCGCCATCCAGGCCCGGCATGACGAGGTTGTGCGTCTTCTCGCCGTACCAGCCGTACTTTTTGAACAGCGCCTCGAGCGCGTCGAAGAGCGTCATGCCCTGAGAATAGTACCACGCGGCCATCTCGGTCAGCAGCAGCGAGGCCGTGACCGCGTCCTTGTCGCGCACGTAGTGGCCGAGCATGTAGCCGTAGCTCTCCTCATAGGAGAAGATGACGGTATTTTTGCCCGCGCTCTCCAGCTCGTTCATCTTCTCGGCCATGAACTTAAAGCCCGTGAAGGTGTCGTAACAGTCAAGTCCGTTCGCCTCCGCGACGGCGCGCGCCATCTCGGTCGTCACGATGGTCTTGAGCGCGGCGGCGTTTGCGGGCAGCCTGCCCGCGCGCTTCATCGCGCCGATGAGGTAGTCGAGCAGCAGAACGCCCGTCTGGTTGCCGGTGACGGGCTCAAATTCGCCCTGCCTGTTGCGCACCATGATGCCGACGCGGTCGCTGTCGGGGTCGGTGCCGAGGATGAAGTCGACATCATTCTTCTTGGCGAGGTCGATGGCGAGATAAAAGCCCTCGGGATTTTCGGGGTTCGGGGATACGACGGTGGGGAAGCTGCCGTCGATGACCATCTGCTCGGGCACGCACAAAAGATGCTTGATGCCAAGGCGCGTGAGCGCCTCGGGCACGAGCTTGTGGCCGCAGCCGTGGAAGGGCGTGTAGACGAGCTTGAAGTCGTCGGCGACCTTTTTGACGGTCTCGTAGTCGTTGACCATGCTCATGACGTTTGCCATGAAGCGCTCGTCACAGTCCGCGCCGAGCATCGTGATAAGGCCCTTCGAGACGGCTTCGTCAAAGTCCGTCGACGTGACGCCCGTGAAAATGTCGATATGCTCAAGCTCGCGCGCGATCGCGGCGGCGTGCTGGGGCGGCAGCTGCGCGCCGTCCGACCAGTAGACCTTGTAGCCGTTGTACTCCTTGGGATTGTGCGACGCGGTGACGTTGATGCCCGCCTCGCAGCCGTATTCGCGCACGGCGAACGAGAGCTCAGGCGTCGGGCGCAGGGACTCAAAGAGCTTGACGGTGATGCCGTTGCCCGCCATGACGCAGGCCGCGGCGCGCGCAAACTCCATCGAGTGGTTGCGGCAGTCCATGCAGATGGCGACGCCCTTTTTCATGGCCTCTTCGCCCTCAGCGCGGATGACGTTGGCAAAGCCCTGCGTCGCCCAGCGGATGACGTGGCGGTTCATGTTGTGAAGGCCAACGTACATCGTGCCGCGAAGGCCGGCCGTGCCGAATTCGAGCGGACCGTAGAAGCGGTTTTCAATCTCCTTTTCGTCGTTTGCGATGGCCTTGAGCTCGTTTCTCTCGTCCTCGCTCAGCGCGGGGGAGGCGAGCCACTTTTCATATTCCTGACGGTAATTCATTGCATGTCCTCCTGTTCCGGAATTTCATCAATGGGGCGGATCAGATTTTTCGCGTCCTCGAGCATCGAGGACGGCACATAGAGCCATGTGCCGCTGCCGGGCGTGCCGAGCACGATCTTGCCGAACGAGCCCTCGCCCTCGTACTTGCGCAGCACGGGGATGTCATACGAGCGGAGCATGGCGCAGAGCATGTCCGTCTCGGCGTTCGTGTCCATTGCGACGGTCAAAAGCGCGGGCTCCTCCGGCGTGCCGTCGGCGGATTTGGGCCAGCGCTGCAAAAGGTCGTTTTCTGTCTTGCCCCAGGTGATCTTCACTTCATCCGACATGGGTGGTGTCCTCCTTTATATTGATAATGAGTCATTTGTGGTATTTGGTTCCGGCCTCGATCTGGTAGGCGCGGTAGATTTGCTCGAGCAGCATCACGCGCGCCAGGTGGTGCGGAAATGTCATCGGCGACATCGAGAGCCGCAGGTCGGCTTTTTTCTTTAAGTCCTCGTCAAGGCCGAAGCTCGACCCGATGAGAAACGTCAGCTGCGACGCGCCGCGCGCGGCGAGCTGCTGCATTTTCTGCGAAAGCGCTACGCTGCTCATCTCCTGCCCCTCAATGCACATGGCGATGAGCGCGCCGCCCTTGGGAAGCTTCTGCTCGACGAGTGCGGCCTCTTTTTTGAGGGCCTGGCGGATCTCCGCCTCGCTCGGCTCGTCGCCGAGACGCTGCTCGGGGAGCTCCAAAAGCTCCAGCTTACAATAGCGCGAAAGGCGCTTTTCGTATTCCTTGACGGCCTGCTCGTAGAAGGGCTCCTTCAGTTTTCCGACGCAAAGGACGGTGATCTTCTGCATACGTGTACCTCGCTGATGGTGTCGCGCGGCGCGGTGGCAAGGCGGACGCTCAGCCCGCTCGATTGCAGCGCGCGGCCGACGGTGTATTCGGCAAGCTCGGGGGAGTTGTTCTCGTCGCTCAGGTGCGCGAGCAGAATGTCGCTCGTGCCCGCGCGGACGCATTCGATGGCGAATTCCGCCGCGGCGTCGTTCGACAGGTGCCCGTACTCGCTCAGGATGCGCTGCTTGAGATAATAGGGGTAGCCGCCGTTTTTGAGCATCACGACATCGTGATTCGACTCGAGCAGCAGCATGTCCGCGCCGAGGGCGACGTCGTGCGCCTCGTCGGTGACAAAGCCCGTGTCCGTCAGCACGGCGAGCGAGCCTGCGTCGCTCTCAATGCGGTAGCCGACGCTTTCTTTCGCGTCGTGCGACGTGCGGAACGAGCGGATGTGCAGGTCCTTGATCGTAAACTCTTTGCCCGTGGCAAAGGCGCGCAGGCGCGGCTCGGGGTATTGGATGGCCGCTGCGGTGCCGAACGTCGCATACAGCGGGGCGGGGCATTTTTTGGCGAGCGTCACAAGTCCGCGGACGTGGTCGATGTGCTCGTGCGTGATGAGGATGCCGTCGAGATCATCAAGTGTAAGGTTCAGCACCGCGAGCGACTGCGTGATGCGGCGGCAGGAGATACCCGCGTCGATGAGAAGGCGGGTATCGTTGTGACAGACGAGCGCGGCGTTGCCGGCGCTCGAACTGGCGAGGGTGTAAAATTCCATGGGATGATTCCTTTATATCGATTCACCGAAATCATACCACAGCCGCGCGCAATAGTCAAAAAGAAAAAGCCCCCGCACGGGGGCTGTGAGAGGGAGAAGAAAGCGCTGTCAACCGGCGGGGAAAGCGAGCCCTGCCATGAAGCCGTTTTCGCCGGTGCAGACGATGTCGCCCGCGGCGAGCACGCCGTCGCAGACGTACAGGTCGGCCTGACAGGGGAGCGAGGCGTCAGGATAGTTGGTCACAACATAGGTGTAACGCGAGAGCGTCTGCCCGCAATAGCGTGTGAGGTCAAAGCCCTGCGAGCGCTGGAGGTCGTTGTAGCTCAAATACGGCTCTTCGAGCGTTTCGCCCAGCGTGACGCTCAGCGTTTCGATCGGCTGGTCGTTCACCTCCCAGCCGAGGGAGGCAAGATACGCAATGCGCTCTTCATTTGTTCCGGCGGCGATGACGGGCGGCGGAGGCGAATGCCGGCACGCGCGCAGCGCCAGAAAGAGCGAGAGCAGCAGCGCGAAGATGAGCAGAATTTTTACAACGCGGCGTTTGGAGCACTTGGCGGTGATGATGAACATGAAGCGACCACACCCTTTCGATAAAAGCTATTCCACCGAAAGAAAAAGTATGCTACACTGATACTTCAGAATGCAGAAAGGCGGGAACCACCATGGCACAGCAGAGACTCGACAAGATCATCGCCTCGACCGGGCGCTATTCGCGCCGCGAGGTCAAGACCCTCGTGCGCGAGGGCCGCGTGCTCGTCGACGGGCGCATCGCGGCCAGCGCGGAGGACAAGTGCGACCCCTTGACCGCGCGCGTCAGCGTGAACGGCGAAGAGCTTTTTTATCGCGAGCACACGTATGTGATGCTCCACAAGCCTGCGGGCGTGCTCTCGGCGACCGAGGACGGACGCGGGGAGACGGTGCTAGACCTGCTTGCGCCCGAGTACCGCAAGATCGGCCTTTTCCCCGTCGGGCGGCTCGATAAGGACACGGAGGGGCTGCTGCTTCTGACCGACGACGGCGCGCTCGCGCACGACCTGCTCGCGCCGAAAAAGCATGTCGACAAGGTCTACTTCGCCCGCACCGACGGCGCGCTCGACGACGCTGACTGTAAAGCCTTCGAGCAGGGCATTACGCTCGGCGACGGGCTCGAATGCCTTCCGGCAAAGCTTGAGATTTTAAAGAGCGACGCGCAGAGCGAGGCGCTCATCACCATCCGCGAGGGCAAGTTCCACCAGATCAAGCGGATGCTGGCCTCGCGCGGAAAGCCGGTCGTTTACTTAAAGCGGCTGAGCATGGGCTCACTCACGCTTGACGAGGGGCTTTCCAAGGGCGAATACCGCCTGCTCACGGCGGAAGAGATCAAAAACCTGCGGGAAAGTGGGCAATTTGCCCAAGGAAAAGCAGGCGCGGACAAGTAAGCGTTTGTCCTTCCTTTACGGAATGCCTAAAAAAGAAGAAAAAAATTGTTGAAAAGAGAAAAAAGTTCTTGCAATCGTCAGACGGAGAAAGTATAATAGTCCCATCAAGTTGGCAGAATGCACAAACTCCCTAATAAATCAAGGAGGCACGGAATATGTCCGGTAGGATTTTTCAGAACATCGTTTTACAGTTTAAGGAAACGACCGATACGGTCATTGGCGTGATCGACTCCGAGGGCACGGTCATCGCCTGCACCGACCTGCCGGAGATCGGCCAGCGCTGGCCGCATCTGGTGCAGCCCATCAATGAGGCCGAGGGCGCCTGCACCGCGCTCGAGGGCAAGACCTTCAAGGCGCTCGAGGGCTGGGGCGGTCAGTTCGACTTTGCGGCCTTCACCCGCGGCGAGGACGCGCTCAGCTCGACCGTCTGCAGCATGGCGACCGTCGCGCTCAACACCGCCAAGAGCTATTACGAGGAAAAGCACGACAAGACGTCGTTTGTCAAGAGCATCCTCTCCGATAACATTCTTTTAAGCGATATCTACGTCCGCGCCAAGGAGCTGCACGTCGAGGCCGAGCTCAACCGCGGCGTGTTCGTCGTCCGCCGCACGGACGAAAAGGCCGACGCTATCCCCGTCGAGACCGTGCAGAACATCTTCCCCGACCGGCAGACGAGCTTTGTCCTTTCCATGGGCGAGGACGATGTGGTGCTCGTGCAGCAGCTTGGCGACAATGTGGAGATGAGCGACCTTGAAAAGACCGCCGCGCAGATCGAAGAGACGCTGCGCGTGAACGGTGAGAGCACCGTGGTCGTCGGTATCGGCACGGTGGCGACGCACCTGCGCGACCTCGCGAAGTCCTATAAGGAAGCGCAGATGGCGATCGAGGTCGGCAAGGTCTTCGACACCGAGAAGTACATCATCAGCTATGAAAACCTCGGCATCGGCCGCCTCATTTATCAGCTGCCGACGACACTGTGCGAAATGTTCCTGCAGGAGGTCTTCAAGAAGAACCCCATCGACGCGCTCGACAAGGAGACGCTCTTTACGATCAACAAGTTCTTCGAGAACAACCTCATCCTCTCCGAAACGGCGAGAAAGCTGTTCGTCCACAGAAATACGCTCGTCTACCGTCTCGAGAAGATCAAGAAGCTCACGGGCCTCGACCTGCGCGAGTTCGACGACGCCATCACCTTCAAGGTCGCGCTCATGGTCAAAAAGTACCTTGCCTCCCGCGGCATCGAAGCGTAAAGAAAAAGAATTTGACAAGGGCTGCCTTCGGACAGTCCTTGTTTTTTCGCCATTTTGCGGCAAAAAAGTTGAAAGTTTACATAATTACCTGTTGCCATCGCGGACTTGCCGCGCTATAATAAAGACTGAAAATTTGCGGGATCGAGTCAAAACCTGCTGGAAACTGAGGGAAGATCATGATACGCCTGAGCGATGTAGTAAAGGAATACGAGAGCGGCACGACGGCCTTAAAGGGCATTTCGCTTCGCATCGAGGATGGGGAGTTCGTCTTTTTAGTCGGCCCGAGCGGCAGCGGCAAGTCGACGATCATCAAGCTGCTCACCGGCGAGATCGTGCCGACGTCCGGTCAGATCGCCGTCAACGGCTTCAGCCTGACGAACATTGCCGAGCGGCAGATCCCGCTGCTGCGCCGCTCCGTCGGCGTCATCTTCCAGGACTTCCGCCTGATCGAGAAGAAAACGGTCTACGAGAACCTGGGCTTCGCCATGCGCGCCGTCGGTTCTTCGCCGCGCGAGATCAAAAAGCGCATCCCCTATGTGCTTGAGCTCGTCGGACTTGAGGAAAAGACCGACCGTTATCCCAACGAGCTCTCCGGCGGCGAACAGCAGCGCGTGGCCATTGCGCGTGCGCTCATCAACAACCCCAGCACCATCATCGCCGACGAGCCGACGGGCAACCTGGACCCCGCGCGCTCGCTGGAGATCATGCGCCTGCTCGAGCGCATCAACCAGCTCGGCACGACGATGGTCGTCGTCACGCACGAGAAAGATCTTGTCAATCAGTTCAAAAAACGCGTCGTCACGCTCGAACAGGGCGTCATCACGAGCGATGGCGACGGCGTCGGCTATAATGCGAGGTAAGCTATGCGCAAACACGATTTTTCTTACTTTTTCGGCGAGGGCATGCGCAACATGTTCTCGCATGGATTCATGTCCTTTGCGGCCGTGGGCATCACGGTCGCCTGCCTTGTCGTCATGGGTACATTTTCGCTCGTGGCGTACAATGCGCAGGTGCAGCTCCAGCAGCTCGAGAGCGAGTATGAAATTCTCGCCTTCGTGGACGAGAGCTGCGACGATGCGCAGACCAAGGCCGTGGGCCGCGCCATTGAGCAGCGCGCCAACGTGAAAGAATGTGTCTTCATCAGCAAGGAAGAGGCGATGAAGTCCTTTGAGGCGCGTTACGAGGGGGACAACATGTTCCAGAACCTTGACCCCGAGATTTTGCGCGACCGCTACGCTGTCTATGTTGACAATCTGAGCATTTCCGGAAAGACTGCGCAGGATATCTTCGACAATGTCGAAGGCGTTGCCAATGTCCGCGTGGACGAAGACATCGCGGGCGGCTTTATCACGCTGCGAAATGTTGCGAGCGTAGTGTGCATCGCGCTCATTGCCATTTTGCTGCTCGTGTCGGTCTTCATCATCTCGAATACCATCAAGCTCACGACATTCGACCGCCGCGACGAGATCGCCATTATGAAGATGGTCGGCGCGACGAACGGCTTCATCCGCTGGCCGTTCGTGTACGAGGGCTTTATGATCGGCCTTCTCAGCGCGGTGCTTGGCTTTGGCTTGCAGTGGCTGCTGTATGAATCGGTCGCAAAGAGCCTTGCGATGTCCGACCGGCTGCAGCTGTTGACGATCGTCGACTTTACGTCGATCTGGCGGCCCGTGGCTGCGATCTTTGCCGCCGCCGGTATCCTGATCGGTGTGGGTGGCAGCCTGACGGCTATCCGCAAGTTCCTGCACGTGTGAGGGAGGCGGACGATGAGCAGAAAAAAGATCGCACGCATCCTCCTGGTGCTGGCCGTCGTTGCGTCGCTGACGCTGACGGAGCTGACACCGCTTTCCCTGGTGCAGGACGCCTCCGCCGTCACGCAGGCGGATATCGACAAGCTCAAGGACGAGCTCAGCGGGATGAACTCGGAAAAGTCGCAGCTTGAAAAGGAGCTCAAGTCCATCCAGAATGACAAGAGCGCGGCGCTTGCGCAGAAGGAGAACATCGACAAGCAGATCAACTTGCTCCAGTCGGAGATCAAGGGCGTTGAGTCGCTCATCAGCGAGTATGAGACGCTGATCACGCAGACCGAGCAGGAGATCCGCGAGAACGAAGAGGAAGAGGCACGCCAGTACGAAAAGTTCTGTGAGCGTGTGCGCTCGATGGAGGAGCGCGGCACGGTGTCGTACTGGTCGGTGCTGTTCGACTCGGCGAGCTTTTCCGACTTGCTGAGCGCCATGGACTTCATCAGCGAGATCATGGACAGCGACCAGAAGGTCATCGACGATCTGCGTGCCCTGCGCGAGCAGATCGAGCAGAAGAAGGCCTCGCTCGAAACGTCCCTTGCCGAGCAGCAGAGCGCCAAGGAGACGCTCGTCGCCAAAAAGAGCGAGCTGAACACCCAGCGCGCTGAGGCGGAAAAGGTGCTTGCCGAGCTCAAGGCGAACGAAGCGCAGTACAAGCAGATCCTTTCGGAAAAGGACGCCGCGATGGAGCGCCAGCAGGCGGAGATCGTGCGCCTTTCCCGTGAGCTTGCCGAAAAGAACGGCAACACCACCGTGACCTATGGCGGCTACATCTGGCCGTGCTCGAGCAAGTATGTCACCTCGCCGCTCGGCGCGCGCTACACGGGCATCGCGGGCGCGTCGACGAATCACGCGGGCATCGACATCGGCCGCGTGGGCTACACGACGCAGGCCGTCGCCGCCAAGGCGGGCACGGTCATCATCTCAGCCTACAATAAGTACCGCGGCAACTATGTGGTCGTCAGCCACGGCAGCGGCAACACGACGACGTATCAGCATTTGTCATCCCGTTCGGTCAGCGTGGGCACGTATGTCGCGCAGGGTCAGGTCGTCGGCATTACCGGTACGACCGGCGTGAGCAGCGGCCCGCACCTGCACTTTGAGATCACCGAGAACGGAAAGATCATCAACCCGCTCAAGTACCTCACAGACTATATCAAGGGTTGGTAAACCGCATAACGCACAAGCTCCCCGCCATATACTGGCGGGGAGCTTTTTTGCGGGGAGGGGTCATTTTGCAGGGATTGGTCTGCTATCGGGACACGGGGGAGAAAAACGGCGCGCGCATGCTCTGCGGCGTGCGCTTTGACGCGGCCTACGCATCGCGCGGCGAGGGAATGCTTGCTGCACTTTCGGCCAAGCGCGCAGCAAAATACCTGCAAAAGCGCCGTGTGAGCTATGCCGTGTTTCCCAAGGATTATCCATATGCGGAGGTATTTGCGCGCTGTGGTGTCCTGCCGCCGCCCGAGCAGCCGCTGCGCATGGCAAAGGCGGCGGAGATCATCCGCCGTGCGATGGCGCGGCTCGGCCTTGCGCCGGAGCGGGCACGTATCGCGCTGTGCGCACCCTCGCAGAGTGCGGCGCTCGAAGCGGCGGCGCGCGAGCTCTCTAAAGATGTGCGCTATCTTGCACTCTGCGCGCCGAATGGCGAGCGCCTTGCGCGCACGCTGCGCTGGGACTGCGGCGCGAGTGTCCATACATTGCAGACGGACGAGAGGATCGCCGCCGACCTGAGCGTCTGCTTCGACGATTTCCCGCTGCCCGACGGCCTTGTGCTGCCGCTGGGGAGCGGTGCGGTTTCTGTCGCCTATGGGACGGAAAACCTGGGCGATGCAGCGATGATCTGGAATGAAGATCAGCTCATCTGCGCACTCTACGCCTCGCTTGCGCGCCGCGCGGACGAAATTTGGGTAAAAGATGTGAAAATGCCGCCCGATGGGGGAGAAAACGCAAACTTACCTTGACAACACGGGGCAAAATCACTATAATTATTTCGCTAAAATGGTATTCGTGTGCGCGCCGCGCAATTTTGCGGGCGCGAAAGAAAGGAACGATCTCAATATGGCGAACATGAAAAAAGAGTACAAGATGAGCGCGGAGCGCAAGGAAGAGCTGCAAAAGGAGCTCACCTACCTCAAGACCGTGCGTGAAAAGGAAGTGGCGGACCTCATCAAAGAGGCGCGCGGCTTCGGCGACCTGAGCGAAAACAGCGAATATGATGAAGCGAAAAACGAGCAGGGCAAGCTGTACTCCCGTATCGCTGAGGTCGAGGAGATCCTGCTGCACACCGTCATCGTCGACGAAAACGACGCGGGCACGAACGGCATCAGCATCGGCTGCCGTGTGACCGTGCAGGATGTGAAGTCCGGCCGCGAGCTGCCCGAGTATAAGGTCGTCGGCTCGCAGGAGGCCGACCCCATGCACCGCGCCATCTCCGAGGATTCCCCCTTCGGCAAGGCGCTCATGGGCGCAAAAGAGGGCGACGAGGTCATGGTGGAGGCCCCTGTCGGCACCATCGTCTACCGCATCGTCAAGATCGAACGTTAAGCTGTATTATATAGAGTAGGAGTAAAGAAATATCATGGCTGAAGAAAATATCCAGACCAACGCTCCCGAGCAGGACCTCAGCGAGATCCTGAAGGTCCGCCGCGAAAAGCTCGCAGCGCTGCGCGCCGAGGGCCGCGATCCCTTCAAGGAGACGCGCTTCGACGTGACGCACCATGCTCAGGACATCAAGGACAACTTTGACGCGCTTGAGGGCAGCGAGGTCCGCGTCGCGGGCCGTCTGATGAGCAAACGCGGCATGGGCAAGGTCAGCTTTTGCGATCTGCAGGATAAGTCCGGCCGCATCCAGCTCTACGCCCGCAAGGACGAGATGGATGAGGAGGAGTACAACCGCTTCAAGAAGTACGACATCGGCGATATCGTCGGCGTCGAGGGCGAGGTGTTCCGCACCCAGCGCGGCGAGATGAGCGTGCGCGCCAAGAAGATCACGCTGCTCAGTAAGTCTCTGCGTCCCCTGCCGGAGAAATACCACGGCCTGACCGATAAGGAAGCGCGCTACCGTCAGCGCTATGTGGACCTGATCATCAACCCCGAGTCCAAGCGCAACTTCGAAATTCGTTCGAAGTTTGTCGCGTATCTGCGCCGCTACCTCGACTCCATCGGCTTTATGGAGGTCGAGACGCCGGTTTTGAGCCCCATCGCGGGCGGCGCGAATGCGCGCCCCTTCATTACGCACCACAATACCCTCGATATCGACATGTACATGCGCATCGCCACCGAGCTGCACTTAAAGCGCCTGATCGTCGGCGGCATGGAGCGCGTGTACGAGGTCGGCCGCATCTTCCGCAACGAGGGTATGGACACCAAGCATAACCCCGAGTTCACCACCTGCGAGCTCTATCAGGCCTACACGAACCTCGACGGCATGATGGACATCCTCGAGGCCATCCTCTCCGGCGCCGCGAAGGAGATCCTCGGCACCTATCAGATCCAGTGGCTCGGCAAGGACATTGACCTGACCCCGTCGTGGAAGCGCGTCACGATGGCTGACGCCGTCAAGGAAGTGACCGGCGCGGACTTTATGGCGATCGAGGGCGACGCCGAGGCCGCCGTCGCGCTCGCCAAGAGCGTCGGCGTCGACATGGACGGCGTGGACAAGACCTGGGGCAACGCCCTGTACGAGACCTTCGACCAGAAGGTGGAGGAGACCCTCGTCCAGCCGACGTTCATCACCATGTACCCCGTCGAAGTGAGCCCGCTTGCCAAGCGCAGCCCGTCTGACCCGTACCTCACCGAGCGCTACGAGATGTTCGTCTGCGGCTGCGAGATGGGCAACGCTTTCACTGAGCTCAACGACCCGATGGATCAGTACGAGCGCTTCAAGGCGCAGGTCGAAAAGCGCGCCAACGGCGACGACGAGGCCGAGATGATGGACGAGGATTACGTCATGGCGCTCGAATACGGCCTGCCCCCGACGGGTGGCCTGGGCTTCGGCATCGACCGCTGCGCGATGATGCTCTGCGGCACCGACTCCATCCGCGACGTCATCCTCTTCCCGACGATGAAGCCGCTGGACATGCCCAAGAAGGCCGACAAGGCGGAAGCCGCTCCCGCCGAAGTGAAGAAGGAGGAGATCATCGACTTCTCCAAGGTCGAGATCGAGCCGCTGTTCGCTGACCAGGTCGACTTTGACACCTTCTCCAAGTCTGACTTCCGCGCCGTCAAGATCAAGGCGTGCGAGGCGGTGAAGAAGTCCAAGAAGCTGCTGCAGTTTGTGCTCGACGACGGCACAGGCGAGGATCGCATCATCCTCTCCGGCATCCACGAGTATTACGAGCCCGAGGAGCTCGTTGGCAAGACCGCTATCGCCATCGTCAACCTGCCCCCGCGCAAGATGATGGGCATCGACTCCTGCGGTATGCTCATCTCCGCCGTGCATCACGAAAACGGCGAAGAAAAGTTGCATTTGCTGATGGTTGATCCTCACATCCCCGCCGGCGCAAAGCTGTATTAAAAAATAACGAAAAAGAGTTCTCTCGGCAGAGGGAGCTCTTTTTTGTGCCAAAGGCACGGTGCAGGGATAGAAGCGCGCTATCGCGCTGCCTTTTATGATGTTCAGCAGAACTGCACTGGCTCAGTGGCCGCCTTGAGCCACTCCAGCTCATCCCCACTCAGATACGGCGAGATCGCCGCAAAGACCTTAGCGTGATAAGCATTCAAAAGCTCCACATCGCGCGACGAGAGCAGCGACAGATCGATCGCATCGCGGTCATACGGCACAAGCGTCAGCGGTTCGAGCGCAAGGAAGCGGCCGTACTCATTGACCTCAGCCTCGCGTACAACGACAAGGTTCTCAATGCGCACGCCGAACTTGCCGGCAAGGTAAATGCCCGGCTCGTTCGAGAAGATCATGCCCTCTTCAATGACGCAGTGGCGCTTCTGGCGCTTCACATCCCAGTGCACGCGCTCGGGGCCTTCGTGCACGCCGAGGACGAAGCCCACGCCGTGGCCCGTGCCGTGGTTGAAGTCGAGGCCCGCTTCCCACAGCGGCGTGCGGGCCAGCATGTCAAGGTTTTCGCCCATGCAGCCGTGCAGGAACTTGGCCGCGCCCAGCTGTATGTGTCCGCGCAGGACAAGCGTGTAGATGCGTTTTTCCTCGTCCGTGAGCGGCCCCAGCGCGATGGTGCGGGTGATGTCGGTCGTGCCCTCCAAATACTGCGCGCCCGTGTCGGCGAGGCAGAAGCCGCGCGGCTCCATGGGAATGTCGGTCTCCTCGGTCGGCTCGTAGTGGACGATCGCGCCGTGCGCGCCGTAGGCGAGGATGGGGTCGAAGCTCTGCTCAAGATAGTGCTCACCCTCGGCGCGAAGAGATTCGAGCTTTTTCGACGCGCTGAGCTCGGTGATCGGCTCTTTGCCGATCGTGTGCTTGAGCCAGTAGATGAAGCGCGTGACGGCCACGCCGTCCTTGATGTGGGCAAGGCGCTCGTTCTCCTGCTCGGCGGGCGTTTTCATCGCCTTCATCAGCTGAATGGGGCTCGTGCGGTCGAGGACTTCAGCGCTCTCCGGCACGCTTTGCAGAATGCGGTAGTTGGCGCGCTCGCCGTCGAGCAGTACGCGGGTGCCCGTGGGCAGCGCCGCGACGAGACGGTAGATGTCGTCATAGGGGGCGAGCGTTACGCCGTCAGATTTCAAATGTGCTTCGATCTCTGCACTCACGGCCTCTCTCTGCACGCAGAGCGTGGCCTTGTCCTGCTCAAGCAGCAGATACGAGAGGAACACGGGCGTGAAGAGCACGTCGTTGCCGCGCAGGTTCAAAAGCCACGCGACCTCGTCGAGAGAGGGGATGACGAACACGCTTGCACCCATCTCCTTCATCTTGCCACGCACCATTGCGAGCTTTTCCCTGCGCGTCAGGCCTGCATACTTTACGTCCAGCTCCCACACCGACTCGCACGAGAGTGCGGGGCGGTCCGCCCACACGAGGTCGACAAGGTCCTCGTCGCCCGCAAAGCGGATGTGCTTCTCGCGCGTCTTTTCGCCGATCGAACGGGCGAAGTCGTTGCTGATCGTGCGCGAGTCGAAGCCGATCCAGCCGTTTTCAGGAACGTGGTCGCGCAGGAACGCGGGGATCTCAGGCACGCCGGGCTGGCCCATGCGCATGAGCTCAATACCGCTGCCCTCTAACTGCTGCGAGGCCTGCAAAAAGTAGCGGCCATCCGTCCACAGTGCGGCGGCGTCCGGCAGCACGACGAGCGTACCGGCAGAGCCGGTGAAGCCGGAGAGAAATTCGCGCGCCTTGAAGTGCGCGCCGACATATTCGGATGCGTGAAAGTCATCGGTCACGACGACGTAGGCGTCCAAGTGGTGCTTTTTCATCTCCGCGCGCAAAAGTGCGAGCTTTTCGACAGGATTCATCACAAAATCACTCCAATTCTTTGTTACGATAACGATTGCCTCATTCGGCAAAGCTCTCCGTCAGCGTGACGAGCACGTTCGTCATGGCCTCAAGGCTGTCCGCGGGGATCCACTCGCGCACGCCGTGGTAATTGTAGCCGCCGGTGGAGAGGTTGGGGCAGGGCAGCCCGTCCCAGGACAGGCGCGCGCCGTCCGTGCCGCCGCGGATGGGTACGCACTGCGGCTCGACGCCGTTGGCGCGGAAGGCGTTTTCCGCGCGCTCGATGAGGTGGAAGTGGGGGAGGAGCTTCTCCTTCATGTTGTAGTAGCTGTCATTGATCTGGGCCTCGGCTGTGCCGTCGCCGTAAATTTCGTCGAGGCGCGCGGCGCAGTCGGCAAAGAGCGCCTTTTTCTCTTCAAAGCGCTCGCGGTCGTGGTCGCGGATGATATAGCGGAGCGTCGCCTCGGTCACGCTGCCGCTCATCTCGGTCAGGTGGAAAAAGCCCTCGTAGCCGTCGGTTTTCTCCGGCACTTCGTCCTCAGGCAGCATCGCGTGGAAGGTCATCGCTGCGGTCGCGGCGTTGATCATGACATTTTTGGCGCTGCCGGGGTGGACGCCGACGCCGTGCACCGTCAGAACGGCGGACGCGGCGTTGAAGTTTTCAAATTCGATCTCACCGAGCGGGCCGCCGTCCACGGTGTAGCCGTAGTCACAGCCGAGCTCCTGCACGTCGAGCCCGTCCACGCCGTTGCCGATCTCCTCGTCGGTCGTGAAGATGACGCGCACTTCGCCGTGTTTGACGTTTTTCTCAATCATCGTCTCGACCGCGGCCATGATCTCGGCGACGCCGGCCTTGTCGTCCGCGCCGAGGAGCGTCGTGCCGTCGGTGACGATGAGCTCTTCGCCCACATGGCTTTCAAGGCCGGGGCAGAGCGCCTCGGTGAGGGAGACAGTGTCGTTGAGCTTCAGCTCGCCGCCCTCGTAGCGCACGAGGCGAGGCTTGACGTTTTCGCCCGAAACGTCGGGAGCGGTGTCCATGTGCGCGATGAGCGCGATGACGGGCGCGTCCACGCCCTCGCTCGCTGGGAGCGTTGCAAGCACATTGCCGCAGTCGTCCATGTGGACGTCCTCGAGCTTCAGCGCTTCAAGCTCCTGCATCAGCGCGCGGCCGAGGTCCTTCTGCCGCTCCGTAGAGGGCGAGGTGCCGGTGAATTCATCCGAGGTGGTGTAATAGGTCACATAGCGCAGAAAACGCGATTTGGCAGATTCCATTTTGGGGTACCTCCTTGCAGTCATGCTGCGTGATATTTCACGCTCAGTGTACCACAAAAGGGGGCGAACTGTAAAGCCGCGGCGCACCGATCCGCGCAAAAGTGAAACGGTGCAAAAGATTCTTTTGCTTGACAAAGGGCGGCAGTTGATAATATAGTGTGATACACATTAAATAAGAAACTGGGAGGGAAGAGGAAAAATGAACGTGGAAACCATCACGAGCCGGCAGAATCCGCTGATGACGCACCTGCGCAAGCTCGCTTCCTCCCGGTCTTACCGCAAAAAGAGCGGCGAATATCTCTGCGACGGGACAAAGCTCTTGGACGAAGCGCTCAAGTGGGGCGCGCCGGTCCAAACGGCGGTGTTCTCCGACGGTGTGGAGATTCCAGCGCTTCCCGATACCGTGCGCGCCGTGTGCGTGAGCGAAGACCTGATGCGCTCGGTGAGCCCGATGGAGACGCCGCAGGGCGCACTGTTTACGGTCGCGCTTCCCGAGACGAAGCTGCCCGAAACGCTTGCGGGTAAGCACTATCTCGTGCTGGACGGCGTGCAGGACCCCGGGAACGTGGGGACCATCCTGCGCACGGCGGACGCGTTTGAGTGCGACGGCGTGTTCTTAGTCAACGCCTGCGCCGACCTCTTTAATCCCAAGACGGCGCGCGCCACGATGGGCGCGATCTTCCGCCGCGAGGCGTACAACGTCACGCCGGAGGAGCTTTTCGCGCTGCTCAGTAAGAGCAACATCCCGCTCTACGGCACGGCGCTGCGCGAGGACACCGTTCCGCTGTCTGACGCGAACCTGTCCAAAGCCGCTGTCGCCATCGGCAGCGAGGGGCGCGGACTGTCGCAGCAAATGCTGGATGAGTGCGCCAAAACGCTCAAAATTCCCATGAGCCCGCGCTGTGAGTCGCTCAACGCGGCCATCGCGGCGACGGTCGTTCTGTGGGAGATGTATCGCTGAAACAAACAAGGAGGTGCTCTTCATGGCGGGCCTTAAATACTGGGTGTGGCTCTCGGAGGTCAAGGGACTGACAAACCGCTCAAAGCTTCTGCTGCTCGACTATTTCGGCACGCCGGAGAACGTCTACTATGCCGACGAGGACGAGTACCGCCTCGTCGAGGGCATCGAGCCGCGGCAGATCGCACTGCTCGCGGAAAAATCGTTGGAAAACGCCGACCGTATCCTCGGCGCGTGTTCGCGGCTGGGGCTGCGGCTTCTCACGATGCAGGACGCGGACTATCCGATGCGCCTGCGCAATATCTTTGAGCCGCCGTGCCTGCTTTATGTCAAAGGCCAGTTCCCCGTTATCGACGAGGAGGTCGCTGTCGCCATGGTCGGCACGCGCAAGGCCTCGCCCTACGGCATCGAAGCGGCGGAGAAGATCGCCTACGGCCTGTGCAAGCAGGGCGCGGTCGTGATCTCCGGCGCGGCGGCGGGCGTGGACAGCGCATCTCACCGCGGCGCGCTGCGCGCGGGCGGAAAGACCATCGCCGTGCTCGGCAACGGGCTGGACATTGTCTATCCCGCGGAGAATGAATGGCTGTACCGCGATATCGCGGCCTCGGGCGCGCTCATCAGCGAGTATCCGCCCGGGACGGCGGCCGAGGCGTGGCATTTTCCCGTGCGAAACCGCATCATCAGCGGCTTGAGCCTCGCGACCATCGTGGTCGAAGCGCCGGAAAAGAGCGGCGCGCTCATCACGGCGAATACCGCGCTTGAGCAGGGACGCGATGTTTTCGCCGTTCCCGGTCCGATCGACGCGCCACTCAGCCGCGGCTGCAACCGTTTGATCGCGGACGGTGCGGCGGGCCTCATCACCGACAGCTGGGATGTGCTGCGCGAGTACGAGGCCATCTATCCGCATAAAATACTCGGCGAGCGCGTGGAGCTTCCGCGTATGCTCGGCTATCAGGCGCGCGAGGAGCAAGCGCGCGCCAAGCAGGCCGCGGCGGAGGAAATACTGTCGCTGCCGACACTGAATTTGAAAACCAACGACGCGGGGCTGACCGACGACCAGATCGCCATTCTGCGCACGCTGAAAGACGGCGCGCTGCAGGTGGACGATCTGATCGAAAAGACGCAGATCCCCACGCGCCGTGTTCTTTCCGCGCTGACGATGATGGAGCTTGAGGGCTACGTCGAGCAGGGCAGCGGCAAGCATTTTTCTTTGACCGTCACACTACTGGAGGAATAACATTCATGGCAAAAAAGCATCTGGTGATCGTCGAGTCTCCGGCAAAGGCGAAAACCATTGGAAAATATCTCGGCAAAGACTACGAGGTCAAGGCCAGCATGGGCCATTTGCGCGACCTGCCGAAAAGCAAGCTGGGCGTTGATATCGAGCACGACTTCGAGCCTGTCTATCAGCCCATCCGCGGAAAAGAGGAGCTCATCAGCGAGCTCAAAAAGGCCGCCAAGAGCAGCGACACCGTGTATCTTGCAACGGACCCGGACCGCGAGGGCGAAGCCATCTCGTGGCACTTAAAAGCGCTTTTGAATCTGGACGATGAAAAGGCCAAGCGCGTGACTTTCAACGAGATCACGAAAAAGGTCGTCTCCGAGAGCATCAAGGAGCCGCGCGCCATCGACCAGGACCTGGTCGACGCGCAGCAGGCGCGCCGCGTGCTCGACCGCATCGTGGGCTATCAGCTGAGCCCGCTTCTGTGGAAGAAGGTCCGCCGCGGCCTCTCCGCGGGCCGCGTGCAGTCCGTCGCTGTGCGCATGGTCGACGACCGCGAAAAGGAAATTCAGGCCTTCGAGGCGCAGGAATACTGGACACTTGACGCCGACCTCACCGACGAGGCGACGCACAAGACCTTTGAGGCGCACTATTACGGCAAGGACGGTAAAAAGGTCGAGCCGGCCTCCGGCGAGCAGGTGGACGGCATCATTGCCGACATCGGCGACAAGTCCTTTACTGTGACGAACATCAAGCGCACGGACAAGCAGCGCTCCCCGTCGCTGCCGTTCACCACTTCCACCTTACAGCAGGAGGCCTCGCGCAAGCTCAACATGACGCCGCGCCGCACCATGGCCATCGCCCAGCAGCTCTATGAGGGCGTGGACATCACGGGCGAGGGCACGGTGGGTCTCATCACCTACATGCGTACCGACTCGCTGCGCATCTCCGAAGAGGCCATCGCCGCAGCGAAGACGTTTATCCTGGGCCGCTACGGGCAGAGCTACTATCCCAAGACCGCCCGCCACTACAAGGCCAAGGCCGGCGCGCAGGACGCGCACGAGGCCATCCGTCCCTCGAACGTCAACCTGACGCCTGAGCAGATCAAGGCCGATCTGACGGGCGAGCAATATCGTCTGTACCGCCTGATCTGGAGCCGCTTTTTGGCCTCCCAGATGGCGAACGCCGTGTATGACAGCGTGAGCGCGCAGATCATGGCGGGCGGACACGAGTTCCACGCGAGCGCCAGTAACCTGAAATTCTCCGGCTACACCGCCGTTTACGAGGAATCCCGCGACGACGACAGCAAGGAGGAAAAGGAGGGCACGCTGCCGCCGCTCGTCGAGGGGCAGGGCTTGACGCTCGAGGCATATACGCCGCTCCAGCACTTCACTCAGCCGCCCGCGCGCTACACGGACGCGACGCTCATCCGCGCGATGGAGCAGAACGGCATCGGCCGCCCGTCGACCTACGCGCCGACGGTCTCGACGATCTTAGACCGCGAATACGTCATCAAGGACGGAAAATACCTGCGTCCCACGCCGCTCGGCGAGGTGGTGACGGGCCTGATGGAAGAGCGCTTCCCCGACATCGTGGACATGAAGTTCACCGCCCGCATGGAGGAAAAGCTCGATACCGTCGAGGAGGGCAAGACTGCGTGGAAGGACGTCATCCGCGACTTTTACGGCGGCTTTGAGCGCGACCTTGAAAACGCCGAGAAGGCGCTTGAGGGCGTGAGACTCAAGGTCCCCGATGAGGTCAGCGAGGAGAAGTGCGACGTCTGCGGCCGCAACATGGTCATCAAGAGCGGGCGCTTTGGCCGCTTCCTGGCCTGCCCGGGCTACCCTGAGTGCACGTTCACCAAGCCCCTTGTCATCGAAATGCCGGGCCGCTGCCCCAAGTGCGGCGGGCGCATGATGAAGCGCACCGGCGTGAGCAAGAAGACGAACAAGCAGTACACGTACTATGCCTGCGAATTCTCCACCAGCAGCGATCCCGAGAAGAAGTGCGACTTCATGACTTGGGATGTGCCGACGAAGGACGACTGTCCCGAGTGCGGCCAGACGATGTTCAAAAAGGCGGGCAAGGGCTTTAAGCGCCCGTACTGCATCAACCCCGCGTGTTCGCGCTTTGTGCCGGAAGACCAGCGCGGCTATGTGAAAAAGAAGACCACCGAGACCGCGGAAGAGGGCGCGGAGAGCGCCGAAGCCGCCGATGCGGCGGAGACCGCGGCAAAGAAGACCGCCGCCAGGAAGACGACGGCTAAGAAGAGCACCACCGCAAAGAAAACGAGCACAAAAGCGGCGAGCACCAAGAAGACCGCGACGAAGACCGCCGCAGCGAAGAAAACGACAAAGAAGGCCGCAGCCGAGGATGGTGCAGAAAAGCCCGCAAAAAAGACGGCGGCAAAGAAGACCGCGACCACGAAAAAGGCGGCCGCTAAGAAGACGACCGCCAAGTCCGCGGCCAAAAAGACCGCGGAGAAAGAAGAGAACTGATGCAAGTAACTGTGATCGGCGCCGGCCTTGCCGGCTGCGAGGCTGCCTGGCAGCTCGCGCAGCGCGGTATCGCCGTGACGCTGCATGAAATGAAACCCGAAAAGACCACCCCCGCGCACCACACGGCGGATTTTGCCGAGCTTTGCTGCTCGAATTCGCTGCGCTCGGACCAGATCGAAAACGCGGTCGGCCTTCTCAAAGAGGAGCTGCGCCGCCTCGATTCGCTGATCCTCGCCTGCGCGGACGCGACGCGCGTGGAGGCGGGCGGCGCGCTGGCGGTCGACCGCTACGGCTTTTCAAAGCTCGTGACAGAGAAGATCCGTTCGCATCCCAATATCACGGTTGTCCCCGGCGAGGTGACGGCCATCCCCGAGGGGAACGTCATCATCGCCTCGGGCCCCTTGACGAGCGACGCGCTCGCCGCCGCCATCGCCGAAAAGATCGGCGACGGGCACACGCTGAACTTTTTCGATGCCGCCGCGCCGCTCGTGACGTTTGAGAGCGTCAACATGGATTCGGCGTTTTTCGCCTCGCGCTACGACAAGGGGACGGCGGACTACATCAACTGCCCGATGACGGAGGAGGAGTACGATGCCTTCTGGCAGGCGCTCACGACCGCCGAGGAAGCGAGCGTACACGGCTTTGAGGATAAAAACGTCTTCGAGGGCTGCATGCCCGTCGAGGTCATGGCGCGCCGCGGACACGATACGCTCTGCTACGGCCCCCTCAAGCCGCGCGGTCTGCGAGACCCGAAGACGGGGAAAGAGCCCTATGCCGTCGTCCAGCTGCGGCGCGACAACGCGCAGGGCAGCGTCTATAACCTTGTCGGCTTCCAGACGCATCTGCGCTTTCCCGAGCAGAAGCGCGTGTTTTCGATGATCCCCGCGCTGCATGATGCGGAGTTTGTGCGCTACGGCGTGATGCACCGCAACACCTATCTCCGCTCGCCGGGGATGCTGGACCGCTACTATCGCCTGATCGCGGATGACCGCATCGCCTTTGCCGGGCAGATGACCGGCGTGGAGGGCTATATCGAGTCCGCGGCTTCGGGCTTTCTGGCGGGCATCGAGATGGCAAGAAGACTCGAAGGCAAACCGCCCGTCGATTTCCCACGCGAGACGGCCATCGGGGCGCTGGGGCTTTACATCAGCGATACGACGGTCTCGGACTTTCAGCCGATGAACGTGAACTTTGGTATCATGCCGCCGCTGGGCTACCGCATCAAGGGCGGCAAGCGCGTGAAAAATGCGCAGCTCGCCGCGCGCTCGCTTGAAAAGATCGACGCGATGCGCGAGGACGTGCTGAGTGACAGGAAAGGAGAGTGACCCCGTGAAGATCATCGTCGACGCCATGGGCGGCGATTTCGCCCCGCTCGCGCCCGTCAAGGGCGCGCTGATGGCGCAGGAGAAGTACGGCGTGGACATCGTCCTGACCGGAAAAACGGAAGAGATCTTGAAGGCCCTGCAGCAGTGCGGCTGCAAGGAGCTCCCCAAGGGCATGGAGATCGCCAACGCGACCGAGGTGGTCGAGATCTGCGACGATCCGGCGACGGCCTT